>Ga0105164_10000572_pt1 | contig 25507 bp, 31 predicted proteins | sample VDWuncwatermetaG_FD_89674 | JGI IMG/M metagenome (GOLD analysis project Ga0105164, IMG submission 89674) | Wastewater microbial communities from Netherlands to study Microbial Dark Matter (Phase II) - VDW unchlorinated drinking water | ecosystem: Environmental > Aquatic > Freshwater > Drinking...
ACTGTTATTGATGGTTACGGAAAACTAGCTGGCAAAGGTAAAGTTTCAGTAGAAAAAGACGGAAAAAAAATCAGCGAAATATCTTATAAAAATGTGCTTCTGGCAACTGGCGCGCGCGCGCGTTCACTGCCAAATCTGGAGCCAGATGGCAAGCTGGTATGGACATATCGGGAAGCCATGCTGCCGGACGTAATGCCAAAATCATTGTTGGTGGTGGGAAGCGGTGCTATTGGCATCGAGTTTGCCAGCTTCTACCGCACACTGGGAGCAGAGGTAACGGTGGTAGAAGTTATGGATAGAATTCTTCCAGTAGAGGATGAAGAAATTTCCAAGCTGGCGCAGAAAGCTTTTGAAAAACAAGGCATGAAAATTCACACGACAACAACTGTGAAATCACTGAAAAAAGGCAAAAATAATGTGACTGCCACACTCGAAGCTGGTGGAAAATCCAGCGAAATCACCGTTGACCGCGTGATACTGGCGGTGGGCATTGTCGGTAATGTGGAAAATCTTGGCTTTGAAGGCACTAAGGTTAAAGTAGAAAAAACTCATGTCGTAACTAATCAATGGGCGCAACTGACGAGCCGAATGTTTATGCGATTGGTGATTTAACTGGCGCGCCGTGGCTTGCGCATAAAGCCAGCCATGAGGGCGTAATCTGCGTAGAAAAAATCGCGGGCGTAAAAGATGTACACCCGATGAAAACCGCTAATATCCCAGGATGCACCTATGCCAACCCACAGGTGGCAAGCGTGGGGCTGACTGAAAAAGCCGCTAAGGAAAAAGGTTATAATGTGAAAGTCGGGCGTTTTCAATTCATGGGTAATGGCAAGGCGATTGCACTTGGCGAACCAGAAGGGTTAGTAAAAACCATATTTGATGCGAAAACTGGTGAGCTGCTCGGCGCGCATATGATCGGCGCGGAAGTAACCGAGATGAATCAGGGTTATGTTATCGCCAAAACTGGTGAGCTTACCGAAGCTGATTTGATGCACACTATTTTCCCGCATCCGACTCTTTCAGAAATGATGCACGAATCGACACTGGACGCGTTTGGTAAAGTAGTTCATATGTAGTATAATCGTGGTTATCGTGGTAGGCGTGATGGACGTGATAGTCGTAAATGATTGGTATTGATAAATTACTTCGCCACGCCCACCACGATTATCACGCCTACCACGCCCACTTGGAGATTATATATGCAGAAATTAAACAACAGAGCTTTCACCCTCCTCGAACTCAGCATTGTCCTAGTTATTATTTCTGTAGTCATGGGTGGGGCGATGGTGCTTTTCAACCATTCGATTGATTTGAAGCAAATCAAAGAAACACAAGTTAAGATGGCAGCCATTCAGAAGGCTTTGCTGGATTACCGGCAGGCATTTAACCGCATTCCCTGCCCAGCGGATGCGACTCAGCTTATGGATGCTACTTCCAGCAATAATTTTGGTATAGAGGCTGCAAATAACGGGACTTGTACAGGCGGGACTCCAGCGGCGAATTTCTCAATGGCAGCCAGCACTTTTACCGGTAATACAACCAATACTTCAGCAATAGTGACCAGCGTTAGCTCAACAACAGGTCTTTCCGTTGGAACGCTGGTTTCAGGCACTGGCATTCCCGCTGGTGCGTATATTGCCAGTATTGACAGCTCAACCCAGATTACTCTTGATAAACCAGCAACCGCAACTAATTCTGGTATTACCATAAGCCGTTATAGCGTTGCAGGAGGAATGGTTCCAACCAAGACTCTCGGGCTTCCGGATGATTATGCCATTGATGGTTGGGGAAGACGCATAATGTATATGGTGGATGTTAATGTGACTGCTGCATCCGGAGCAGTTAATATTCCAGTCAGCGACAGTTCAACTGCCAGGATTACGGTAAATGATGCAACCGGCGCGGCGAAAACAACTTCTGGAGTTTATTTGCTACTGAGTTTTGGCAAAAACGGACATGGCGGATATAACCGTGGCGGCAGTAGCACCAGACTCGCAAATTACATAAGTGCCGACAGTGCTGAACTTACCAATTGCCATTGCGATTCCAGTGGGGCAGCAACCGCATTTTCTGTAACATTCGTTCAGAAACCGGCTACAATAACCGCTTTTGACGATTTAGTAGTATATGGCACACGTGCAGATCTACGTTCCCTTAATGAGTAAGTTCTGATGACTATTAATACCGATAATAGTGGTAGTCATGATCATGACGTTTATGCCGGTGGTGTTTTTTGCGCTTGCACTCCCGTCTGTGTTCACGGTCATCATCATAATACCAGTAATTATGTTCGTAGTTATAGCTAGGGTAAGCAGAAGCGTAATATGCCGGATAACTTCTTACATATACTGGTCTTGGCGCAACATATACCGGAGCCGGAGTAGCATATATCGGAGCTGGAGCAAAGAAATTCAGGCTGAAGCCGGAAGCACTAGCAGTTTCGCTGCCAAGCGTTAGTATTGCCATACTTAGTAAAATCACCTTTTTCATATAAATCCTCTTTCAGAAATTATTGATTAACTGAGGTCATGATAACAGGGTTATATTACGTCCATATTAAGCTCACATTACAGATAATTCATCTACAGTAAATTTTAAATATGCAGATGACCGCCATACCCGCTTATAGCAGAATTTTCATGTGCTATAAAATTTTGTGGCGCAGTTTCGCGCTCAGAAAATTTAACAGGAGATTGAATATATTGTCCAAAGGGGATCACGCTTTCCTTATTATCAGTCTTTATCTGGAGAAAGAATTTGGTGAAGCCATTTTTTTCCGGTGTTACATGAAAATGTAATTCACCATTATCATGCCTGCTGGTATTTAAAGGATGGCAGTGAATAAGATTTTCACCGTCCTTGCTGAAACCCACCAGATGTGCATATGCTCCCATTACCTGCTGGAGTTTTACCAGCTCTCCAGATTTCTTAGTAATGTTTATTTTCAGGTTGGATGCAATACCAGCGGTAAGTGGTGGGTCAGATTCAATAGTAATGTTACTGTTATCAGTTATCACCGAGTTAGTGTGCTGGATAATTGTTGGCATTTTATGGTTTTGCTCGGAAGCCAGTTTGTTTTTTATGACAGAATTTGAAGCGTTATTATTCAGTTTGAAATCACACCATAGATTATATTCCCCATGGCATTTCGGAGTGAAGTTAAGCACAAACAGACCGCTATCCTTGTCATATTCAGGATGAATATGCTGGTAATCGGTAAGGGAGCTGTCAACCAGCATGACATGTAGCTTCTTAGTATATATTTCCGCCAGATCATCAGGAGTCATGGCTTTCCCACTATCATCACTGATGCGGATTTTTATCTGACATTCCTTACCACGCTCTATCGCCTTTTTGTCGATAATCTCAACATTCATTTTCTTTTCTTCTATAGCTTCCGTGCTTTTATCCAAATATATGGATCCGGCGACAGAAAGAGCAGCACCTCCACAGGTTATGAGATGGGTGAGAGCACTGCCGATGCCTGCTCCAGCTGCTGCCATACCTGTTCCTCCGATTGAACCTATGACGGTTGCCATTGAAGTTAAGGCACTGCTGGCGATACCGGCTCCGGCAAATGCTGCAAGATAGGAAAGTCCTACGCTTATCCCAGTGAGGATGCTGGGCAGGGCTATGAGTATGGAGGTAGTGAGGGCGGCATATTTTATAGCTTTTTCCCATTTTAAATCGCTGGGTTTATGGTGTCTTTTACCAAAATAATTACCAAGAAGAATGCCGCCAATGCCAATTATGCCGGAAGTTGCGGTAGTAACCATTCCACCGGCGGAAAGAGTCTCGCCAACCAGTGGGATCATGTTAAGCAGGCTGTTTGCTGCGCCAGCAAGACCGGAGCCAAGACCATGCTGGTGTAAATTACCCATTATTTCCGGGACGGTAGCAGAGCTTATGCCCAGCGCATCACCGATATAAGGGGAAACGATAAGGGCGGATGTAGCAAGACCACCAGCTATTAATAAGCCGTTGCTTTTTGATGGCTTATGAGCATTACTGTCGGAATTGTCCCCACCGGCGCGTTCAGCAGTGTGTCCCGTGTGTGTTTGTATCATGTTTGGTAAAAGAAAATTAATTATCCGGCGAATTTTCTAGGATTTTCCGCCAATAGTCAATATGAACATCGGATTTATTGTGGAATAAGCACTATTACTATTTTGTAGTTACGCTTGCTTCGCAGCGAAAAATCGGTCTTTCGGACTCGATTTTTATAGTAATTCTATATAATAATTATGCAGAATTACTATAAAAAGCTTTCCAATTTAGCAATAATTGAGTAAATTCCACTCCTTTCGACAAAATATGCATAAACCTGAAACCTAAGCGGAGAGATTTAAATGCGCGTTTATTATGATAAAAATGCTGATTTGAAATTAATTAAGAATAAAAAAGTTGCGATTATCGGCTATGGCAGCCAGGGGCATGCCCATGCTGCTAATCTGCGTGATTCTGGCGTGAAAGAAGTGCGCGTGGCACTCAAGCCTGATTCTATAAGTGTGGCGAAAGCGAAAGCTGCTAAATTTGAAGTTATGACTCCAGCAAAAGCGGCAGCTTGGGCTGATGTTATCATGATTTTAACCCCTGATGAATTGCAGGCGGAAATTTACGCCAATGAAATCGCGCCAAATGTAAAAAAAGGTGCAAGCCTCGTGTTCGCACATGGTTTTAACGTGCATTTCGGGCTTATTGAGCCACGCGCGGATATGGATGTGTGGATGGTTGCTCCTAAAGGTCCGGGACATACTGTGCGCGGGGAATATCAAAAAGGTGGTGGCGTTCCTTGTCTGGTTGCGGTTCATCAGAATGCTTCCGGCAAAGCTCTGGATCTCGCGCTTTCTTACGCTTGCGCTGTTGGTGGTGGGCGTTCCGGGATTATTGAAACAACATTCCGTGAAGAATGCGAAACCGATTTATTTGGCGAGCAAGCTGTTCTCTGTGGTGGTGTTTCCGCATTGATTCAAGCTGGTTTTGAAACCTTGACTGAGGCAGGATATGCACCAGAAATGGCATATTTCGAATGTCTGCATGAAGTAAAACTTATCGTGGATCTGATATATGAAGGTGGCATAGCCAATATGCGTTATTCAATTTCCAACACCGCTGAATATGGTGACTATGTAAGCGGAAAACGAGTTATTACGCCAGAAACTAAAAAAGAAATGAAGCGTATCTTGGATGATATTCAGTCTGGTCGTTTCGCGCGTGACTGGATGTTAGAAAATAAGGCTGGCAAACCATCATTTAAAGCAACTCGTCGCTTGCAAGCAGAGCATCCAATTGAAGCTGTTGGTTCTAAACTGCGCGCCATGATGCCGTGGATTACTAAAAACAAACTGGTGGATAAAGCCAAGAACTAAATTTGTAATGTTATTTATGGAATGAGGCGATTATGCAGAAAATAAAAAACATATTATTGTTGGTAACCTCCGTGTCACTAGTTTCGGCTTGTGGTTCAACTCAAGGTGAGCGTGCTTTGAGTGGAGCTGGTATTGGTGCTGGCGTTGGTGCTGTTGGTGGTGCGATAGCTGGTGCAAATCCTATTGCCGGTGCTGTGGTGGGTGGTGCGGTTGGTGCTGCCGTCGGTGCTGTCGTTGACAAAAGTCAGGTTAATCTGGGAAAGCCATCCTGGAAATAATGAAATTTTATATTAACCTAACTGCAGGTAGTGGAGATAATGACCGTCGAAAAATCTGATGAGAAGAAACATAGTTCGTGGAATGACTCAATAAAAACCATATTGCTTGCGGTTGTATTAGCACTTACTGTCCGCAGTCTTGCTTATGAACCTTTCAATATTCCTTCGGGATCGATGAAAAGCAATTTGCTGGTTGGCGATTATCTATTTGTTTCTAAATATTCGTATGGTTACAGCCGTTATTCTTTTCCACTGGGTCTTCCTTTCTTTGAAGGACGGATACTGGCAAATGAACCTAAACGTGGTGATGTAGTGGTGTTTCGGTTTCCACCTAATCCCAGAGTTGATTACATTAAACGTTTAATCGGGCTTCCTGGCGATAGAATTCAGGTCAGGGAAGGGATTTTATATATAAACGACAAGCCCTTGGAAAAGCATTATGTCGATGATTTTTCTGATACGGAAAACAATATGGTAAAGCCTATTCCCCGCTTTACAGAAACTCTGCCGGAAGGAAAAATCATAACCATTCTTCTCGAAAAAGGCACAGGACCGGCCAATAACACTCCGGAATTTGTTGTGCCGGAGGGAAAATATTTCATGATGGGCGATAATCGTGATAACTCAATGGACAGCCGTTTTACAGTTGGTTTTGTGCCGGCAGAAAATCTTGTTGGACGGGCAGAAATAATCTGGTTTTCGACGGATGGCAGTGCCCAGTACCTCAATCCTGTAAGCTGGTTCACGGCACTACGTGCCGATCGTTTTTTCATGCGTGTTGAGTGATGGAAGCGTTACAGAAACGTATAGGTTATAAGTTTCGTAATATCTCGTTGCTTGAGCGTGCGCTAACCCATCCCAGCCTTGCCCGGCAGGAAAATAACCAGAGGCTTGAGTTTTTGGGCGATGCGGTTATTGGTCTTATGGTTGCCCGTATTCTCTATGATTTATTTCCACAAGAACAGGAAGGTGAGTTGGCGCGCAGGCAGGCAAGCCTGGTGCGTGGTGAAACTCTGGCGCAGGTGGCGCGTGATATAAATCTTGGTGAAGCTTTGAAAATTGCCACCAGCGAAATACAAAGTGGCGGGCGTGATAATCCATCCAATCTTGAAGACGCTATTGAGGCTTTGCTTGGCGCGATTTATCTGGATGGTGGGCTTGCTGCGGTTGAGGGTTTTGTGGAACCCATTTGGAAAAAGCTGGCAGGAAACGCAATAGTAGCTCCCAAAGATGCCAAGACATCTTTGCAGGAATGGGTGCAGGGCAGGGGGTTGCCACTTCCTGTATACCGCTTGCTGGAAACTATAGGTTCTGCCCATGCTCCGGTTTTTACCGTGGAAGTCGCAGTGCAGGGTTATGATCCGGCGCAGGCAAAAGCTGCCTCCAAGCGCGCTGCTGAACAGGAAGCAGCAGGAATTTTATTGGAAAGATTGAATAATGAGTAATGAGAAATGTGGACTGATCGCGATTATCGGCGAGCCAAATGCCGGAAAATCCACGCTGATTAACCGCCTGGTCGGCGGCAAGGTTTCTATCGTAACTCCCAAAGTGCAAACCACACGTTTTAATATCCGTGGAGTCTGCGTGCATGCCGATTCGCAGTTGGTATTCATCGATACGCCAGGAATTTTTTCTGCTGAGAAAAACTTTGAAAAAGCCATGGTGCAAGCGGCGTGGTCGGGCATTGGTGACGCGGATGTTGTTATGCTGTTGCTCGATGTAACGCGGGGTTTGCGCGATAGCACTTTGCAGATTATAGATAAGCTAAATTCCTTGTCATTGCCTGCCACGCCTTCGGCGCGCAGTCGCAATGACGAGTATATGGGAAAACCAGTCTGTCTGGTTTTGAATAAAATTGATGCGATAGAAAAAGCCAAATTATTTGAACTGGTGGAGCAGTGCGACAAGCGCGGCAAATTTGCGAAAATATTTATGATTTCAGCACTGAGTGGCGATGGAGTTTCTGATGTCGTGACTTATCTTTCTGAAATTGTTCCAGTTCATCCTTGGCTATATCCGCCTGAGCAGATGAGCGATATTTCCCTGCGTCTGCTTGCTGCGGAAATAACTCGCGAAAAAATATTCCTGCGTCTGGAGCAGGAACTTCCTTATGCGATTTTTGTGGAGACTGAAGCTTTCGAGGAAAGCGATAATTTTGTAAAGATTTCACAGGCAGTATTAGTGCAGCGTGAAGGTCAGAAAAAAATTGTGATTGGCGACAAAGGCAAGATGATAAAAGATATAGGAATAGCTGCCCGCCGCGAACTGGAGAAAATACTGGACAAGAAAATCCATCTGGAACTATTCGTAAAAGTAAAACCGAACTGGAAAGAAGACAGCGAAAGCTACCGCACTTTAGGATTAGAGTTCAGGAAAAACTGACTATATTTCCCAACTTTTACCATGCAACGGTCTGCCGGAAGCAGAAGTTCTCTCACCATCATAAGAAAAGTCAACATTAACCTTGCTTGCTTTAACCATAGCAGCAGTCTCTTTGGACATAATTCCTTCAGCGCAATGTTTGCAGCCTTTAATCTCGCTTATTCCAGCAGGTGCATCATTTAAAAGACCCATAACTTAAACTCCTAAATCCTAAAAAATCATATTTATATTTACTTCAATAAACTCATCATAACTCATTTTTTTTGAAATTGGATGACAATTTCGTGAAGGTTTGATGACTTATATATATTACAGTTCTGTTACATAGTAAGCCATTGATTTAATTGAATATGCCATATCGGTACAGTAATAGCTTACCTCTAACTGTGTTACAAAATCCACACCAATAAAGAACTTGTCATACCAGAAGAAGGTTGGTGTGGATGCCAAATAGCTGATTTTGTAACGATTTTTTGCAAAAATCTAACAAAATCCGGCTTCTGGCGTGACATTGTTAATCCTCCATCATTTCCTCAATATCCTCTTTAACATCCTCTTCAAGGTTAGCTTTCAGGCTCTTAGGCAATGATTTTGTGGTTTTTGCCCCAAGCATCTTCAGTTTTTCCGCCTGATTCAATATGTTGCCGCGACCACTGACCAGCTTATTATTGGCATTATCATAGGCTTTATGCAGATTATTGATATGCTTGTGTATTTCTTCCATGTCGCCGAGAAATCCTGCAAATTTATCATATAATGCACCTCCCTGACGGGCTATTTCCAAGGTATTTTTATTTTGCTGTTCCATTTTCCAGACCGAGGCGATGGTGCGGAGCATTGCAAATAATAAAGATGGACATACTAATATAATATTCCTGTCCCATGCATATCTATGAAGTTCGCTGTCTGCCTGTACAGCCAGCGAATATGCCCCTTCAATTGGCAGAAACATCATCACAAAGTCAGGAGTGCCGAGTTTTTCTATATCCTGATAACGCTTTTGTTCTAAACTATTCACATGATTTTTTATCGATCTGACAAATTCTTTTATCTGTATTTGTCGCAGGTTTTCATCAGATTCATTGCAGTAACGCTCATAGGCAGTGAGCGACACTTTGGAATCAACTATAATATGTTTTTTATCAGGAAGATTCACAATAACATCCGGTTGCAACCTGCCACCATCAGCATTATTCAGCCCCATTCCCGTGCCTTGAATAATATAATCTTCGCCAGCGCGTAGTCCTGATTCTTCAAGGATACGCTCAAGCATAACTTCGCCCCAGTTGCCCTGTGCTTTAACATCACCACGTAACGCTCGCGTCAGACCATCAGTCTGCAACACGATTTTTTCAATTTCGGCTTTCAGCGAATGTTGTTCTTTGCCTTGAGTTGCAAAAGAATCATCAATTTTTTTCTGGAATTCACCAAGCCTGTCGCGCAGCGGATTCAGCAAATCACCAATTTTTTTCTCAGATTGAACCGTGAATTTATTGCTGAAATCCTCGAATATATTAGTGGCAGTATTTTTAAATTCTGCCCGCAGTTTTTCCTGCGTCTGCTCCAGCTCTTTTTCCAATAGTTCACGTTTGGTTTCGGCAGTTATGTATTTTTCATGGAATTGGGTGCGTTCGCTTCTGGCAAACTCCAAATCATCACGCAGGCTGTCCAGCTCCTGCTGCGATATTTCCAGTCTTGTGGCAAGGCTTATGCGTTTTCGTGAAAATAATGCCCAGCCTGCGCTAAAACCCAGCGCAATAGCTGCTGCCAATAATAATATAGTCGTAATTTCCATGTTATATTCACAAGTATAGTTATTCCAAACAAAAGACCTCTGCATAACGCGTTTTTCGTCATTGCGAGAAGGCGTAGCCTTCGCGGCAATCCAGTAAAATAAAGCATCATAGAAAGATGGATTGCTTCGTTTCACTCGCAATGACGTATTATGCAGGTCTTAACAATAACTTTACAGTTATTATTTTAGAGTTACTATATTATACAGATTGAGTATAGCAATGGCTAATAAATCTCATTTCTAGCGTAATTGGACATTGTATCCACATCCAAATTTTCAATTAAATGTAAGATATGTTTTTTTGTGTCTTTGTCTTCAACTAAACAAAATTTAGTAAAGAATTTGAAGGCGGTTATGATGTCTGAGTATTCAACATTATGCCTTATATCGCCACATAAAGAGTCGACCTTAGATATTTCAGTAATGGTGTTTTTTAGAATAGAATGCTCCGCTAACATATGACTGGCAAGTGCTTGCTGAGATAAAAATTCCAGACAGCAAATAATATTCTTTGATTCCATATCACTATCCGTAAATGTTGCCATTTTATGCTACTCCTTCTAATTTTTTGCTAAAGTTAATATTTCTAATGGGTGTTTCTTTCCCGATTTTTCTTTGAAGTATGTTGCAGTTTTCTAAGAATGAGCTGCTAATACCCGTCTTGCTCCTGATATTATCAAGAATAGTCGGATTAACATTTATCCAGCCCGCTACAATTTTTTCACCACTAGCTAACGTGGTAACTGGGCCAATATTATCAATTTGCCATCCAGAATTTACAAATACAGCTCTCCAGATGAGTGGGGGCATAACACCTATCATTCCTTTTATCCCCAGAGCCAAAGCATATTCAATTTTAGCCTGCAGAATTTCCAATTTAACCCGCGCACGCATGTCTGCTGGCAAATCGCTATCAATAGCAAACCGTGAAGATTCCCAGATGTCATCATTATTAGGCAGGTGAATATTGGTTACTATATTCGGCCATAAATCTTGAATCATATATGCCCGGTCAGTTGGAGCCATCCTTGAGCAGCCACGTACTATTCCATCATCATCTCTCCACACCACATATACGGTGGCCGGAGTGTCATAGGCATCATATTCCATATCTTTGAAGGTAGGGATATTATAACTCTGGCGTTCTTTAAATTCCTTATGACGCAGCCTGAGCATAGAAGGCATTATGTCACCGTATTCATGCATGTTTTCGATTGAAATAATATATACGTTCATAAATTCTCCAAATAAATTGTGTGGAGAATCTGCTCATTATTTACAATAAAAGTATTGTCACCTAGTTGGGTGACGTTTCCAGGTAAGATGAATTTTTATGGCATAAATCTGGAGTTATCAGCCCCATAGCAATAGCCTTTACAACGGCTAATTGTATTGAATTCACCTCTAATTTGCTGAAAATCCTGTTAACATAGGTTTTTACGCTGTCATCGCTGATTTGCAATATATCGGCGACTACGCTTTTGCTTTTCCCTGCCGCAATCCAGGTAAGGACTTCCTGCTCCCTTTGTGAAAGATGGATGATAGGCAGTAATTTTTCTTTCATCTTTCTATAGACTATATGAAATTGGGAACAAAGCGCGTATACAATGCTGATCATATCCGGGTTTAATATATCCGTTCTTCCCGAGCTGCTGGCAATTCCCATTCCCACGATTTCTCCGCGTGCGCCATGTAATGATATGCCTATCCCATCCAGTAATTTGGCTTCTCGCGCTTCTTCCATTAGGACGTTTTCATCTTTCCGTAACCCGTTTTTTAATTCCGGAAGCTTTTCCCATAGGAATGGACCGCTGGTCTGCTTGATAACTTTGATTACTGGGTCTACTTCAAAATAGTTTTTTGCAAAATAATATTTCATCCAATCATCTGGATAGTTTCTAAGAATACCATGGCCACGCTTTAACTGCATACTGGGGTGGTCGGTTATAAGTGAGTAAACAACCCTGTCAAAACCTAAATCTGATAAAGTTTTTTCCAGATAATTAAATGCATCTTCTGCACATTCTGCCCGGTTCATTTCTGTTACAAATTTAACAAAATCTATCATCAAGATAATACGCTAATATTGTTGCAACTTTAAATTTATATTATGTTTAATTATAAGCTATAAAATCAAGTTAAATATAAAAATAATTTAATTTATCGGCGTTAATAATTATCATTTGCCATATTTGCAATTTGCCGTGCTACAAAATGATTGTCTGATAACCAGTTAATTAGCTCTATTCCCTGCTCCTCAGTGTCAACTTCCATGATTGGTTCAATAGAAAATTGCTTCGTTGAATCAGAATTGTTTGATTCAATAAAAACAAAGAAGCCTACGCTGTAGTACTTGCAAGAATATTTTATGTTGCTGGAAATCATGCTGTTAAAAATATTTGTGGTTATTAGTTTACTCTACTCTTAATATCATCATCGATTAACAAATGTAACAGTTCAATCATTTTCTTTCGCAAATAAGGACTTTCTATTTTGTTAAAGACTTTCATAACTTCCAGCGCTTCACGGTCGGAACCGAATGAATTTTCTTTATCAAACTTAGCTGTTATCTTAGTACTACCACTTCCTAATCCTTCGAAAAAATAAGACACCGGGACTCTTAACAAGTTTGCAAAACTATATAATTTGTTAGAGCTAAGAGAATTAATACCTTTTTCGTATTTCTGCACTTGTTGAAAAGTTAAATTAAGAGCATTTGCTGTGTATGCCTGACTGAAGCCCAGCACTGTACGACGAAGCTTTATACGTTTGCCAATCTCAACATCAACGATTTTATCCATATGTTCAATCCCATTATTGCATAGTTACATAATTTGGGGTAATTCTTACCTTTATGGAGAATCAAAACAAGAACAAAATGCAATATTCTTTCAATTGTGTTGTACTTGCGGCCGGAAAAGGCACGCGGATGCGGTCGTCTTTGCCCAAGGTTATGCACAAAATTTCTGGTATGCCATTGATTTCGCATGTGCTTTTATCTGTTTCTCAGCTTTCTCCTGAAAAAACCGTAATAGTAGTTGCCCCCGGAATGGAATCAGTGCAGCAGGCAGCAGGCGCAGTTAATCCATCCTCAAAATTTATCATTCAAAACCAACAGCTTGGCACAGGTCACGCTCTAAAAGTTACGGAGTCGGAATTAAAAGGATACGCAGGTAAGATTTTGATTTTGTATGGTGATATACCGCTTATTACCCCCATTACTCTGCAACGTCTTTTAGAAACAGCGCAGTCCGCTGATATAGCGGTGCTGGGTATGCGCATGGAAAATCCCTATGGTTATGGTCGTATGATAGTTGATAGCAGAGGGCAACTCGAAGAAATTATCGAAGAACGCGATGCAACGCCTGAACAGAGAGCTATTAATCTCTGCAATTCCGGAGTCATGGCGGTAAGTGGCAGATATTTATTTCCGCTGTTGGAAAAACTTACTGTAAATAATAATGCCGGTGAATATTACCTTACAGATATCATCGCTCTTGCTGATGATATGGGGCTACATTCACATGTGGTGGAGGCGGAAGCTGCGGAGCTTTCCGGTATAAATACCCGTGAGCAGCTTGCTGAAGCAGAAAACATTATGCAGTGGCGGTTGCGTAAGGAGGCTATGGCGAGTGGCGTGACCATGATTGATCCTGCCAGCGTATTTTTGCGGATGGACACAAAAATTGCACCAGATGTTATTATTCATCCGCAAGTGGTGTTTGGTAATGAGGTTAGGGTGGAAAGCGGTGTGGAGATTCGTTCTTTTTCCCATATTGAAGGGGCGCACATCAAATCAGGGGCAATAATTGGACCATTCGCCCGTCTTAGACCGGGAAGCGTCATCGGTGAAAATGCCCATGTCGGCAATTTTGTTGAGCTTAAAAATACCAAGCTTGGTGACGGCGCAAAGGCTAATCATTTAAGCTATGTTGGTGACAGCGATGTGGGAGCAGGGGCTAATATCGGAGCCGGAACGATTACCTGTAATTACGATGGAGTGAATAAACATAAAACCACTATTGGCGAAAAAGCTTTTATCGGCTCAAACACTTCGCTGGTTGCGCCAGTTTCAATTGGTGCGGGCGCGGTAATCGGCGCAGGCAGTGTAATTACGCAGGATGTACCTGACGGTAATCTTTCCCTTGAGCGTTCGCAGCAGATAATCAAACAGCGAAAACCAAAGTGAAAGAAAAACCACTTGATTTCTGGCTGGTAGTAATTCGCGGCATAATCGGTCGCTGCCCGCATTGTGGTGAGGGCAGATTATTTTCTCGTTACCTTAAGCAGGTTGATAATTGTGCGGTATGTTCTGAAAATTTTGGAAATATTCGGGCTGATGATGGTCCGGCGTGGCTTACTATTATGATTGTCGGGCATGTTCTTGCACCTTTGTTGCTTGCAGTAATTCCTGATTCAACTACTCCGGATTGGTTGCTGGTGGTTGGGTTTACTAGTCTGGCTTTTATTCTGGCGATATTAGTGTTGCCACGGGCTAAGGGTATATTTATCGGGGTTCTCTGGAGAATGAGTTTACAATGAAGCAATTAATTTTATTATCCGCATTATTGATTATGTCGGTTATCGGCAATGTTTATGCATCGGAATCAGCCAAGGATTCTTTCGACAGCATAAATAATTGCGTGAAAAAAGAAGATACAGCGGGCTGTAAGGACTTATTCACCGCCAGTTCATTTTCGTTATATGACCGCTTCGCCTCATATGGTTTGATGAATTGCCTGCCGAAAGATTCGGCGTATGTTTCGCACAAGGAAGATGGCAGTCACGTGATGATCCGCGCCAGTGCAACTGATCTTGGAAAACAGCGTTTCCTGCGTCTGTTTTTTGTGAAGGAAGAAGGAAAATGGAAGCTTGACGTACCATATTCCTTGTCCAGATCAATGGGTAAAAACTGGGAAAAACAGATTGAAATGGTAGAACAGATATATCTTCTGATGAAGCAGCAATTTGGTTCAAAACTTGATTGTAACATTATAAGAAATCTAGTGAAGCCAAAGAAATAAGCGATGAATTACAGCCCAGATTCCGACTGCCAGATTTGCCCAAGGCTTTGCAGCTTTCGCAACCAGAATAAAGAGCAGTATCCCAGTTTTTTTAATGCTCCAGTGCCATCTTTTGGCAGTTTGGACGCGCAGTTTCTAGTGGTTGGGCTGGCACCAGGGCTAAAAGGCGCGAACCAGACGGGCAGACCGTTTACAGGTGATTATGCAGGGCTGATTCTCTATCATTCATTGCAAAAATACGGTTTTGCGAGGGGAGAGTATAAAGAACGTGCAGATGACGGTTTTACGCTCATAAATTGCCGCGTAACTAATGCTGTGCGCTGTGTCCCGCAGGAAAACAAGCCCGAACTATCGGAAATAAACCAGTGCAATAATTTCCTGAAAGCGGAAATCGCGGTGATAAAAAACCTGAAAATCATTCTGTCGCTGGGCTTAGTTTCCCATAACGCCGTGCTGAAAGCCTTTGGATATAAGGCATCTTTTGCTAAATTTGTGCATGGTGCTGAACATCAAATTAATAACAAAATTACCTTGCTAAACAGCTACCACACCTCACGTTATAACATGAATACTGGCCGCCTGACGCAGGAAATGTTCGATAATGTGGTGGAAAAAGTGCGGTTTATTACATAAAAACAAGGTGTTCGTCATTGCGAGTGAGCAAAGCGAACGCGGCAATCCATTCCCCTTAATTGTAGAAATCTGGATCGCCACGCCGCTTTATAGCGGTTCGCGATGACGATGGGGAAAATAATTGACCTAAGGCACAAAAAACACTAACTAACAACGGCTAAATAACAATTAACTGATAAGTTAGAAATATCATGCACACCTATCGTACTCATACTTGCTCACAGCTTACTAAAAACAATGTCGGTGAAACCGTAAAACTTTCCGGTTGGGTTCACCGCAAGCGCGATCACGGCAATTTGCTGTTCATAGATCTGCGTGATCATTACGGCATCACTCAGTTGGTGGCTGATGGTGGCGAGCATTTTGACACGCTGACTCATGTTAAGTTGGAAAGCGTGATTACGGTTGAAGGTAAGGTGGTCGCCCGTTCCGGCGAAACAACGAATAAAGATTTGCTGACCGGTGAAATTGAAGTTGTGGTTTCTGCCATGAAACTTGAATCAACCGCCGATGCCCTGCCAATTCAGGTTAATTCTGACCGCGAACAGCCGGAGGAGACCCGCCTGCGCTATCGTTTTCTTGATCTGCGCCGCGAGAAACTCCATAAAAATATTATGCTCCGCTCGCAGGTTATATCGTCACTCCGCCGTAGGATGACAGATTCAGGATTTAACGAATTCCAGACCCCGATTCTGACCGCGAGTTCACCGGAAGGCGCGCGCGATTACCTTGTTCCTTCGCGCATCCATCCGGGAAAATTTTACGCGTTGCCACAAGCACCGCAGCAATTCAAGCAATTGCTCATGGTTTCCGGTTTTGATAAATATTTCCAGATTGCCCCGTGTTTCCGTGATGAAGATGGGCGTGCTGACCGTTCGCCGGGTGAGTTCTATCAGCTTGATATTGAGATGAGCTTTGTAACGCAGGATGATGTTTTTGCCGCGATTGAGCCAGTCCTGCACGGCGTATTCACTGAGTTTGGCACTAAAAAAGTGACTGACACACCATTCCCGCGCATCACCTATAAAGAGTCGATGCTCAAATATGGTAGCGATAAACCAGATTTACGCAACCCGCTTATCATAAGCGATGTAACCGAAGTTTGGCGCGGTTCCGGCTTTGGTATTTTCAACAAAGTGATTGAAGGCGGAGGAGTTGTTCGCGCCATTCCTGCGCCGGGTTGTGCAGCAAAACCACGTAGCTTTTTCGACAATATGATTGAATTTGCCAAGAGCATGGGCGCGCAAGGGCTTGCTTATATTATTTTTGAAGAAAATGGCGATGCGAAAAGCCCGATTGCTAAATTCCTGACAGCGGAAAAACTTGCTGAACTAAAACAGGTTGCGGGTGTTAAAAATGGTGATGCGGTTTTCTTCTCCTCTGGCGCAGAACTAGCCGCAGCAAAGCTGGCTGGGCAGGTGCGGGTGCAGCTAGGAAATGAACTGGATTTATTGGAAAAAGGCGTGTTCAAATTTCTCTGGGTTGTTGATTTCCCATATTTTGAATATGATGAAGAGGAGAAGAAAATTATTTTCAGCCATAATCCTTTCTCCATGCCACAAGGCGGGATGGATGCACTGCTTAATAAAAACCCGCTCGATATATTAGCTTATCAATATGATATTGTGTGCAACGGGGTGGAGCTTTCTTCGGGCGCGATTCGTAACCACAAGCCAGAGCTGATGTATAAAGCTTTTGAGATAGCTGGTTATGGTCCAGACGTGGTTGATTCCAAATTCGGCGGAATGATCTCGGCCTTCAAATTCGGCGCACCTCCGCATGGTGGGTTGGCTCCGGGAGTTGACCGGATGGTGATGCTCCTTGCTGATGAACCGAACATACGCGAAGTTATTGCCTTCCCGATGAACCAGAAAGCAGAAGATTTATTGATGCAAGCACCGAATGTTGCCGATGATAAGCAACTGCGCGAATTGCACCTGCAACTTTCACCAAAAGCAAAGCAGATATTAGCTGAAGAAACGGAAAAACTTTCTGAAAAATAGTAGGTTATAGTCGCAGAAAATTTAGGGTTGAAAAACATGCCTGTATGGGTTAGGGTTTCTTAACTAAAATACAGGAACGTGCGTAATGATTGAAGAACAAGATACATACGACTCTTTTGGCAACCCTTTTGCATTGAACCGCCGTCAGTTAATTGGTGGGCTGGTTGCCTTTGCTGGCTTGTCTATTATTCCTGCGCCGCTTCTGGCAGCGCCTCCTAAAAAGATAAAAATTGGACCATCCATCAAGATAAAAAACGGTTCTAAACCTTCTTCTAAGTCTGCTTCCAAGTCTAAGAATGTGCGTTTTCTGGCTTTTGACAATCTGCATACCGGCGAAAAAACCAAGCTGGTTTATTGGGAAAAGGGGCGTTATGTTAAGGGCGCGCTTGCAGAAATAAATCGTGTGCTGCGTGATCACCGCACTAACGAAGTTGCGCGTATTGATAAAGCACTTCTTGACCAGTTATTTATACTGCACAACAAACTTGGCTCACGCGCTCCTTTCGAGGTGATTTCCGCTTACCGTTCGCCAAAGACCAATGCCATGTTGCGTGAGCATTCCGGCGGTGTTGCTCAGAAAAGTATGCATGTACAGGGAAAAGCCATTGATATCCGCCTGCCTGATAAAGATTTAGTCTATATCCGCAACGCCGCCCTTGCTATGAATGTCGGTGGAGTTGGCTATTATCCGGATTCAAAATTTGTGCATGTGGACTCTGGAAAAGTGCGTAATTGGTAATTGCTTAATCATCTGCAACTTCACTTTTTACTTCCGGATTTTTCATTGCTTCCAGTATTTCTGTAACCCGTTTTTTATCCCTGCCATAAACGTCAGTGTAAAAATATGGTTTCTTTGTAGCTTCATCAACCCAGCTTGTCCAATATACCAGATACACTTCTACTGGATCGACTGATAATATTTTTGACTGTCTGCCATCATAAAGCTTGTCGATTCTTTCAACGTTCCAGCCTTCCATTCCACTCATTACAAAATGTGCCAGTTCACGTGCCTTCTCAACCCTGATGCAACCGTGGCTCAAGGCACGTTCTGCTTTCGCAAATAATTTGGGAGTTCCTGTTGAATGCAGGTATATATTGTTAGTGTCAGGCAGGTTGAATTTTATTTTGCCAAGAGCATTGCCACTGCCTGCGCGCTGCACAAATTTATAAGTTTCATCTGATTGGTTTTCCCAGTCAATCTCCTCGGCATTGATAACTTCGCCATCACTATCGCGTATAACATAATTGCCTTTGGTAAAATATTCCGGCTCATCGCGCAATTTACCCATCATTTCGTTACGGGCTATGCTTGCTGGAACGTGCCACTGCGGATTAAAGCTTACTTCTATGATGTCGCGGTGGAAAAGCGGGGTAGCGTGTCTTGGTTTGCCGACAATAATCCGTGAATTAATTATGGTTTTGTTATTATCAATCGCTTCCAGATAAAATCCTGCGATATTCACCAGTACATGACGTTTGTTAAGCTCCGGCATGTCCTGCATGCGTTCCAGAGTTGCTTTCATCTGTGCAATACGGAATTCAACCGGAACAGCAAGAGCTACTTGCGTTTTTTTGCCAATTGCACCATCGATTTCCAACCCATGTCTTTCCTGAAATATTTTTACTGCTTCCGAAAGATTTTCATCTAAAATTTCTACGTCTACTTCTGCCGAATCTTCTGTTTCCACCTTATAATCACCCATTACCGAAAGTATCCGGCGCAGAATAGGGATTCTCGAGTCCTTGCCGTGTATCTTTATCGATTTTCCCAGCGGGAAATGCTCCCAGCCACCCTTAGCGTAAATATCCTGATAATTATGTATTGCGGTTTCCAGAATTTCTGTGTGGCGATTAGCTGCTTTGCAGTCAGTCTCACAAGTGGTTTCTGGCTCCGTAGGCAAACTTTCAGAAAAAACCAGTGTGCTGGAGAATGCCAATACGCAAGCTGGTATAAGGAAATACTTTAACCAGCCTTTGATAGTAGTTATACTGTTCATATAGTTTTGTATTTTTATAATGGTGGAATGATTAAGAAGACCTATTTTATAATGGTATATTATAGTAATAGAATTAATCATTGGTTATTATTATCTGTATTTTATTTAATATTTTTTTGGTGAATAATATGTTAAGGATAGCCTGCTTGCAGCTTACCAGTGGCGCGGATTTGCTGGAAAATATTGTTAAAGTTAGGGGTATGGTGGAGCAGGCAGCCACCATGGGGGCAGGGCTGGTTGCCACTCCCGAAAATACATTCTTAATAGAAGAAAGTGGAAAAGACCGGGTTTTTTATACTCAGGATGAGCATCCAGCCGTTAAAGCCTCGGCAGAAATAGCCAGAAAAAACAATATTTGGCTGCTAATAGGCAGTATCGCTGTACTAAGTGATGAGTATAGAGTGCTGAGTGCTGAGAAAGAAAATAATAAAGGAAATGATACTAAATCCAATTTCAAAACTTCTAACTCTCAACTCAGCACTCAAAACTCAGCACTCACCTATAATCGCTCGCTGCTTTTTAACCCTGAGGGCGAAATTGTGGCCCATTATGATAAAATTCATTTGTTTGATGTTGAAGTTGGTGACGGGCAAACTTACCGGGAATCTTCTAGAATTCTACCGGGCGGGAACGCGGTTATCGCCGAAACTCCTTGGGCAAAACTGGGCATGACTATTTGTTATGATGTACGCTTCCCGCAGCTTTACCGCGCGTTGGCAAAGGCTGGTGCGAGTATAATTTCCGTTCCAGCGGCGTTTACGCAGGTAACAGGCGAGGCGCACTGGCATGTTCTGCTGCGCGCCCGCGCCATCGAAACGGGATGCTTTATAATTGCCCCGGCGCAAACCGGAACCCATGCGGGTAACCGCAAAACCTATGGTCACAGCCTCATAATAGATCCATGGGGAAAAATCATTGCTGATGGCGGAACGGAAGAAGGTATCATAAGTGCTGATATTGATTTAAGCGAAGTGGCAAAAATGCGTGGTAAATTGCCAAATTTACAACATGATAGAGAGTTCTGTCACCCCGCATTTATTGCGGGGTCTGGCAATAATAAAGACCAGATGCCGCAATAAATGCGGCATGACAAATCATCGCTTCCCCACCACCAGATAATTAACCGCTAAATCCTTGGAATCCAGTCGCCATTTCCATGTAATTGGGTTCATCACCATCCCCATCAGCTCGTCTATTTCAATCTGGTTTTGCTCCAACAAGTTGCATAATTCGCTGGGGCGCAGGAATTTGCTCCATGTATGCGTTCCAACTGGCAGCATCCGCATGATATATTCCGCGCCAACTATAGCCAGTGCGTATGATTTTACAGTGCGGTTAAGCGTTGAAAGAATTATGATTCCGTTTGGTTTTAAAAGCTCGGAGGCGGATTTGATGAATAAATCAATATCTGCCACATGCTCCACAATTTCTAGCGATAAAACCACATCAAAACTCGCTCCGCCTGCCGCCAGTTCTTCAGCCGTGGTGCAGCGATAATCAATATCTAGCCCCATTTTCTCCGCGTGCAGGCTGGCAACCGCAATATTTTTCTGCGAAGCGTCAATAGCCGTTACCTTTGCTCCGAGCCGTGCCATAGGTTCGGCAATCAATCCGCCTCCACAACCAATATCCAGCAGCGATAGCGAATCCATCGCTCCAAAATGCTTTATTATTTTATCTCTAATATACTCAATCCGAACAGGATTCATGCTGTGCAAGGGGGCAAATTTCCCGTTTACGTTCCACCATTCATCGGCGATGCGCGAGAAACGCTCAATTTCTTCAGCATCAACGGAACTGCTTTCGGCAGTAGATTTTGTATTTTTTGTTTTCATTTGTGCCTGTAAATTGGTAAACTATCTTCAATTTATATAATTATCGGGGAGTATAATATATGCTGGAAGAAGAATCTGCAAAAAAGAAAGATTTTGTACAAGATATAAAAAACTCCTTCAAAGACGAGTTCAAAAAAGATCCGCTTGGGGAAAAACTCCAGAGATGGAAACACGCAATCATAGATTTTATAAGAAACCTTAAAAAAGCTCGTGATATTGTAAAAAATAATTATGAGCTGGGTCGTAAACACTACGATCTTGGTAATTTTGATGATGCGGTTTTCCGTTTCAAATTCCTGACATGGATTGAACCGAAGCATGCCGATGGTTGGTATTGGCTTGGGGCGAGCTATATGGCGGTTGATAAAAAAGCAAATGCCAAAATCTCCTTGGTAAAAGCCTTGCAAATCAAACCTGATTGGCAGGAGGCAAAAGATATGCTGAAAGCGGCAAGTGGTGGTGCGTAAGGATTTTACTATCAGGCAGGTTGCTGAGACTGAAGCTGATAAACTAACCAACATTCATGCGATATGCTTCCCGCGCTATTGGAACCGCGATGTTTTTACCGATTTTTTTGCAGTTAAGGACACTTTCGCTTTTCTGGTGGAGGAGGGGCAGGAGGCTGTTGCTATGTTGGTCTACCGCGTGGCGTTTGACCAGGCGGAAATCCTGACGATTGCAGTTCTACCAGCCTACAGGAAACAGGGAATTGCTAGAAAGCTGGTGGAAGATATGCTGGAAAAATGCAAATCGCTTGGCGTGGAAAAACTATTCCTCGAGGTGGAAGTCGGCAATGACTCCGCCATAAAACTCTATGAAACTTTCGGTTTCCAACACATCAACCGCCGCAAGCTATATTACCAGCAGCTTGACGGCTCGCTCACTGACGCGCTGGTGATGATGAAGAAGTTGTGGTAATTATAAAGATTTATAATTACCGACAATGCATACTTGGTTGTGTATGTGCGCTGGCTTTTGGACCATATCTGAAATGGCTGTCTGCATGGCTTTTGAGCGCAACATCTGCAACAGGAAAAGATTTAATAAATTCAGAAGCATTTTTAATATGGACTTGATGCTCAGCTCCTACTTTGGTATTTAAAGGGTGAGAAGTAGCACCTATGTTGGGGTTGGTTTTATTAATATGATGGACTAATGCTTTAGCTTGCTCTCTTGGCAAACTGCTGGAACGTAATTGAGCACCAGCTTCAGCTGATTCAGTTATGCCATATTCAATCCATCTTGTATTTTCTGGCGTAGCCCTCTTAGATTCTTCCACGTAATCTCTCCCCTTGATATATTTTTTAATTATTTAGTCCGTCTACAATACAATAAGCCTATGTAAATTAAAAGTTAAAATTGTTAAGGAATAGTATGATTGTTGTATATTATTGTAAATAAATAATAAAATTATGCAAGATTAGTTGCTCTGGATACCAGCCTGCACTAGCCGGACAATATAAAGTGAGCTTGTAACTATAAAAAAAATAGTCTAATCACTAATCACTTATCCACTAATCACTAATCACTAAAATCATGGCATTAATAGTACAGAAATTCGGTGGCACTTCGGTTGGTAATATTGAACGTATCCGCAATGTTGCCATTAAAGTAAAAAAAGAACTGGATAAGGGCAATAAGGTGGCGGTGGTGGTTTCCGCCATGTCGGGCGTTACCAATCAACTGGTTGCTTATGTGCAGGAGCTTTCTCCACTTTCCACCAAAGAAGCGTGGGCGGAATATGACCATGTTGTCGCGTCTGGTGAACAGGTGACCAGCGGTTTGCTGGCGTTATGCTTAAATGAGATGGGAATTCCTGCCCGTTCCTATTCTGGCTGGCAAATTCCACTTAATACCAATATGGCACATGGTAAAGCGCGGATAGAAAGCATTGATGCCACCTCCATGCTTGCCGAAATTAATAGCGGCAAAGTAGTGGTAGTTGCGGGTTTTCAGGGGGTGAGTGAAGATAACCGTATTTCAACACTCGGGCGCGGCGGTTCGGATACCTCTGCGGTGGCACTCGCTGCAGCTCTTAAAGCCGACAGGTGCGATATTTATACCGATGTGAACGGAGTATACACCACCGATCCGCGCATCGTGAGCAATGCTCGCAAGCTGGATAAAATCGCCTATGAGGAGATGCTGGAAATGGCGTCACTCGGCGCTAAGGTTTTGCAAACACGCTCGGTGGAAATGGCGATGAATCACAATGTGATTGTGCAGGTGCTGAATAGTTTTAATGATGAAGCTGGAACATTACTGGTAAAAGAGGAGGATATTGTGGAACAGAAACGTATTACAGGGATTGCTTATTCGCGTGATGACGCGCGGATTTCGCTCACCGAAATTGCCAATATCCCAGGAATGTCAGCCTCGTTGTTTGCGCCTCTTGCCGAGGCGGGCATCAATGTTGATATGATCGTGCAGAACGTAACTGAAGGCGGTAAGGCAACTGACATTACTTTCACCGTGCCTAAGGCGGATCTGGATAATGCGGTTGCGGTGGTGGAAAAGCTGCGGGACAAACTCAAATATAAATCCATGCACGCTGATAAAAACGTAGCAAAAATTTCAGTGGTCGGCGTGGGAATGCGCAGCCATACAGGTATCGCGCAGACAATGTTTGAAGCACTCGCTGAGAAGAATATCAATATCTCGGTTATTTCCACTTCCGAAATAAAAATCAGCGTTCTTATCGCCGAAGAATATACCGAGCTGGCAGTGCGCGCCTTGCACGCGGCATTTGAATTGGAGAAAGCATGACAACCTCACTCAGCACTCAGCACTCACAACTCAACTCGCTCTGGCAGCGAGGCACAGAATTCCTCGGCACGCAATATGCCATTATGGGCGGGGCGATGTCTTGGGTTTCCGAGCGTAATCTGGTTGCAGCACTTTCTAACGCTGGAGCGTTTGGGGTAATTGCCTGCGGTTCAATGCCGCCTGATTTGTTGGAAAAAGAAATCATTGAGACTAAAAAACTCACCAGCAAACCGTTTGGCGTAAATCTTATTATCATGCACCCGCAGCTTGCGGAATTGGTGGAAGTCTGCAAACGCCAGAAAGTTACGCATGTGGTGCTGGCGGGTGGGATTCCCAGCGGCGATACCATAAAATCCATCAAAGAATCGGGCGGCAAGGTTATTGCCTTTGCGCCGTCAGCGATAATTGGTCGCAAATTAGTCAGGAGCGGGGTTGACGCACTGGTGATTGAAGGGGCGGAAGCGGGTGGGCATATCGGTCCGGTTTCGACATCGGTGCTGGCGCAGGAGATTTTGCCGAATATAAAAGAAGTTCCGGTTTTTGTAGCCGGTGGCATAGGTCGTGGCGAAGCAATTGTCAGCTATCTGGAAATGGGTGCGTCTGGTGTGCAGCTCGGCACACGTTTTGTATGTGCAGAAGAATCTATTGCTCATCCCAAATTCAAAGAGGCTTTTATCCGGGCGCAGGCGAGGGATGCCATGCCGTCAGTACAGGTTGATCCTGATTTTCCAGTGATTCCGGTGCGTGCGTTGCTGAATAAGGCAACCGATGCTTTTACCCGTTGTCAGCATGAAGTTATAAGAGAGTTTCGGGCAGGCGGCGTTGATAAGAAAGACGCGCAGCTTAAGATAGAACATTTCTGGGCAGGCGCGCTCAGGAAAGCAGTTATTGAGGGTGACGTGGAAAATGGTTCGCTGATGGCGGGGCAGAGTGTCGGCATGGTAAGCAAGATAGAGCCGATGCAAAACATAGTGAACGAGCTTATAGCGCAGTCAGAGTCCTGCCTTGGAATGCGAAAAAAAGCGTAAACCTAATCAGTCTTTATTCTCTGCTTTTGCGCTATCCCGCCATGTTCTTCGGCGGTACGTGCAAAAATCTCTTCAAATACTGCCTTGTGTGTGGCTGTTTTAAAATTGAAGGTTATGTAAGGACTGCTGTTTCTGGCGTTTACCATAAAATAAAGAACTTCTTCGTCATCGCCGGCGTCTGATACACCGTATCTTTGTTGTAAATTATTATTTGCCATCACAACCGCATTATATTTTCCGCCAAAGCCGTCGGTTATAGTTCGATATAAATTTTTTGCAGCCTCACGAGTCTTGTACTCGTCTGGGAAGTTATAAGTTAATGTTTCCATATTGCTTCCTAAAATATTGGTATACTAAGTATAGTATAATGCTCCTATACCCATAAATTCAACAAAAA
>Ga0105164_10000577_pt1 | contig 25330 bp, 20 predicted proteins | sample VDWuncwatermetaG_FD_89674 | JGI IMG/M metagenome (GOLD analysis project Ga0105164, IMG submission 89674) | Wastewater microbial communities from Netherlands to study Microbial Dark Matter (Phase II) - VDW unchlorinated drinking water | ecosystem: Environmental > Aquatic > Freshwater > Drinking...
AGCTCAGTCGCTCCCTCGCCGATAACATGAACGCCCAGTAGATGTTTGGTGTCGCGATGGAACAGCAGCTTGAGCATGCCGGTTTCGTCGCCGATGAGCTGCCCGCGGGCAATCTCCCTGTACCGGGCGATGCCAATCCCAAAGGGGATGGCTGCTTGCGTGAGTTCTTCCTCGTTTCGTCCCACCATTGAGATTTCAGGAATGGCGTAGATGCCATACGGGAGGAGCGAGGTATCCGTGCGATCCGAGTGACCGAATGCGTGGCAGGCCGCGTGGCGGCCCTGTTGCATCGATGTCGAGGCTAGCGCCGGAAAACCGATGACATCACCGGCTGCATAGATGTGAGGAATCGAGGTTTGGAGGTGTTCATTCACGGTAATCCGTCCTCGGGTATCCGGTTGCAATCCGATGGCTTCCAGATTGAGCGTCCCTGTCGCCCCGACGCGACCAACCGCGTACATGAGTGTCGATGTCCGGATCGGCCGGTTGTTCCGCAAGGACACGTGGATAGAGTTGTCTCGCTCTCGCTTGATCGCAAGGACTTCTTCATCGTGATACAGCGTCACACCAAGATCTTTCATGCATTGTTGGAGCGTGTCAATGATCTCAGCGTCTACGAACTCCAACAGCCGCGGTCGTTTGTCGATAAGGGTGACGGGAATTCCCAAGGCAGCGAGCATTGAGGCGTATTCCGTTCCGATCACTCCGCCTCCAACAATGACGATGGTGTCGGGGATGTGTTTCAGGGTCAGGAGGCCATCCGTATCGATGATGGTGTGGTCGTCGAACGGAATGTGGGATGGCCGAGCCGGTTCTGTCCCCACGGCGATGACAATATAGTCCGCCGTCAGCTCAAGTGCGCCATGATCTCGTTGAATGCGAAGACGATGGGGATCGAGAAAGCTGGCGGAACCAAACACCATATCGACCTGATTCCGGGCCATCTGATTCTGCACGATCTCGATCTCGTGCTTGATGATATGATTCGCGCGGAAGGCCAAGTCTTCGATCGTGATCTTCTTCTTGACGCGGTACTCACCTCCGTAGATATTTCGCTGTCGAAACCCGGAGAGGTAGAGCACCGCTTCGCGGAGGGATTTGCTTGGAATGGTGCCGGTATTGATGCAGACTCCACCGACGATGGCCTTTCGCTCGATGATCCCGACCTTCCTGTTGAGCTTGGCTGCCTGAATGGCAGCCTTTTGGCCGGCAGGTCCCGTGCCGATGACGAGCAAATCGTAATGAGCCATTAGAGCTTTGGGAAGGTGAGGAAGTACCTGGGGGAGCGACTCAACGCTCCCCCAGGATCTCAGCTTCAAGAGATCTTCTCGTTAACTCTCCGTCACTAATCGACGAGCAAATTGCAAGGCTTCTTCCATATCCGGGAGTTGAGTGAGCTCCGGGGTAACTTGAAGATAACGAATGGTGTTCGTCTTATCGATGACCAGGACCGCTCTCGTCAAAATGTGCGGCCCTTCCAAAAAGAGACCATGCGTCTTGCCAAACTCGGCACCCCGGTAGTCGGATAGGAAGGTGACGTTGGCAATTTTCGCTTCTGCCGCAAACCGTTTTTGGGCGAAGGGCGTATCGACGCTCACGGTGATGAGTTCGACCATCTTATCAAGGCCTTTGTTGCGCTCGCTCAAAAGATGCGTCTGTTGTTCGCAGACCGGGGTGTCGAGCGAGGGGACCACACTGATGATACGGACTTTTCCCGCGCCTTTGGTCTGCGCGATGTTCACGAGGGACAAGTCGTTCTGCGCGACCTTCACATCGCGGAGCGCGTCGCCGACTTTGACTCCATTGCCGGCGAGCGTCAACGGGTCGCCCTTGAAGAGGACCTTGTTGCCTTCCCCCGCAATAGCAGTTCCATTTGCCACCGGCATATTCTTGTAGGAAAAGCCAGCGCCAGATGACCCTCCCATCGTTTGACATCCAACAAGGCCAAGCGAAAGGCACAGTGTGGTGCCAATGAAACCAGCATATCTCATCTGCATCGTAGGCTCCTTTTTGAAGATAACGAGTGGGGATCCCACTCGACCCCTCTGTTCAGGGTGACGGTTGAATATACGCGATCACCGATCGGTTGACCAGGTCCGGCCGTTCCCATTGCGGCATATGACCGGCCTTGGGAATTCTGATGAATGTGGATCCGCGAATTCGGTAGTGCAGCTCTTCACCCACAGCCAGGGGAAACACCCGGTCGTGTTCACCCCAGATGATCATGGTTGGGTGCGTGATGCTGCTGAGGTGTGGGGCGAAATCGGCTTCCCAGGAAGGGAGGGCATTCCTGACGGCCATGATGGGCTTGATGATGCCAGGGCGTCGGCGGTTCTGGTTAGACCGTTCGATGACGGCCGGGGTGAGGAGGGTGTGGTCGTGGACGATTTCTTTCAGAACGGAATCGGTGACCAGCCCGCCGAACAGCCAGTTGCCGAAGGAGACGAGCCAGGAAGGGGCTCGAGATTCCAGAGCTTGCCTGAACGACCGGCTGGTGAGCTTGGCCATGACCTGAGACGGGAGTCCGCTGATGAGCACGAGCTTGTCGACACGGGTGGGGTGGGTCAAGGTCATGCCAATGGCCAACCCTGCGCCCATAGAATTGCCGACTAGCGTGGCGTGAGGAATCTGCAGGGCGTCCATGAATCCGATACAGAAGTCCAACATCTGATCCGGTAGGTACTCAATGTCCGGTTTATCGGATAACCCAGAACCGGGTAGGTCGAGTGTCAGGGTACGAAAATGTTGAGACAAGGCATGTTGCTGATGCTCCCATTGCCACATCGATCCGCCAAAGCCGTGGATGAGGATGACCGGCGGGCCAGTACCGACATCGAGATAGGCAATCCGTTGACCATGGACGAGCACGGTGTTGATGGGGATGTGCTCTATCGGGGTGCGTTCCAACGTTTCAAAATAGGGCGGGATTTGTGAGGGTGGAGCACAGGCGGTCATGAGCGTCGATACTAGACAGAGGACGAGGGGCACTAGATGCCGGAGTCTGTATGGGCGGAGGATCGAGCCGCTGATGGGATTACTCCAGTTGGATGACGGTTTCATCCGTCTTCACATTGTCGCCCTCGGCAGTCAGGATCGCAACGACTCTCCCATCAATTGGCGCCGGCACCTGGCTTTCCATCTTCATCGCTTCAATGATCAACAGCGGATCGCCAGTCTTGACGTGATCATCAACGGCAACCAACACCTTGACGACCCGACCGGGCATCGGTGGAGCCACATCGCCTGGCTTCGACGGCCTCGGCCGTTTTGGCTTTCCTCCGGATCCTGTCTCCTGGGACTCCGGGACACCAGCGAGCACTTCCTGGATGGGTTCGAGCGACACTTCTTCGAGCTTATCGTTGACACGGATATAGTAGGGCTTGCGCCCATCGATCTTTCGGCCGGAACCTGAGACCTTAACGTGATAGGTTTCGCCATGCACCGTGACATTGAATTCGACGGGGGCCAAGTGCAGTTCGTGAGCGGTAGTTGGGCCTTTGGCTGACCCAAGTTCGAGCGGCTCGGGTGTGAGCTCACCTTTCTCTCGGGCTTCGAAAAAGTCTCGAGCGATGGCGGGAAACAGCACGAACGACAGCTGGTCCTCGACGGTCTGAGCCGAGTCCGGAAGCTCTTTTTTCGCCTCATCCAATTCCGGCTCCAGGCGATCAGCCGGCCTGGTTTTGATTGGCGTTTCATCGCCGGTGGCGCGTGCCATCACGTCGAGATCGACCTGTCCAGGAGCACGGCCATATAATCCCAAGAAATAGTTTTTCGTTTCGGTGGTGATGACTTTATATCGATCACCGGTCAACACATTGAGTGTTGCCTGTGTGCCGACGATTTGGCTAGTCGGGGTCACGAGTGGGGGATAGCCCATTTCCTTTCGCACACGCGGGACTTCGTCGAGGACTTCTTTCATCCGGTCCAGTGCGTTCTGCGCAGTGAGCTGTGCTGCCAGATTCGACAGCATCCCGCCGGGAATCTGCGACGTGAGAATTTCTGCATCCACGCCGGTAAAATCGCTCTCGAACTGGCGGTATTTGCGGCGAACCGTTCTGAAGTGTTCGGTGATCGGCTGGAAAGATGCGAGCTCCAGTCCCGTGTCGTAGGGGGTATTCTGGAGCGATGCGACGACGGTTTCCGTTGCTGGGTGGGAGGTTCCCCCTGCTAGCGGAGAGATGGAGGTATCGAGCATATCGAGGCCTCCGAGGATTGCCATCAACGAGGTCATGGACGCCATACCGGAGGTGTAATGCGAGTGGAGATGAAGTGGAACCTTGACGGCAGCTTTCAGCCGACGCACCAGATGGTAGGCGTCGAGAGGGGCCAAGAGTCCGGCCATGTCCTTGATACAAATCGTATCCGTCCCCAGATCTTCCAACTTCCTGGCCAGATCCACAAACCGGTTGATGCTATGGACCGGGCTGACCGTGTAACAGATGGTGGCTTCCGCATGTTTGCCGCAGGCTTTCACTTCGCTGACGGCCCGATCGAGATTCCGCACGTCGTTCAGGGCGTCGAAGATGCGGAAGACATCGATACCGTTCGTGGCCGACCGTTCGATGAACCGCTCCACCACGTCGTCGGCGTAATGGCGATAGCCGACCAGGTTTTGCCCGCGCAACAGCATTTGGAGCTTGGTGTTGGGCATCGCGGCCCGCAGGGCCCGGAGCCGTTCCCAGGGATCTTCTTTGAGGAAGCGCAAGCAGGTGTCGAACGTGGCGCCGCCCCAGACTTCCAGCGACCAATAGCCGACCCCATCAAGCTTTTGCGCGATGGGCAGCATGTCTTCCGTGCGCATGCGCGTCGCCAGCAATGACTGATGGCCGTCCCGCAGCGCGACATCCGTGAGCAGGACCGGTTTACCGGCGGCCGGCGTGATTGTGAACTCGCTGGGGCGGGACGCGACGCTTTTTGAGGTCTTGATCGCCGGAGTGGACGATCTGGTCATTTTCTTGGGTTTCTTCGTTGGTGGTCGTCTTTTCGCCATGATGGTTAATGCATTTCTTTGGGAAGCAGAGGGTTTGTTCGAATTAGAGTCCTTCGTAGGCGGCGATTGCGGCAGACAGCGCCAGCACCAGATCCTCCGGCTGCTCAAACTCGTGATACGAGTACAACTCAGGATGGGTGTCCAGATACGACGTGTCGAAACGTCCCGCAATAAAGTCCGGTTCCTGCATAATCGCTTCCATGAATGGAATCGTGGTTTTCACTCCACGCAGCACGTACTCTTCAAGGGACCGGCGCATACGACTGACGGTTTCTTCCCAGGTGCGGCCCCGAACTGTCAACTTGGCCAGCAGGGCGTCATAATAGGGGGGGATCGTGTAATCCTTGTATACGGCGCCGTCGATTCGCACACCAATTCCACCGGGAGAGAGGTAGGCCGTGACCGTGCCCGTGCAGGGCATGAAATTGTTTTTCGGGTCTTCCGCATTGATCCGGCACTGGATCGCGTGGCCCTGGAGGATCACGTCCTTTTGCTGGATGCTGAGCGGCAGGCCCGCCGCGCTCTTAATCTGATTCCGCACGATATCGATGGCTGTGATTTGCTCTGTCACCGTATGTTCGACTTGGAGGCGCGGATTCATCTCAATAAAGTAGAATTTGCCCTCTTGATCGAGCAGAAACTCTACGGTTCCTGCGTTGTCGTAGTTCACCGCGCGCGCGATGGCGATGGCGGCGTTACCCATCTCTTCCCTGAGTTCCTGGGTCAGAATCAACGACGGGGCGATCTCAATCAGCTTCTGGTGTCGTCGCTGGATCGAACAGTCTCGTTCTCCAAGATGGATGATGTTCCCGTGCCGATCTCCCAGGATTTGAAACTCAATATGGTGCGGTCGCTCGATATATTTTTCGATGAAGACGCTGCCGTCGCCGAAGGAGGCCTGGGCCTCGCGCGCCGCAACGTCCATGTTCTCTCGCAGCTCATCGTCGGACCGGACCACGCGAAGCCCGCGACCGCCGCCGCCGGCACTCGCCTTGATCATGACCGGATAGCCCGCCTTTTTTGCGAAGGCCAGGGCGTCTTTAACATTGGCGATAGCCCCATCTGTACCTGGCACGATCGGCACGCCGATAGATTCGGCCAGCTCGCGCGCCTTGACCTTGCTGCCCATTAGGGTAATGGCATGGGTAGAGGGGCCGATGAATGTGATGCCGGACGCCTGGCAGAGCTCAGCGAACTCCGCATTTTCAGATAGAAATCCGTATCCAGGATGGACGGCATCGGCGCCGATCCGTAGGGCCAGGTCGACGATTTGCTTACTATCCAGGAATCCCTTCACCGGACCTGGGCCGACTAGGTAGGATTCGTCCGCCTTCTTGACGTAAATCCCTGTCGAATCTGCTTCGGAATAGATGGCAGCGGTGGCGATGTTTAATTCGCGGCAAGCGCGGATGATCCGCATGGCAATTTCACCGCGATTGGCGATTAAGATTTTCTTGAACATGTCTGAGCCTGTCAGCTCTCGCGTGGAAAGGAATGAGTATAGAAAAACGAGTTCGTAAGCTAGCATAGGATTGAGAAGCCTGTCGAGAGACGCAGTGACAAATCAGTTAGTCTGAGTCATGCAGGCGAAAGATTGATCGTTGCAGTCGTCGACAATTTACCGTAACTAATTTAGTCGCCAGCTCCGTCTGTGTCGTGTAGAATTCGCCCGTTTCCGGCATGCCAATATGCTGGGAGTGTTGCTTCATAGACTGGTTGTGAGCAGACTAGATGTCTTTCATGAAAGGTGGTCTCTGCCAATGAAGCGGGAGTTCTCATTAAGAGTCACACCATGGTCTTGGCGACGAAGAGCGACGCAGCTCAGTGGTGTGCTGCTGCTCGTCGGACTCATCTCCACTCCGGCCTGGAGTGAAAACCCTGCCCCTTCAGTGCATTGGGGAAGTACGGCATTCCCGGATCAGTATTCGACGTTGACGGGAGGACTGACCCTCAATCGGTTTACTCCGGTCGATGGGTTGGGGAATAAGTACGATTCTACGGTAGGCAACACACTCGGCTTCAACTTGATTACGCTCAGCTGGACGCAACATTGGGGTGGGATTTTCCAAGGGTGGAGTACGAACCTGACGGCCGGGATCAGCCCGACTGCCGATGAGCCGAGCCAATACTTCCAGAATAAAGTCGTGCATCAACTTCGCCAACTCCCGTCGGTTCCGACCGTGGACGCTCGGAAAGAAACTGATGTGATGATCGATGGGTCGATCACTCGATGGATTTCTCTGTTTGATCGCAAGGTCATTTTTGCCGGCGGGGGTTTTTCCGTCGGAACCATTTATCAGCAAGGGTTTCTTCGCGCCGGGATTAGGCGGATGCCGATTACGCCAACCCTGTATCATAGTGAAACGTGGGGTGATATCAGCTTGCGGGCTTCCGTGCTGGGACGAATCAGCTATCAGGACAACGGGGCCGTGCTTCATGCCGTGAGAAGCACAGCAGGGCTGGTGCAGCCGGCCATCGCATTCGGTCAGTACCGGACAACCGAGTCGGGTGAAACCATTCCCACGTGGGAAATTGAGCTGGCGCTCATGTGGGACTCCGGTATTTTCGTGAATACCACGGGGCAAAGCCAGAAGCAGTTCGCCTGGTCGTTAGCCGCGTCCGCCGGGCCCGTGCGCTTCGAAACCTGGAATGACAGCATGGGCCACCTCTCAGAGCGCGACTATGGCCCTTCCTATGGCGTAGCCCTGACCCTCGATGTCCTGCGAGCCTGGCACACGATTCAAGACTTTGGAACGAAGCCGGTTACGGACCCACCAACGGCGTCATAAACGCCTTCCTTAACTGCAAGGGAAATTCTGCATCAGCAAACTAGAAAAGGATGGGGTCAGTTCGTGACGTGGCATGTTGCGAAGAGTTGAGGTTGCTGCGGGGACCGTGGTGCTCGTTTGATCGCCCTTCTGAATGTTCGAGATGCGGGAAGGGGAGATTCGAAAGCGCCGCGCGCCTCAACAAATAGACGGTGGTCTGGTATGCGTCGCGGTGCGAACGATTGAGGATGGCAACCACGTGCTGGAGGACTTCGTCTGGCGATAGGCGGGTGGGGTGGTTTTGGAGAGCGGGAACGTTGGTCAGCGGCGTGCCTTGCACGAGTCGGGCGATGCGTTCACGGAACTCGGAGCCGCCAAGAAAGATTTGGCCCCGCAGGTCCTTCCACGGCGAAGGCTGGTGAATCCCCTTGGCCACGAAGCGTCGGTAGGCGGTCCGAGCTGTCGCCATGGTGCGGTCGAACAGGGAGAGCGCACCATGGCGACAGCTAGCCAGCCTGGAGCTTCCTGGATACCCGCAGTCGCTCGATCACTACTCCACGCCCACGCTCCTGCTTCTGCCACCATTCCGGCTCGCCATAGCGCTGGTGGTCGAGAAAGACCATCTTCTGATTCTTTGCACTGCAACTACCACCCGAATACCTCTCGCTGACTTTTCTCGCAATGCTTTGGTCGTTTGGGTTTTGTTGCTACAGTAACGAAATTGCGAGATTCGGTGTGTGCTTTTTCTAGGATTAATCCACAGTCATGACCAGTGCGCTTCTCTACGATCGGCTTCAATTTGCCTTTACTGGCACCTTCCACTACCTCTTTCCGCAGTTAACGATGGGGCTGGCCTTGCTGCTGCTCTACTTGCGCAGCCGGGTATTGCTCACGGGCGATGAACATTATGAGGAAGTGGCAGACTTTTGGACGAAGATCTTCGCCCTCAATTTTGGCTTCGGTGTCATCACTGGGATCCCACTCGAATTTCAGTTCGGGACCAACTGGGCTCGGTTTTCTAACTATGCGGGAGGCGTGATCGGGCAAACGCTGGCCATGGAGGGGGTCTTCGCCTTTTTTCTGGAATCTTCGTTTCTTGGCCTCTTGCTGTTTCGAAAGCGATTCAGCCGCCGGGTGCAATGGTTTGCCACTCTCATGCTCTTTCTCGGTACCTGGTTGTCGGGCTACTTCATCTTGGCCACGAACGCCTGGATGCAGCACCCCGTTGCCTATCAGGTAGCAGCTGACGGCCGGGTGTTCGTCACCAGCCTGAGTGGGCTGCTTACGAACCCGTGGCTCTTCTGGCAATTCGCGCATAACATGACGGCGACGGTTGTCACGGCGTCCTGCGTGGTTGCTGCGGTCGGCGCATACTACTTGTTATGCGGTCAGTATCTGCCCCATGCAAAAACGTTTCTCCGCACCGGCGTCGTCGCCGGCGCGATCGCGTCCGGACTGATGATTTTCCCAACAGGGCACGGCAACGCCGACCAGGTGTTCAAATATCAACCAGTCAAGGGGGCGGCGTTTGAGGGGCTCTTCACGACGGAGCGAGAGGCCGGTCTCTATCTGATTGGGCAACCCAATCTTGAAACGATGACCATCGACAACCCGATTGAGATTCCCGGAGCGCTCAGTATTCTCGTGTACAAAGATCTCTATGCCAAAGTAAAAGGGCTCGATGCGTTTCCTCGCGACGAGTGGCCGGATAATATTCCGCTTCTCTATTATGCCTATCATGTTATGGCGGGATTGGGGACGATTTTCGTCACTCTCTTCGGCGTGGCCCTCCTCGCTCTGTGGCGGGGGTGGCTGTTCAATATGAAGTGGCTGCTGTGGTGGTTGATGTTGTGTGCCCCGTTTCCATACATTGCCACGTCTGCCGGGTGGATGACCGCCGAGCTGGGGCGGCAACCCTGGCTGGTCTATGGCTTATTGCGCACATCAGAGGGCACCTCACCGCTCGTGCATTCGGGGAATGCCCTCTTCACCTTGATTGGGTTCTTGGGGTTGTATCTGCTCCTTGGCTTGCTGTTTGTCTTACTCGTCAGCAAACTCATTCGACAGGGGCCTGCCTCAATCGCCTTGCCCACGACGCACGTTCCTCAAGGACCAGGCCATTAAATGGAAATAGAAACCGCATGGTTTATCATTGTCACCGTGATGCTGGCCATGTATGTGGTCTTGGATGGCTTTGATTTCGGCGTCGGCATCATCTATCCGTTTGTCGCCAGGACCGAAGCGGAGCGGCGAACAGCGCTCACCTCTATCGGTCCAGTGTGGAATGCGAACGAGGTGTGGTTGATCGCGGCCGGCACCGTGCTATTTTTTGCCTATCCCAAGGCTTATGCGTCGGGATTCAGCGGCTTCTATCTCGCACTCATCCTCGTACTGTGGCTGCTCATCTTTCGTGGTTTGGCGTTGGAATTACGGGCCCAGGTCGACCATGTGTTGTGGAAGCAAGCCTGGGATACGGCCTTTACCACCTCCAGTTTGCTCCTGGCGATTGTATTCGGCACGGCATTGGGAAATCTAATCCGAGGAGTGCCCCTCAATCGAGATGGGTATTTTTTTGTTCCCCTCTGGACGAACTTTCAGCCTGGATCGGACCCTGGAATCCTTGATTGGTTCACCGTGCTCCTGGGGCTGACCAGCGCGGTGGTTCTGGTCTTCCATGGCGCGAATTATCTCGTCATGAAAACAGAAGGCGCCCTGTATGAACGGGCCGTCTCGGCTGCCTGGATTCTCGGGTGGGTGTCAGCAGGGTGCACGGCGCTGACCGTGATGGCTGTGCCAATGGTCCAACCAAACTTGAGTCTCAACTTTTCCCGTCACCCCGGGGTGTACCTTACGCCGGTGATCGGGGTCATTGCTCTGGGATACAGCCTATATTTCAGGCTTTGCCGGCGCGATCTCTCTGCATTTCTTGCGTCTTGTGTTTTTATTTTTCTCATGCTCGCCAGCGTGATGTTCGGCATGCATCCGTACATCTTGGTTTCAACGACGGATCTGACGTTCAGCCTCACCGTTCATAACGCAGCCACCGATTCCTATGGGTTAACCGCTGGGATTAGCTGGTTTGTGGGTGGGTTCCTGCTTATTCTGATCTGTCAGATCTATCTCCATTCCCTATTTCTCGGTAAGACTAGGTCGGATGATGTCCACTAGGTGTATGGTGTTCTCCGCAGAGGTCCAAGGTTCTTGAAGTGCCGACGCTGAGAGGTGATCGTCACTCTGTCATCTTCTCCGCTTTGCCAGTCTGACACAAGCGCTGATAAGACCTGAGAATTACGAAAATGGAAAGAGGGGCGGCAAAGACAATTGCTGTCCCCCTTTTCTCAGCCGTGAGCGAACCTTCCAACTCCTTGCCTCTCCACCATTTATCGAGGCTCGTACCCGCCATGTGAAACTGGCCGGGTTCGCCGCCTTCACTTGCACAGGGTGCACGACCACTTCTCCTCATCCGTCCGGTGACGGGACTGCTTCAATTACACCACTTCCGTTGGACAGTCCCCCCTCTAAGAGAAGTCAAAACAGTTCCGATCCGTTGATACAATCGGCGCGCAGACCATGACGTAGCAACTTCATCTGGCAGAGGCGGCACAAGAGTGGCTCCCATCAACAATTTTGGAACGCAGCGGGTGCATCAGAGTTTCGCTGCTTCCTTCAATGGATCGCCGACAGACAGCGGCCTAATCTGTCTCCTCATCCTCGCTCGCTTTCATGATCTTCCCGCCGATGGGGCGCAGCTGCGGCATCAGTTTGCACAGTCCGGGCAGGTCCTCTCGAATGCCGAGCTCCTTCGTGCGGCTAAACATCTCGGATTGAAGGCTGGTCTGGTCAGAACCACGTGGAGCAAACTCCAGGGAACACCGCTTCCTGCCATGCTAAAGCAGATGGACGGCCGCTATGTCGTGCTGGCAAAGGTCGAAGCGGACAAAGTGTTGGTTCAGGACCCAATCGAAGCGCGCCCACTCGTGCTCTCCCGCGAACAGTTCGAAGCGATGTGGACCGGAGAACTCTTGCTCTTTACCAAACGGGCCCAGGTCCGGCTGCAAGACCTGAAGTTCGATTTCACGTGGTTTATCCCCGCGATCGTCAAGTACAGGAAGTTCTTCGGCGAAGTGTTGGTTGCGTCGTTCTTCCTTCAGCTCTTTGCGCTATTAACCCCGCTCTTCACGCAAGTGGTCATCGACAAGGTGCTTGTCCATAAGGGTTTTACCACGCTTCATGTCTTGGCTATCGGGATGATTACGCTGGCGGTTTTTGAAGCGATGTTAGGCGGGATCCGCACCTATCTTTTTGCCCATACGACGAACCGGATCGATGTGAGTCTTGGCGCGCAACTCTTCCGACACGTTCTGGCGCTTCCCTTGTCCTATTTTGAAGCGAGACGGATCGGTGATACGGTCGCACGTGTGCGCGAGTTAGAGCAGATCCGCCAATTCTTGACCAGCCATGCGGTCACTGTGGTGTTGGATGTGGTCTTCACCCTGGTCTTCCTGGCGGTGATGTGGTTCTACAGTTCCACGCTCACGCTCGTGGTCATGGCGTCGCTTCCGGTCTATGCACTACTGTCGATTGCCATTACTCCGACGATCCGAGCGCGCTTGCATGAAAAGTTCAACCGAGGCGCCGAAAACCAGGCCTTCTTAGTCGAAGCGATCAGCGGGATTCAAACCGTGAAAGCCATGGCTGTCGAGCCTCCACTTGTGCGGAAGTGGGAAGAACAACTGGCCGGCTATGTCCGGTCGAGTTTTCGAGCCACGAGCCTGATGATGATTGCCGGCCAGTCAGCGGCTTGTGTTCAAAAGGTGACCACTGTCGCCGTCTTATGGGTAGGTGCCTACCGTGTGATCGACGGCGACCTCAGTATCGGGCAATTGATCGCCTTCAACATGCTATCGGCGCAGGTGACAGGGCCGCTCCTGCGTTTGGTCAATCTCTGGCAGGAATTTCAGCAAGTCGGGATTTCCGTGCAGCGGTTGGGCGATGTCCTCAATACGCAGCCCGAGCCTTCATATAACCCGAATCGGACGACGCTTCCCCATGTGACGGGCCACGTGCGGTTCGATGAAGTCACGTTTCGCTATCGGCCCGACGGACCGGAGATCCTTCGCAAGGTGTCGTTTGCCGTCGCGCCCGGACAAGTGATCGGCATTGTTGGGCGATCAGGATCGGGGAAAAGCACCATTGCCAAATTGCTGCAGCGTCTCTATGTGCCGGAACGGGGGCGTATGTTGGTAGACGGCGTGGATTTGGCGCAGGTCGATCCTGCCTGGCTCCGCAGGCAAGTGGGAGTCGTGCTGCAGGAAAATTTCCTGTTCAACGGCTCAGTACGGAGCAATATTGCGTTGACGGATCCAGGGCTGGGGATGGAACAGGTGATTCAGGCGGCGAAATTGGCTGGCGCCCATGAGTTCATCCTGGAATTGGGGGATGGCTATGACACCGTGATTGGAGAGCACGGATGTACGCTGTCGGGAGGGCAGCGTCAGCGAATCGCCATTGCACGGGCCTTGGTTGCTAATCCTCGTATTCTGATCTTCGATGAGGCGACCAGCGCGCTGGACTACGAGTCCGAAGCGGTGATTCAGCAGAATATGGCGCAGATCAGCCAGGGGCGTACGGTCTTCATCATTGCGCATCGGCTGAGTACGGTACGGCCTGCCCATCGCATCTATGTCGTCGACAAGGGAGAGATTGTCGAGCAGGGGTCGCATGACGAGCTGCTGCATGTCGTTGGGTTTTATGCGCGCTTACATGCACATCAAGTCTGTACGGGGTAGAGGGGTACGATGATCTTCGGAGCGTTCTCACGGCACTGGACAGTCTGGAAGGCAGCGTGGCAGGCCGAATCAAGCCAGCCGGCCGGCGCTTCTGCTCATGGCGGGTATGCCACAGAATTTCTGCCAGCGGTGTTGGAAATCCAGCAGGCACCACCCTCGCCGATTGGCCGAGCTGTCCTCTGGACCATCTTGGCGGCCTTCACTGCCGGAACGCTGTGGACCACGTTTGGCTGGATCGATATCGTGGCGACGGCACAGGGCAAGATCATCCCCAGCGGGTACTCGAAGATCGTCCAGCCCTACGAAACAGGGGTCATTGCCTCAATTCATGTCCAGGATGGACAAGCGGTAAAACAAGGCGATGTGCTGATCGAGCTCGATTCGACCCTCAATCGCGCCGACCGTGACCGGGCATTCAATGAATATCGAGCGGCAAAAGTGGAAGCGGCGAGATTGCGCGCTCTGATCAAGGGGCAGTCCACATTTGAGGCTCCTCCCGATGCAGAGCGAGCCGCGGTCTTATTGCAACAACAGTTGCTGCGTGACCAGTTTGCCGAATACCAAGCCAAGATGGCGGCGGCTCAACATCTGGCTGATCAACGTCAGGCTGTGGTCGAGCAAACGAAAGAGAACATTCTCCGCTTGGAAACTACGGTTCCCATGGAAGTAGAACGCGCCGAGGCCTATCGGAAGCTGCTGGAGCATGAAGCGGTTACGAAGATGGACTTTCTCCAGGCCGAAGGGCAGCGCATTGATAAGGCGCAAGAATTAGCTGGGCAAAAGAGGAAGCTCCAACAAGATCAGGCGGCGCTCGCCGAGGCTGAGAAGCATCACCGGGCCATGCGGTTGGAATTCCAGCAGAGCATACAGGCGGAACTATCAGCGCTCGAAACCAAGGCTCTCTCGCTCGCGCAAGAAGTCACGAAGGCTGGACAAAAGGCCGGTTTGCAGCGGCTTGTCGCGCCGATCAACGGCGTGGTGCAACAGCTAGCGGTGCATACCGTTGGTGGTGTGGTGACCCCAGCCCAGCAGCTGCTCCTCGTCGTCTCGCAAGACCATCCTGTTGAGGTCGAGGCGCAGGTCGAAAACAAGGATGTGGGCTTTGTGAAGGAAGGGCAGCCAGTCGAGATTAAGGTCGAAACGTTTCCATTCACATTGTATGGCACGATTCCTGGCTCTGTGCTGACCGTCTCCGACGATGCCGTTCCTATTGAACGAGTTGGGCTGGTGTACCCAACGAGAGTCAATATGGATCAGTCGACGATGCAGGTCGAAGGTAAACAGGTGAATCTTTCGCCTGGGATGGCTGTGACCATTGAGATCAAGACTGGGCAGCGCCGCATCATCGAGTATTTGCTAAGTCCTTTGCTCAAGTCGATGAAGGAAAGCCTGAGGGAGCGGTAATCGGATGGTGAATTCATCTGCCCCTCTTGGGCTCTGTCTGCTGGCTGTCGGAGTCCTTGCTGCGGACTTTGTATGGGCTGATGCGTTAACCGGTGGATCGAGTGGTGGCCTATCTCAACCTTTTCCGCAACAGCCACTTCAGCTTACCTTGAAAGGGGCGTTGGCCGCAGCCGTTGATAACAATCCTGACGTGCTGTTGTACAAAGAACGAATTCAGGAGGCCAAGGGGCAGGTGCGAACCCAGTTGGGCGCCATGTTGCCCAATGTATCCGCCAATGCGCGACAGACCAGGCAGACACAATTTCTTGGTACTATCGGGCTCTCGCCGGTGCGTACCGATCCCTTCAGCATTTTTGATGCGCGCGTCACCGCCACGCAGAATCTGTTCAGTCTCAGCTTAATTCAGCGATGGCGGGCCTCACGGGAATCACTCCAGATGACTGAGCAGGAAGCGGAAGCCAAGAAATTGGACACGATGGCCAGTGTGGCTCTTACCTATATGGAAGGGTTGAAGGCCACCGCCATGATCAAGATGCACGAGGCGAATCAGCAGGTCATGAATGAATTACTCGGCACGGTCAGGCAACGGCAACGTGGAGGGCTGGCCACAGGGTTGGAGATCGCACGGCTGGAAGCGCAGCTGGCTGCGGAGCGGCAACATGGATCATCGGCGCGGTATGACTTTGAGCATACCAAGCTGAGTCTCGTCAACCTGCTCGCACTGCCCACAGAAACTGCTCTCGTTCTGACCGATGAATGGCTGACAGATATCTTGGATGTCTCGACGCCGCAGGGGGCGGTGGAAGAGGCCTTAAGCCAGCGGCCGGAGATTCAGGCGCAGCACACCCGCGTGAAAGCTCTGGAGCTGACCTATTCTTCTATCACTGGGGAACGGTTGCCGTCGCTGGTGGCTCAGGGAGAGTATGGGCTCATCGGCAATCGTTGGAACAACACGCTCGACACTTACAATATGGCCTTGATTCTTCAGATCCCCATCTTTGACGGAGCCCAGCGAGAGGGCCGCATTGCCCAAGCCAGAAGCCAGTGGCAGCAAGAATCGTTACGCATGAGTTCGGTGCTCAACCACATCAAGATGGAAGTGCACGATGCGCTCGCCTCACTGGCAGCGGCCAAGGAACAAGTTGGCATTGCGCAGACTGGATTACAGATGGCGACGAAAGAACTGGATCTTGCGCGAGAACGGTACGCCGTTCTGAGTGCCACCAGTCACTTTGAACTCACCAATGGGCTTTCGTCAGTAGCCCGTGCGAGAGAAAACTTGGTTAACGCCTTGTTTCAACTCAACGCCGCTCGAGTCAGTTTCGCCCGTGCAACTGGCAGTCTCCATACACTGAGTTAGAAGCTGTTTGAGGCGTGAGTCAGCGTTGACCTGCCGTCGCTCAGTCCCTGTGGTCCCGCCAGTTTAGCGACACCTGTATCGTTGATTTCCTCGCCGATCTCATCAACGGGTCCAGAGTCTGCATTGCCTTGACTTGATCCAGCCCTTCACTCACACTCCCGGTATGTACGATCAGTCTGAAAGCGACCTCTTGCGGATGTTGGCCGATCGGGCAGGGATTGGTGCCGACTATTACGACATCGCTGGAACGCACCATGTGACGACGGATGAGACACGACGGGCCATTCTCGTTGCCATGCATCTGCGGGTTTCGAATCGCGAGGAACTCATTGCGGAGTTAGAGGCATGGGATAACCGGTGGTGGCTGAGAGGCTGTGAACCCATTCATGTGCTGCGGTTGGGACGAGAGGCGGGGGTCTGGTCGCTGTATGTACCGTGCGAGAGTTCGGACGATTCCGCGCTTTCCGTCGAGTGGGCACTCTGCGCTGAGAACGGAGCCACGCACTGTCAGCGAGCGGAGGGGCCTGGTCTCAAAGTTGAAGAGACCCGTACGATTCAGGGCCGCCGATTTGTTCGTATCGCGTTGGCATGTCCGCAAGACCTGCCGCTTGGCTATTACTCAGTCACCGCTCATGCAAAGGGAGGCGGTACGAATACGGAAGCCATGTTCCGTCTCATCGTCGCGCCGGATCGTTGTTACATTCCTGATGAGCTCCAGCAGGGTGTGCGGTGGTGGGGCGTTGCGTTGCAGCTCTACTCATTGCGGAGTCATCACAATTGGGGGGTCGGCGATTTTCGAGATCTGGGTGCCGTTATTGAATGGGCAGGAAAGCACCTGGGCGCTGCGGTGGTCGGGTTGAACCCGCTCCACGCGCTTAAGAATGCCAAGCCCTATCACATGAGTCCCTATTCACCTACCAGCCGCCTATTTTTGAACGACTTATACATCGATGTGACCCAGGTTCCAGAGTGCTGGACGGGCCCGGATGTGCAACGCCGGCTTGCCGATCCCTCAGTCCGCTCGAGGATCGACGCGGCTCGTCGATGCGAGTTCGTGGATTATGACGCGGTGAGGTTGGTGAAACGCGAGGTGCTCGAACTGTGCTATCAGGTATTTGTGCGGGACAATTTCGAAGGGGTCGAACCGGAGTTGAAGCCAATGACGGATCGGGGGAGACACTTCCAGCACTTCACGGAGCGGGAAGGTAAATCCCTGGCGTACTATGCAGTGTTTCAAGCTCTGGAGGAAGAACGGCAGTCTGCCCAACAGGCGTCAGCTGTCTGGGAGGAGTGGCCGGAATCCTATCGAACTCCAACGTCGGAGGCTGTGGAGGAATTTCGGCGTCAGCGGATGTCGCGGGTGCGATTTTTCCAATATCTGCAATGGCTGGCCGCGGACCAGTTGCTTGCGGTGGTGAAGAAGACGCACGAGGCCGGTATGCCGATCGGCTTGTACCATGACTTTGCCCTAGGAAGCGATCGCTATGGTGCCGATGGGTGGCTCAATCAAGAGGTCCTGGCGTTCCAGGCCGACTGTGGTGCGCCTCCTGATGCATTTGCCCCTGAGGGACAGAATTGGGGATTTTCTCCACTTGATCCATTACGTCTGCGCGCGAGTGGCTACCAGTATTTTATCCAATTGCTCCGTAATAACCTCCGCTATGGGGGAGCGATACGGATCGATCATGTCATGGCACTCTTTCGTCTGTTTTGGATTCCTCGTGGTCTTCCACCGGCGATGGGGACCTACGTGCATTACCGGGATGACGAACTTCTGGCGATTTTGGCGTTGGAAAGTGTTCGGGCGAAGGCGCTGGTGATTGGTGAAGATCTGGGCACCGTTCCCGATTGGGTGCGCGACCGACTCGGACCAGCTGGCGTCTTATCCTACCGTGTCTTCTATTTTGAGCGAGAACACTGGGGAGGGTGGAAGCCCCCGACTCAGTATCCTGCTCAAGCACTCGCTGTTGTCACAACCCACGATCTTCCAACGTTGGTGGGGTATTGGGAAGGCGTGGATATCGACACCCGATCCACACTAGGCCTCTTTCCTTCAGAGGACGCGCGGAACGCGATGTGGGCGGAACGGCATCGAGAAAAGGCAGGGATTCTCACGGCCTTGAAGTCTCAAGGGCTCCTACCGGCTGGTGTATCAGAGGATCCTGCCCAGGTGCCGATCATGACGACTGAGTTGATGGAAGGTATTCATCAGTATCTGGCCCGCACCCCTGCGTGGATGGTCTTGACCAATATCGATGATGTCATCGGCACCCGTGTCCAGGCCAATCTTCCGGGGACGGTAGACCAGCACCCGAATTGGTGTCGGAAGTTGAGTCTGTCGGTGGAGGAGTTGGCCCAAGATTCCCGATTTGAACGACTTGCGGCTCTGTTGCGTTTGACCCGCCCTCTTGTGTAAGTACTTCTGTGAAGGAATCCGTACGTTCTCGATTCAGAGGCTGTGATCCTCGGCCAGGCGGAGCGAATCGATGATTGCCATGCCGCATCGTGACCGCCTCGTACTAGCCATCGCGGTTGCCTGCTTTCTTATCATCTTGGTCATTGAAGAATTCGCCCCGGCCAACGTCGTCGGTGCATATGGGTATGTGTTGCCGATCTTGTTGGTGACCACCCTTCGGAATCGAATGATCATGTTGGTAACGGTGTTGGCCTGTGTCATGGCGACCTATTCAGGTCTGCTCCAACCGACGAAGCCAGGCCGGTTTCAAGCCGCGGTCATCAATCGGAGTGTCGTCGTGGGCGTTCTACTGTCGGTAGCGTACCTGGGTGTGAGCTGGGAAGAGCGGAAGGCACGAGAAGAGGCGGCGAGGGCGGCGCTGGCCCGAGAAACCGAGAATTTGCTCAAAGCCAACACGCAACTGGTCCAGGCGAAAGATCAGCTGAACCGGTCGGAACGGTTGGCGGCGGTGGGACAGCTGGTGGCCTCCGTGGCGCACGAGGTGGGCACGCCGCTGCACTCGATCGCGTGGCATGTCCAGGCTCTGGCCGAGGAGCCTGGTGTGACGCCGGAGATGAGGAAGCGGGTGACCATCATCGATGATCAGCTCACGCGGGTCGTTCGAATCATTCAAGATCTATTGTCTTCTACCAGGCCGCGCCAGCCTGAGCCGCAATGGCTTCCTGTGGAGGAAGTAATTGGCCCCTCAGCGGTCTTGATGGAGCCGGCCTTCCATGAGAAGGGGATTGCTCTGGTGGTCGACATTCCCCAAGACCTTCCGCTGCTGTGGGCGGACAAGGAGAAAATCCATCAAGTATTGGTGAATGTCTTGGCCAATGCGCTTGCCGCAACCTCCGCCCAGGGAAAAGTCACTGTCATGGCAGGAAGTCGCGAGGCATCGTCAGCCGAACTGGAGCGAGGTCGACTGGTTGCAGAGGGCATGTCGCCGGTAGTGATTTCAATCGAGGTGCAGGACACCGGATGCGGTATGCCAGAGGAAGATGCACAAAAAGCCTTTGAACCGTTTTTTACGACAAAGGCAGTTGGCAGGGGGACCGGCTTGGGACTATTCTTGAGCCGTGAATCGGTGGTGGCTCATGGTGGGAGCCTGGTGTTGGCCAGTGAGATTGGGCGTGGCACGACCGTGACGATGACGTTGCCAGCGATGCGAAGAGAACCCATTCAGAGGAGTGAGGAGGCGTAATGCAACCAGCGACGATTTTGGTGGCCGACGATGATGCGGTTGCACGTGAGCTGTTGGCGGAAGCCCTCAGAAAGGAAGGGTATCACGTCGAGGCGTTTGCGGGTGGAGAAGCAGTCATTGCGCGTGGACGCCAGGGACGAGTCGATTTGGTGCTGACGGACATCCGTATGGGTGCGGTGGATGGGCTCACGGTCTTGCGGGAGTTCAAACGAGTGAGTCCGAATACGGCCGTGGTGGTGCTGACTGCATTCGGCTCTTTGGAGGGCGCGATCGAAGCGATCAAACAAGGGGCGTACGATTACTTGGCGAAGCCGTTCAAGAAAGAGGACATCAAACTGGTGGTCAAACGGGGGTTGGATCACTGTCGATTGCTCCAAGAGAATGCGCGGTTCCGAGAGGAGTTGAAGAGCAAGGACGCGTGGTCTCCGTTAGTCGGGAGCAGCACGGCCATGTTGGAAGTCTACAAGTTGGTCGCGCGCGTGGCGGAGAGCAAAAGCACGGTCCTGCTCCAGGGGGAAAGCGGAACCGGCAAAGAGCTCATTGCTCGGGCTATTCATACGAACGGCCCCCGCCGGGACAAGCCATTCATCCCGGTCAATTGCGGTGCGTTGCCGGATACCTTACTGGAATCGGAAATGTTCGGACATGAGAAAGGGGCCTTCACGGGGGCAATCGGGACCAAGATCGGGCTCTTTGAATCAGCCACTGGAGGGACGCTATTTCTCGACGAGATCGGTGAGCTCGGACAGGCGTTACAAGTGAAGTTGTTACGGGTCATGCAGGATCAGGAGGTCCGCCGAGTCGGGAGCACTACATCCACCAGAGTCGATGTCCGGATCATCGCGGCAACGAATCGAGATCTTGAGCAGCTGGTGAAGGAGGGAAAGTTTCGGGACGACCTTTTCTACCGATTGAAAGTCGTTCCGATCACGTTGCCGTCATTGGTCGACCGGCGGGAAGACATCCCGATGCTGGTGCATCACTTCTTACAAAAGTGCGCGGCAGGGACGCAGCACGCGGTGCGAGGAGTCCTGCCGGAAACGATGGCGCTCTTGACTCAATATCGATGGCCAGGCAACGTTCGAGAACTTGAAAATGCGATTGAACGCGCCGTATCGTTAAGCCACGGGCCTCTCCTGACGCCTGAAGACTTACCTGAGGTGATTCGCCAGCATGCAACCAATGACGCTGATGCACGACTTTCACAAGTCGATCAGCTTGATGAGGCATCTCTGACCCTAGAAGAAGTGGAAAAGCGGCATTTGATTCGTGTGCTCAAGGAAACAAAGGGAAATAAGGTGAAAGCGGCAAAGATCCTTGGCATCGATAGGCGAACGCTCTACCGTATGGCAGAGCGTTTCGGCCTGGATCTTGGAGAAGAGACTGAAGGCGCGGAAAAAGAGCCTGTCTAAGGCTTCGATCCGTAAAAGGTCTCGGTCGTGTACGTGGTCTGTACGATCTTCAACTCGTTCTTAATCAAACGGACCTTATTTTCAGCACTTTGAGGACCTTGAGGTTGGGTGGGAACCCATCCATCGAACATCGTTTGCTTGCCTTCCGACGAGACTTGTAGCCGGAGACGAGAGCTCTGGTCAGTTTCCGCCGTCACAGCCGCTTGGGCACGGCTTCTGACCACACCAAACCGTCCTCTCACGAGCCAATCCCAGATACTGGGCTGCTCGTCTCTGTAGCCTGTCTGAAGCTGCGTTCCATCCTTCCAATCCACATTGTAGTTGTCGTCTGCCAACACTTTAGTCACAGCCGCTTTCACTCGGTCTGCCGATGCCGGCAATGTGACTTCAACGACTTCTGATGGTAAGGGGGGTTGTGGAGGAACGCTGGAACAACCAAAGGCGAAAACGGTAAGAGCGACGATGGCGAGACAGTCCTTTCGGATCATTTTGTTCTGGCCTCCTTCAGCCGGTATACGAGGTGAGTATCGGTCTGGGTCACTCCTTCGATACGATGTATGCGACTCAAGACCAGTTGGGTCAACGCATCTTGGTCCACTATGTCAGCTATTGCAATGATGTCCGGCTTCCCCCAACAGGGATCAATCGCTTTTATCTCTTTAATTTCCCCTAGTGCTTTAACGACAGCAGCTGTCTGTCCAGGGAGAACATTGATGAGCACGTACGCCCGGTCAGACATCCCTTGGTCTCCCGGAGCTGGACCATGAATGGTATACGGAATGTCCCCGGAAGTGGGTTGCCTTATAGCAAAGTCATTGTGCCCTGTCAACCCGGGCTTGACTTTCATGACCTTGGATGATGATGCGATGGAAGGAATCCTCTTTAAGTTTGATTTCGTCATGGTCTCACTTTGGCGCAACCAGCACTTCGACCCGGCAGTGCTCGCTCACGCTTGTTAGGGTGGTTTCCAGCCGCTTCGGGCTCCCGATGCGGCCTTCCGGGTCGTACATGAAGCAAAATAGGGTTGCGCATCGCCCTTGCGCTCGATAATAGGCGGAGTCCGCTGCGACCTGATCGGCAAGTTCCTTCGTGGTCACTCCTGGTCCGGTCTTCTTCGCCACGATTGCGATCTGATCTCGATTGACCAGGAGCGTCGTTCTTGGTGCGCCTCCTGTGTAGGGTGGCGTCCATTCATCGGTCGCAACTTCGTCGAATTCCACCTTCAATAATGCGCACAAGAGGTCCTGTAGATCATGATCGTCATTGACCTCAAGTGTCGGACGATAGTCTTTCCGAAGTCGGAGCTGGCGGGCTACGGAGTGGAAACGAAGGCAGACTTTTCTGATGAGATTGAGGGGGTCTTGGTCGGGTGTGGACTCAATCACCCGCGCGATACTCAAGCCGATTGCCTGCTTGCCTGCCGAGGGATCTTGCGGAGCATGGAGCATACTTGGAGGCGTATTGGGGGGCATCGACGGGTTATGTGACTCAGGGGATTGGGGATGGATGGGAGGTTGCGTCGGTATTGGAATAGGGATCGGAGCTGTCACGGTCGATGGGGGCGCTTGCGCAACTTCTATTGGTCTCTCAATTGCTGATGGCGCGGGCTGAGCTGCAGGTGTGGGAGGAGGGGAAGGGATGGGGGTAGCGACGGAGAGAGGAGGTGGCTGGGGTATGACAGGCATGGGTGTCAGCGACGGTGTTGGAGATGGCGTAGGAGTTGGAGTCGGTGTCCGTGCAGGAATCAGGGTCGGTGCAGGTCCAAGGATCGCAGGCTCCGGCATGGGCGGTTGTGAGTGAATCGTGGGGAGCAGGGGAGCCATTGACGCTTCCACATTTGTTGTCATGGCCACAGCGACAGTCATCGTCGAGGGTGTCTGTTCCATTACGGTGGTCGGGGGTGTAGACGGGACCAGCACCATACGAGCTGCATTGCTGAGAATTGCCTCGGGCGATGGCTCAGGTTTTGGTGGAGGCTTGAGCCCCTGAAGTTCCAGCTTCCGGTCCTCCAGGGTGAGTATGAGGCTCTTAATGACAGTCAGGCTCTGGGCCACCTCGGCCTTGTCCGCCGTACGAAGTTTGAAGTTGCGATAGGTTTGAAACTCCTGAGATCGCTCGCCGAACGCGTGACGCAGGCACTCGCGAAACTGCAGCTCGGCTTTGCTTTGCGCAGCATCACGATAGGGAAAGCCTTCCTGACTAAGGTCATTGATCGCTGCCAGCACTTCCTGAAGCTTGGCGATTCCGAGTGTGGCCTCTTCGATCAAAGCGGTTTTTGATCGGGGCCGCTGATGTTCTGCTGCGCGTGCTCGTGCCATGGTTGTGTGAAAAAAGTCTAACTGAGGGGGATGAACCTGACAAGAAAACAGCAAATTTTGACGGGGATGTGTCGTGACGTCCAGGGATGCGGGCCGCGGCCAGGGAAGATCTAACTGAACCATTCTGAATGGCCCGGCCGCCAAGAGTGGCGGCCGGGTGTGTACTTTCTGTATCGAGTTATTCTGTGATTCGACGTGCTACGCTGCCCCTTTTGATGCCATCTGTTCACAAGATCCGGCGCAGCGACGGCACAGCTCGGCGCATTGCTTTACCATCTGATCGTCTCCTCCTACCTGTTCGCAGCTCTTCGCGCAGAGCCGGCAGATCTCGGAACAGAGGCTGCACGTGCGGTCGTGCAGCAAAGACTCTCGCGCCATGAAATCGGCGGTCGTCGTGCAGAGCTGTGCACAGTCCATTAATAACCGGATATGGTCAGGGGCTGCATGCCGACCTCCAAGTTTTAAACAATGATCGATCATTTGGATGCAGGTCACATGGCAGTCTTGGCAGAGCTGAATACAGCGTCTCATCTCCTCGCTCATGTGATGTCCATCCATGGTGGTCGTCTCTCCTGACTTTTGGAGAAGTGAAGAGTTTGGGAGCTCCTGAGGCTCTCGTATCTGACTATGGCCCTCATGGTGTGCGGCAGCATCCACCTCTCGCGACATCATCAACGACGCACCAGTAGCCAGTAGCGACGCACCGGTGGTCACAAATGTTCTTCTGCTGATATCTGACATACGTCCCCCTTGTGTGCTCTTTGGTCCACGTTGATCGCGTGGACCTTGAAGAAAGCGTAATGAATTGCCTAGGGCCTAGAGTCGAACGCAAAACGGAAAGAGGGTATCAAATCCTCAGGATTGTTGTGTGGATCGAAAGATGGATGGGTGTATTGGCGCAACGTGGTGGGTTAGTGATTCGAACAAGTGGAACGAACGTATCGGGAAGAAGATGAACGGGCAACGCGCATTCCAGGTGGTACGTATTGGCGGTGGCGTGAGGTACAAACTGTGATTGCGGGCCTATGTCGAGAAACGCATCGCATGTTCCGCGTGTGGGCTCCTCCGTCCCTGAGGAGCAGTCCATCGCACCTGTTTGTGGCAACGGCAGGACACAGGCATAGGCATTGAAGGTGAGGACGACGAGCAGGACTGCCAGAAAGACAGAAATCCGTGCCATTCCTAGAATGCTACGCCTTGCTTGGGGTGCTGTCAATGCAGGTTTCTAATAGGTTTGGCTATGGGGAAGTTCCCAGACAAACGCCAGTTGGTCAGCGAAAGGTTCCACAGGATAGGGACGCCGTTGAGCATTCCAGAGGAAATAGGAAACAGGGTATTGAACCGAGAAGCGACGCGAGAGACGAATGGAGAAGGGTATGCGGGGTCATGATCTTCCACTACTTGCCACCAGGTAGCCCGAGCTTGTCCCTGATTCCTGCCACGATGAGTTTTTGAAAGTATGCAGATTCAGCGGTTGTGGGTAATTGAGGTTCTGTAGAAGTTAGTGCGGAAGCTGGCGTTTCGGTACCCAGGGTGCGAACTGAGTCTGTATGTTTACCGATGGTCAAGGAAAGGAGGAGCCCACCGAGCATTCCCCATGTGAGGACTCCGAATACGATAAGAATACACA
>Ga0105164_10000578_pt1 | contig 25319 bp, 27 predicted proteins | sample VDWuncwatermetaG_FD_89674 | JGI IMG/M metagenome (GOLD analysis project Ga0105164, IMG submission 89674) | Wastewater microbial communities from Netherlands to study Microbial Dark Matter (Phase II) - VDW unchlorinated drinking water | ecosystem: Environmental > Aquatic > Freshwater > Drinking...
GTTTAGATCGATCGCGGGGTTTCCGATATCATGGTGCATGACCACGATGAAGTCGTTCACGGTGAGCCCCTGCGATGCGTCTCGCTCTGGAATCGCCTCGCCCGATGGTTGATCCGAGGTATTTATTGCAACCTCAGAAATACGCAGGTTATGCTGCTCAGCTCCATGCAACCCAAAATTAAAACCAGGGGGGCCCGGCATCTTAGAGGCGCAATCGGCCGACCCCACGCAGATAATAAGAGCGCTACCGTCCTTGGCGTCCGAAGGGTTCATCGCAATGGCGTCTTGCAGGGTTCGGACTACCACCGAGTCTGGGGGCAATTCTCGGCCCATCTGCCTAAGCACGTCTCCCACAAATCTTTGCCCCTTGTCGGAATACCCCGACTTCATCAAGAGGGTATCAAGCTCGCCTAAGCCCAAGCCCGCTTGGTGCCTACCCAATCCTGCAAATGATATCCGCGCAAGTCCCCGAAGGGATTCCTGGCAGTTTGGAAGCTCATACAAGGCCGGACTGACCTCGAGTTCCGTTGCCGCGGCAGTGCCCAAGAAACTTACGAAAAATCCTAAAATAATCCAATTTGGCATGCGGGTTTATAACCTTATTCGGGATCATAACAGAAGCCTTATTATAAGGCTCAGCGACTGGAATCAGGTTAAACTATTGAACTATGTACTTGGGTTTTTTGATCACAGGCTCACTCTTCTTTTTAGGCCATGCGTTACGGCGAATGTTCCAAATCACCAAGATCCCAGATCTTTTGATTCTGACTCTATTTGGATTCATCGCCGGACCGATTTTGGGATGGATTAACCCCGCAGACCTAGGACAATCTGGGCAGTTTCTATCGGAAATGGCGCTAGTTGCGATCCTGCTTGAGGGCGGATTCACGCTGAAGTTTAGTTTATTTCGTGAGCATGCGGCGCAGAGTTTGAAGATTAGCGGACTCACGTTTGTGACGTCATTTATCATGGGCGGAGTTTCGTTAATGCTTCTGACGCCCCTTCCACTTCCCATGGCAATCTATGCGGGCTTCTGCTTGGGTTCTACGAGCTCCGCGATTGTGATTCCAATGCTGAAATTTCTCACTGCCCCGGATCATGTCAAGACGGTGCTCACACTCGAGTCGGCACTCACTGATGTGCTTGTGATCGTGAGTGGGTTATTTTGGTTGGATGTGCTTGCTGGAGGGGATCTGACGCTCAAAGGATTCGTTTCTCAGATGTTTAATATGACGATCGCATCGGTCGCAAGCGGAGTGGTTTTTGGGTTGGCACTCGCTGTGGCTAAAAAACATTACCCGCAAATCGCTAACCTTCGATTCTCAACGGTAGCCGCCGTCTTTTTGATCTATGGTTTGATGGGGATGATGGGATTCAACGGCGCACTCGCCGTGCTTGCCCTAGGCATGACTCTGGGAAATCTACCCAATAAGAAATTTGAAAATCTCTTTCCGATAGAACAAGGCATGACTCACTCAGAGCATGAACTCTTGGGAGAACTTATCTTTCTTCTAAAAATTTTCTTCTTCATTTATTTGGGAGCGCTAGTTCGATTTACTAACTTAAGCGTCGTTCTGATCTCAGTGCTTCTAACGGTACTTCTGATCTTAGGGCGCTACCTCTGCGTTCGGCTGAGCGCTCCGCCAAAACGCACATCTCGCACCGATGCGGTAACTCTATTTTCGATGTTCCCCCGAGGATTAGCCTGCGCTGTCGTCGCTAGCTTACCTCTCCAGAAGGGAATTGCTCAGGGAGATCTGATTCAGAATTATATCTTTGCCACCGTGCCGCTTACGATCATCGGCACTTCGGTCTTTAGTTATTTGGCACAGAAATCTGGCGGCTTGGAAGCACTGTTTCCGTCTTACCCAGAATCTCTCGCCGCTGAGCCAGAAACCAATGCCCCACAACTATGAACGATTTCGAAAAGCATGCTGATTCTGCAGTTCATGATCAGTACGAAAGATGGCCATACCCTACGATCAGCCCACTCGGTAAGGTCCGCCCTGAACACCTTTGGCAGATTAATTTAGCCTGGGCCCAAGCGCGGTGCCAACTGCCTCCGTCGACAGATAGCAAGATTCTGATCGCTGGGTGCGGCACCTTTCAGCCCTATGTCTTTGGGCTCGCTAACCCCAACTCAAAGATCATGGCGACTGATATCTCCACGACGTCTCTGAGGGCTGCCGAGAAGCGATGCCGCTGGCATGGAATCAAAAATATCCGTTACGCCGGTTTAGATTTAAATAACATTGCGTCAATTCCAGAAGGACCATTCGATTGGATCGAATGTTATGGCGTTTTGATGAATTTGGATGACCCAAGCGCAAGCCTTAATGCGCTGGCAAAACAACTTTCTGTGAATGGCGTCTTGCGAGTGATGGTGTACCCCCACTATGGTCGGCAGCGCGTGTTTCAAATTCAACGTCTCGCCAGACTCATCGGAATTGATTTCAGAAGCGCCGACGGCCCGTCTCGCCTTAAGAAGTTCATGGCGTCGCTCCCTAAATCCCATCCGCTATCCTACGCTTTTTTCAGCTACCATGACAGCCGAACCAATGCCGGTATCGTCGATGGATTTCTTCACGCAGGCGATCGCGCCTTCACTGGGATTGAGATCTCAGACCTGATTGAAAATGCGGGGCTTCAGATTGGATTCTGTTACCATCGGCCTTGGGGGCAACCCGAAATCATGGCAAAGAGGCTGGGCCTCGAGAATTACGACACCGCGTTGCAATTGCATTACCTAGATCTGTGGCAGAATCTTCATACAAATTTTATTTTGACGCTCATTAGGCAGGATGCTCCGGTACATTTTCCGAAAGCGACTCAGTCGCATCCACTGCTGAATTTAGAATCCAAAGAGATTTCAATCAGACAGCAACTTCGGTTTAAGCGATTCGGGATCACGGGGACAACACTTCCCAGTCGCACCCACGCCGCGCGCTTGAAAATCCCTGCGAGTCAGTGGAGACGCCTGATGAAAGGCGAACCCTCTGGGCTGCCTTGCGATGATATTTTACCCGGCACCCATTCTGGAATCTTAGGCAGGCCTCTACTTTCGACTCCCACGACCATCACTCCCCGCCCCCACTTTGTCCCGCGACTTCATCCGGACGCGCCCAATCCGATGTATGATTATCTCTTTGATGCGTTCAGTTTCTCAGACGATTGGGGCGATCTTTTTAAAACCCCATTTCCTAATTTACTGGATCAAATCCGAAGATGGGCTCCCCACCATCAGACCCTTGAAGACGATCTCCACCAGCTGGGATTAACTCCCTACGGGACCTACCGGTTTGCTCCCTCCCAGATTGCCACCATCACTGAGGCATATCGCAGTGCGCCGATCAGCGCCTTTGCATCCCTCCGACTCGCCTCAGACGAGGGAAAGCTGCAAAGAGTCAGGGACTTTCTCAGAGCGCAGAACATTCTAAAAACTGAAACCCGAAGTGACGAGACCCTTCGCGAGCTTTGGGTCCTTCTCTTCTCGACGAATCAGCTTAAACTGCCGTTAAGCTAAGGCGTTAATTATCCGAAATGATTGGTAGAGTGTCTCTTAAAAATCAGAAAATCACCGCGCTCAGTCAACGGATCTCGAGGATCCGGGCTCTCGAATCAAAATCACGAAACCCGTTTGCTCGCCTAGGATTAAAAGCATGGCGTTGGTTTTGGATGCTCCATCATGAATTTATTCGAGACGATGTCCATATCCGAGCTGAATCGCTTGCCTTTCTCATGGTCTTTTCGCTGCTGCCTTTGATCGCAGGTGGTTTCTTTGTTTTTAATATCTTCATGAAGTTTGGTTTTGTTCAAGAAGGGCTCGAGAATTTTCTACTCAGTTTCTTGGATACGATTCCTTCAGAACACAGGCTATTTGTCTCTGATTACGTGATTAAGTTTAAAGATAGTTACCTAAACTCAATGGCTCAGAAGAGTGGTTCCATTGGTATCTTCGCCATGTTGTTCTTGGGATGGGTTGGTCTTAAAACTTTTACTAATATCGAAAAGACGCTGAATCAAATCTGGTCCTCCGACAATGAACGGCCATTTTTGGAGCGCCTTCGTAATTTCGTGGTCGTTGCCATCGGCGCGCCAACGGTTCTCGTCAGCGCGCTTTCCATTCCGTTGATTTTACAGCGCCAAGCCGGAAATTTTCTCACCGGATGGTTGAGTCTTCTCACGACGGTATTTAATGCTTTCCTAAGCCCGCTGATCATATTTTTTACGATGGCGGCAATCTATCGATACGTTCCGGTTAGAAAAGTCCCGTGGAAAGCAACTCTTGTGGGCGGCATCTTTGCAACGGTTGGACTAGAACTCGCCAACCACTTCATGAAAATTTATTTTCAATACGGCACCTACACCGGCTACGGCAAAGCCGCGATCGTTCCGCTTCTTGGATTTTGGATTTACGTCGTTTGGATTATTGTCATCTTAGGGGCTGAGGTGAGTTACCTCATGGAACATGGCAAAGACCTCTTTGAGTCTAAGGGCGAATCCCCGGCCGTCCGCGATGGGCAGGCTCTGCTTCATATCCTCTGTGAACTCAATGCCGCGCATCACCGAGGCGACGGGCCACTTTCCTACGAACTGCTTTATGAATCGTCGGGAATCAGCACCCAGAATCTCAGAGGGATTCTCGATTACCTCGAAGAGACGGGCTTTGTCGCCGTCGTAGGGATCCAACGAGGCCATGATGCCATCCATTTCATGCTTGGCAGGAGCCTAAAAGGGATTTCAGTTAAAAAGATTCTCGAGGACTATTACGGCGCAAGCTGGTCTATCGTCGACAGCCCACTAGCAAAGACGTGGGATAAGGGGCTATCTACGTGGATGAGTTATTTTGAAAATCTCGAAATCTCCGATTTATCTCGCCCGCGACGCGCTTGAGCCAATCAACCAAGTTGCTTTCACCTGTGCGACCACTTCGTTATCACCATTCTTAATATCGGCTTGAACTTCCAAGGGCTTTTGATCTTCCACCGGAATGGGCGGGACAACGCAGACAGCATTTAATGTCCCCCTAGATTTTTTGAGATACTGAATCTGATACCCCGTTAAGATTGCACGCTGCTCAGAGCTTAACGCGCTCACCACCGCTAATCCGGTTGTGAGTTCTCCAAAATTAGCGAGCGCCATGGCGTGGATGGATTTGAGATGATTTCGGATCGACCTTCGGTCAGTCATGGAAAGACGACAACGACCGGGGGATAATTCCTCAATCACAGCACCAATCGACCCAGAATACGGCACCCAGAGGCCAATCGCTCGGCTAAAAATCTGCCGACCAAAGGGCAGACGACTGCTCTCTTTCCACATCTTCAGAAGCGATTTGCTATTTAAAGTTTTCATAGCTCTAGCCTATCACAACGACGCCATTCCAAGTATAACGACGTGATGGACCCAATCACGATTGATTGCCACTATACCAGGCCTCTGATGGCATGCGCCTATTTGCTCGTCGAGGGTAACGAAGCCACGTTCATTGAGAATAATACGACCCATGCCCTACCCCATCTTCTTACTGCGCTGCAATCAACTGGACTGACCCCCGAACAAGTGCGCTATCTGATGGTAACGCATGTCCACCTCGACCATGCGGGAGGCACAAGCGCTCTACTGAGGCTATGCCCCAACGCGACCGTGCTAGCCCATCCGCGGGCCTCCCAACACTTGATTGACCCTACGAAACTCATCGCAAGCGCTGAAGCGGTTTACGGCACGAAACAATTTAAGGACCTCTATGGAGAAATCACTGCCATCCCAGAAAATAGAGTGAGATCTCTCAATGACAACGAATCAGTGGGCTGGGGCAATCGCGAACTTGTTGCCCTCTACACCAAAGGCCACGCGAACCACCACCTCTGTGTCTGGGATTCAAAAACCCATAGCCTATTCACCGGAGATGCCTTTGGCTTGGCCTATCCTGAGCTCCAAACCCACGGCCTATTTCTATTCCCTTCGACCAGCCCAACGCAATTTCTCCCCCAAGAGGCCATTGCGAGCGTGAATCGGTTAGTCGCCTTAAATCCCAAAAAATTATTCCTGACACATTTTGGAATGGTTGACGATATCCCAAAGGCTCAATCCCAAATGCTCAATGAGTTAAATTTCTCAGAGCAACTTGCTCTCGAGGCAAAGGCGTCTGGCGGAGGGTTCGATAACATCCAAACGTTCTGTTATCCGAAGATTGAGAATCATTTAAAAAAACGCGCCCTGGATTTAGGTCTAGGTCCCTGGGAAAGCTTAAGGCCCTTGCTTGAACTTGATATGAAGCTCAATGCCGCAGGCTTGGCCCATTGGGCATCATTGTAAGTTTACTTTTAACGGTCTAACGACTATCAAATTTAAGTTCTATGTTCACTTCGTTTTTTGTGGCTGCTTTCTGGACCCTGCTCCCCATCGTTAACCCTATTGGAGCGGTGCCGCCCTTTCTCGCCATGACAGCCCGAGATAGCTTAAGTAAACGCCGAGAAATCGCAAGACGAGCCACGTTCATTTGTGCGACCGTAATGATTGTCGCGGCAGCATGCGGTTCTTTCATCTTTAAGGCATTTGGCATTTCATTGCCATCTCTTAAAATCGCCGGTGGAATTCTTCTGTTACTGGTTTCGATCGACATGATCCACGCTAGAAAATCGCGCACCAAATCGACTGAAGAGGAACAGGAAGAAGGCGCGACCAAGACAGATATCGCAGTCTTTCCTCTGGCAGTTCCATTACTCAGCGGGCCCGGCGCCATCGCAAGTATTTTTATTCTCTTGGATAAAGCATCTGTTGTCGCAGATTATGCCGCGCTGATTGCGGCGATCATTGTCGTCTGTTTGATTGTCTATGCCATTCTCAGAGAAGCCCATCGAGTTTTGGTTGTTTTTGGAACGATCGGATTAAATGTTCTCTCAAGACTGATGGGGCTTGTTCTGGCCTCAATCGCCGTTGAGTTCATTGTCGATGGGTTAATTCTGACTTTCCCCGCCTGGGCAAAATAGGCTCACTCGCTAAGGTTTCCGCTGCTTTGATAGGGGCACTCCATAGAATGGAAACTCTGGACGGTTTCGAAAACCTAATGGCTGCATCTGAGATTTCTCGTCAATCTGACTGGTCCTCTTAAGGTCACGATCCGTAAAACCAATCTCAGACGAACTATCATTGGACCGAATGAGATCACTCAAAGTCAGTTGATCGATTTGCCGCTCGACTTTCTTCTGGTCTCTAGCAAAGAGATCTCCGAAGGGATCCAATAGGGTGATGACCATGATAAAAAGGATGAACCGAATTCTCATGGCTTTCCCACTATGTTATCTGCTGGCGAACGCACGTCGCTATCAGGAACAGTAAACTGCGTCGGAGTGGCATGATTGATTTCAAATTTCTGACAGAGCGTTGAGCTTGAACCACTGGCGCAGACTTTTTCATAATTTGGACGCTCAAGCACCAGCGGAATTGCTTTGGCTTCGATCGCTTTGGCCTGAGCCATTCGAACCGCCACCAGCTGGGAAACAATCCCCGGCGAGAGCCGCGCGGTATCAAAATCCACCGAGATCACATCAGGATGCTGTGCTTGAAGCTTCGGCGCTACAATTAATTGCACGGTTCGCTCTTGCTTAACCTCACGCTCCCATGCCTCGAGCTTTTCTAACCAGATTTCAGCCGATCCCGTGGCACTTAATCCTAAGGTCAGAATCACGATCACCTTGAACGCTAAACCTAGTTTTAATGGACGCTTCATTTTTCTATCCTCTACAAAGAATTGACACCCAACGTCTAGATTTTATACACATCGCATTACGATAGGGTGTGGGGATCATGTTTTCTTGATGAAGGACTCATCACAATTGGAAAAAAAGATGGTAAGACTAGGGAATGCCAAAGAAAAAAATCATCGCGCAGCGCGCTGAAAATTCAAAAAAAATCTTTAATCGTAAGCTGAGCTACCTCGAATGGGGGATGGGAAACCCTCAGAAAGTTCTAGCTCTTCATGGATGGCTGGATAATGCCGCAACGTTTTCTGAGCTCGCCCCACTGCTTGACGCCAAGCTTCATCTCGTCGCCATCGATCTGCCAGGCCACGGCCACTCCGACCATCTGCCCGAGGGCTCGGCGTACCATCTGGTGGATTACGTAGCGACGGTGATTGAATTCATGGATAAGCTGAAATGGAACCACTGCGCGTGGCTCGGGCATTCTATGGGAGCCGCGATTGCCGCCATGGCTGCGGTTATGTCGCCAGATCGAGTTTCCAGCCTCTCGTTGATTGAAACTCTCGGGCCACTATCGGGGACCGTCGAAGAAACCACGGATAGTCTGCAGGGGTACTTAAAAGACATTCGAGCTCTTAGGCTTAAAGAAAAACCTGTTTACCCAACTCTTGAACTCGCTCTGAAATCTCGGCTCATTGCCACACCCATGGCCGAGACAGGCGCTCGCCAAATCGTGGAACGCGGCCTTAAGAAAGTTAAGGGGGGCGTGACATGGCGAAGCGACCCAAGGTTGCGATTACGCTCACCGATTCGAATGACCGAAGAACAAGTCCTTGCCATGTTAGCGGCGATTGCGGCTCCAACCCTTCTGATTCGCGGTAAGCAAGGGCTCTTTAGGCAGGATTTTAGATGGTTGAATCGGCTCAAGGTCATGTTTGACCTCGACTACGAAGACATTGAAGGAGGGCACCATCTGCACTGTGATGCCCCTGAAACCGTCGCCAAGTTATTATTGCCGTTTATTCGAACGCATTAGGAGGCGCCCATGTTAACGATGATTACCGGAGCCAGCAGCGGAATTGGTGAAGCCACCGCAAGGATACTCGGCGCTGAAAAGCATGATTTATTTCTTATCGCAAGACGGCTCAATCGGCTTACCGTTTTGGCAGAAGAACTTCGAAAACAATATGGCGTTCGAGTTGAGATTGCTTGCGTTGATATCAGATCGTACCCTTCGCTCGTCAAGGTCTTTGACACTCACGCCGATTATCTCAAGGACTTAACGCTACTCGTGAATAACGCTGGGCTTGCGATGGGAACGGATAAAATCCAAGATGCCGCGGTAGCAGATTGGGATTTGATGATTGATACCAATCTTAAAGGGCTGCTCTACACGACTCGGCTCGCCCTGCCCTTTATGCTGAAACAGGGGCGGGGTCATCTTATTCACCTTGGGTCGGTTGCCGGGCGATGGGCTTACCCTGGCGGAAATGTCTACGGCGCTACAAAAAGCGCCGTTAGCCTTCTCACGGAAGGGATGCGCCTTGATCTGTCGGGGAAAAACATCCGAGTCACTGAGATTAAGCCGGGAATGGCCGAAACTGAATTCAGTGAAGTGCGCTTTAAGGATAAAGCCAAAGCAAAAGCCGTCTACCAAGGGATGTCACCACTCTCCGCCCGTGACGTGGCTGAGGCAATCCTATGGGCTTCGTCACGCCCCGAACACGTAAATATTCAAGAAATCGTACTTTACCCAACCGACCAGGCCTCAACCACTCAAGTCTTTAGACGGTCTTAAGGCTGAATCGTCGCAGTCTTGACGGCGTCCACGACCTTCTGAAACTCAGCATCATCCCAGACTCCGCTCGTTTGAAAAACAACTTCACGGGCCGAGTTGATCACATACACGGTGGGATAACCTCTCGTTTTGAGTTGTCGCAATAAAGTTTGCGAATCATCTTTAAGAACTAAATGATTCGGTGAGTGGCGTTGAATCCACTCTTCATATTGCTCATCCAACGAATCGATTCCGACATCAAGCACGTGGACTCGGGGTTCGGACTTAAATAGCTCCGCCAAGCGATTCACGTTGGGCGCATTTTCGTTGCAGTAAGGGCATCCCAGGAAATAGGCCTCAACAACAAAAATGCCATCGGGATAATCGCTCATCCGAAATTCCACGGCATCGCCCGAGCTCAGCGGATTCATGATGGGCAAGGCCACATCATTAATCGCACCCCAAAGACTCAACGAGAAAAAACACAACCCCAATAACCATTGTTTCATCAACCCCTCCATAAACGCATCATGCCAGATTTGCGAAAGACCTAAAGCACTGGCTCTTCTTTCTGAGAACAGAAGTTAAAAGGCGGTTGAGCAAAATCAGAATCAAGCTTAGTCACCGCCTCGTACAAATCCGAGTCCTTCTTCTGAGAAATTTCTCGGGATTCCACGTGATGAGCGTCGCACCAAAGGACCTTGGTCTGCCCCTTATACCGCCTAGGCCGGCCGAGAATTTGAAAGTCTGCCTGGGCCGGCCCCTTCCCAGAATCCATCGCAAGATAACTCACAGGCAAGCTTCTGAGATCAATCTGTAGGCGCCTGCCAATTTCGGTCCACACCCCACTATGAAATACCTCCTGAGGTGGCTGGATAAAATGGTGGCACCAATCCTTGCCCACCCTACCGTTTAACCCACACGGACTTTGATGCGGGCATGGCGCGATCACCTTTAGGTGCCCCATAAATTTTTCTCGGACCTCAATGAGTTTCTGACTGACCTTCGGGGTACCGGGCTCAACCCACAGGATTCGACCCGCCCCACTCGCCAATCGGATAAGCTCATTGAGTTTTCTTTCTGATAATTCTGAGATCACATGGCTGAGTAAAAGAGTGAAACCCTTAAGAAGCGTCTCTCCAAGTTCCATCTTACGCATCGAAATCGATGGGAACTGGCTCTTAAGTTTGGCCAAAGAAAACTCTAATGCCAACTCACTTTTATCCCATAACAGCAGTTCAGTTTCTGACGACGCCAATCTCGGCAAATAGGCCTCACTCGCGACCCCTGTGCCACACCCCCAATCCACGATCACCTTAGTTTTATTAAAATCCCAGGCGCAATGAGCAAGCAATGCAAGGATACCTTCCCATTTCCATAATATTCTGCGCCCATAAACCTGATCATATTGCTCAAGCACGTGCTGAGATTTCCAATAATCTAATTGCCCGGCCGTTTCTGATAGATACCTCTGCCGAAGCTCAACCAAGACATCCCAATCCAGACTATTCATTGGTTTAATCTTTGTCGGCGTAAAATAGGTGCGTTCTGAGATTGGATTCGCGCTAACGCCTGATGCCCACCTTCAAGTAGAACGACTTCAACCCCAATTGACTTTCCGACTTCAACATCATGGTCCGTATCGCCAATCAAAATGGTTTCCGAGGCGTACACTCCGACATGGTCCATCAGTTGCCGAGCCCGTTCGATCTTTCCACCAGCGTAGTGGTCACTCAGACCAAACACATGATCAAAATGGTGATCGATCCGATAAGCTTCAACAAGCGTCTTAAGATGACTCTCATGAGCTGCCGAGAGAATCGACTGAATTTTGCCAGTAGATTTGATCGTTCCTAAAAGATTTTCCGCCCCAGCATGGAGTCCGCATTTTAAGATCTCGACTTGATAAACCTGGATAAATCGACTCGCCACGTGCTCAAACGAAACTTTCGTAAAATCAAAGCCCAATAGCGCATAATAATCTTTCACCGGGAAACAGAACTGATCCAAATACTCGGCGCAGCTGATCGGCTTAAGGCCATTTTCCTTTAGAAGCTGTGAGATGGCACTTACGCAGACATCGACGTCATCGAGAAGCGTTCCATTCCAATCCCAAATGAAATGCTTTTTCCTACCCATGAACTCATTCAAATCGACCATCGACTCATCACCTGCCGTACCAAAAATGTCACTTTACAATTCCTACTATAGCTACCATGCTTCGCCCCCTGGCACAACTCGTGCATCCTAATAGCCTTGGAGGAAACGTTGGCAGAACGTCCTAAATTTTCTGGATTCTTAAACTGGGTTCTTTGGTCCATGGTATTTTCGTATACCATCGGTCTTCAGCCGGCTTTGGCGACCAGTGAAAATTTTCTGTGGAAGTTCTGTAGCCGAGGTTTTGCAAATCTCTCTGAATGGCCCAACGGAATTCTTGGCAACACGCCCATCACCCACGCAGCGGTTCGTGGCGGCATGATCGCACTCGTCAAAAAAGACAAGCCGAATGCCGTGGAACTCTGGTTAGGGCATAGCGTTAACGATCGCACCCGCTTCAGCGAAGTCCTTGAAAATGGGGATGCTGCCGTCGAGTCCCTCCAATTTCATCCCAATAACCCAATTCTCGCGACGACAGACGCTTCGGGTACTACCCGGCTCTGGTGGCATCGAAAACTTAATTCTCGCTCTGCTTCGGTGATTGTTCCGACCTATGAGCACGAAAAGGGTGTCGCCAATAAATCCGCTGGGTTCTCGCCGCAAGGAACCTACCTTTGGCTCCAAGATCAGAATGGCAACCTCTCACTAAGAAGAATCAATCTCAAATCGACCCACCAGGAGCAGGAAATTAAAACGGATATCATCATCCGCAACGAACCTGCCACGATCAGCACCTTTCTAAAAGATTCTGAAACGACAGTGCTTCCTAATTTAGAGCATATCCTAGACCCAACAGGTTCCGTTCATCCACCTGAAACGAACCCCGCGTGGAGCGCCAAAGAGAATATCATCGCTCAGGCCCACGGCAATCAACTCTTTCGCTGGCGCCATATTGGAAAAAAATCTGACTTCGAAAGTAAGCCACCGATTGAATTATGGCGCTTAGACGACCATCACCCCGTTGCAGATATTTCTACAAGTGTTGATGGCAAGGTCATCGCAGTGACCCGAGAAGACGGCATGTTGGTGATCACTAAGGGGAATAAAATCCAAGGGCATATTCTACTACCCTTCTTGCCGGTCGCGACTGAAGTCTCGTGGCACCCCGCTTACCCCGATTTAATGGCGGTCATGGATACCGAGAATAAGGTGTATATTTTTAGTTGGCAGGACGCGATTCGAAACCAGTGGATTGCTCCGCTTTTTCAATTTGAAATTGGCAGACACCACCTTGAACCACCGGTCTTTGGCGCCCGCCCTGGTCTGCTCTAATTCATTAGATTCAGGCGGCTTGTGAAAGACGCTGCATCATGCGCGTGTAGGCGACCCATTGCTTGAAAGCTGATCTGAATTCGATCTTAGCTAATTTAAGTTCAGCCTTGATGTGGATCCTGCGGTTTTCACGGCCTTGCTTAGCCACTTCTAAGTAGTCTGCGTAAATCTTTTTAAATTGAACTTGAGTTTCCTCAACACGTGTCTTTAAGGCCTGCAGACGATCCGAGGGAACTCCCTTTTTTGAAAGATTTTCCAACTCCATTGCCATTCGGGCTTTAAGAATATGGCCGTAGGGGATCATCTTCAGTCGATAGCATCCACCCACCCAAGACATCATTCGGATAAACCACTTCGTCGGATCCCAATCATACCAGCGAACGCCGTTGCGGTAGTCGCTCTGAAAGTGGTGGTGGAAATTATGATAACCCTCACCAAAGGTAAAGACAGAGATTAAGAAACTATCCTTCGCAGTATTTTGATTTCCATACGGCTGGCGTCCAAACATATGGCAGAAGGAATTAATCAAAAAAGTACTGTGCTGATTCAAAACGACTCTGAGAATGCCTCCATACACAAATCCCCCCACCGGACTGCCCAAAGCCCACCCAACCACGGTGGGAAATCCGAACGTCATCAGGATCGCAAGCGGGAGATAATACTGATGCTGCCAACGAACCCATTTATCTTCAATCAGGTCCTTGGGAAAAATAGCATCGTAGTTGATATCAGATTTTTTAAGGATCCAGCCAATATGGGCGTAGAAAAAACCCCGTTTGATATTATACGGATCCTGATCCGTATCAATATAACGGTGATGACGACGATGGTCTGTACACCACAAAAGTGCAGAACCTTCAAAACTTGAAGCCCCAAAGAGCAGGTACAGAACCTTGAGCCAAGTCCGGCTCTCGTAGGCGCGATGCGATAATAAGCGATGGTAACCCCCTGTGATACTCACCGCGCTAAACGACGCAAGCACAACAGTCATCGCGGCAATCTGCCACTCCCAACCATAGAAATAATGATAAATCGGAGTCACAACCAACGCCGCCAGCGGCGTCAAGGTGAAAAACACAAGATTGATCCAATTGATTCGCTTCAAAAATAACCTCAGTTCAATCCCCATAAACCGCGCTGGGTCTATTATAGAAAGCTGAACGGGCTTAGGCAAGTCTTGCCGCCGCTAGGACTTTTTCGTGGAAGAAGGTGAAACCCGACTAAAACTTGCTAGCATCCACCAAACCTACTAGAGATTTTTCCCACAATAAACGCAGTTCCCAACGCTTTTACAAAACAGCTGGCGGCCCACATAAGACTAATAGAAAACGGGATGGGCAAGTAGCTATAGGTCGCGATCTGTGGCATTGCCATCACTAACCCAAGACCAAAACCAAAGGGGATCGCCTTTTTACAATTCTTATCGGGTCCAACGATGGGGTAAAAAAACGCCACGGCCATTGCAAATAGAAAATGACTCAGAACCATCACGGCCATATTTGATTCTTCCTGTGGTCGCCATACGCTCATGGTCGCCTCATACATTCCCTTCATTAGAAATCCATGAACCAAAAATTCATAGATAAACACAAAAATAAAGGCTGCTAAGCCACCCAGGAGCATTCCTTTCATCATTCGACTATTATTTTTTGAATCACTCATCGCTATCTCCTCTTGCTTGCTTTTTCTGGTTATTCATTTAGGAACTGTACTGGCAAAATCGTATCCTCGCTCGATTCACCTAGCAAGGTCTGCTTTGTTTTAAAACCCCAAAAAGCCTACTCCCCAAGTAACGAAAGCAGTTTTACCTTGGTCTTCTGATATTCTCTTCGACGCTCAAGATACGTTTTCTGGAAGAGAAGCACACGATCATACATATCTAGCATGTCTGAAGTCGTTCGAACGCCGCGATCATATTCACTTAGACTTTGCGTGAGCAGTTTCTTCCCCTTGTCGTTGGTGAGCTCTGCGCCGTGAATCAACTCGTGAATGTGGCGCATCTCTTCCTGTGCGAGACGAATATCCGTCGCCAACGCTCGCTTTCTATATTCAGCGAGCGTTTGAATGGCCTGAGCCGAGCGATGGCCGCTTTCCGCCTCCCTGACCTGTTGGGCACCTTCAAAAAGATGCATTTTTAAGCGCAAGCCAACCGACCAATCGAAGCGATCCTCAAGATTGGGGTAAAACCGCTCTCTCAACGTATAGAGTTGATACGTGCCATAGACATCGATTGAAGGTAACCACCATCGTCCCTGCTGGCTGGCTAGAGCCGAGGCACTATCGGCTTTAGCCAAGAGCGCTCTTGGCTCCGGATGATTTGCGCCATCGGCTTTCACCGCCAAGAGGCTCTCATCGTGGTCATGGGGGACCGTTGCGGGGGTCTCTATTTTCTCGTTCTCCTGCCACTCGAGACGAGGCCGAAGCGCAAGCTCAATGAGTTCAATTTCATGCTGGCTGCTTTCAATTTGCTCTTTGAGTTGGTGGCCGCTTAGGTCAAATGCCAGCTCGTCAGTTCCGGAAACTAAGCCGCGAACACGTCTTCTTGACGCCGCTTTTGCTCCCTCTACATTCTTGCGACTCATTTCGTTTAAAACTGTCAGAAGCTCTCGTTCATAGACGAGATCCCAATACAGAGAACGAGAGTGAGCGAGTTCCTCTCGTAAACTTTTCTCCTTCTCCGCTTCGGCTCCGGTCAGTTGAGCCTGGCGGTGCGAATCCTCAAGACTATCCTGACCGCCCCGGTAGATATTTACGAATAGCTCCACGCCACCATAAGGTTGTGTGTCGGTGGGATAGGGGCCGGTCCGAAAATGTTCGGCTCCTCCCAGAACATCCAGATGAGGTAGAAAAGACCTCCCAATATGACCCGTTCGTAGTCGAGACGCTTCCACTGTTAGTCTAGCTGCTCCAACCGCTCCATTTTTCTTTTTAATGAGGTCGGGGAGTTCCTCATATCGGAGGGGGGCTGCACTGAGTTCGATCGTGGCGACCCAACAGCAAAGGGAAACGACCCGGACGAAGGAGTCACGCCAATTATTATGATTTCGGTTTAGAAGATCCTTCATACTCACTCTCCCTCGTCCGGACTCGGTATTGATTCGCTAATCCAGTTTCTTAAAACTGACGACGAGGTCCTGGGTTCCATCGTTTAGCGTGATATCAAGGTTGAAAGGCTTCTTAGGTGGCTTAGGTGCTTTACCGACGAAAGTTGCCCCCTCCAGTATCAATTCAAACTTCAGTCCTTTGCTGTTCTTTGCCGTCAAAACCCCCTGCGCCATTTTCTTGAATTCCTTAGTGGTCGGCGTATTCGTTTTGGCGTCATAGACACTTAGGCGCAACGTCCCCTCTTCATCTTTGGTCAAAGCACCCTGGAAGAGCGGCTCTCCCTTAGCACCTGATTTCGCAAAAATCGGCTCTATGCGCTTACTGGGATCGGCTGCGTGGGGATCATGGTGACCACCATCATGGGCAATCGCCCCTTGGCTCACAAATAACAGACTAACGATCATGATGAGACTTTTCATGGGACTCTCCTTGTTCGGTGTTTTTCTGGAAAGAAAGATATCGTTGCGAAGCCTTCCTCCCAAATCGATAAAAAATTGCCGGTGTTGCTAGAATATCGAGCAGCGTCGAGGAGATAAGACCTCCAACAATCACAACGGCAACTGGATACAGGATTTCCTTACCTGGCTCACCCTTCGAAAGAAGCAGCGGAATCAAGGCGACTGCGGCGGAAATCGAGGTCATTAATACGGGAATGAGTCGCTCGAGCGACCCTTTGATAACCATCTGTTCGCTAAACTCCATCCCCTCTTCCTTCATAAGGTGGAGATAGTGACTGAGCATCATGATTCCATTGCGGCTTGCGATGCCGCAGAGGGTGATGAATGCGACCAACGTTGCCACAGAAAGTTCCCGTTCCGTAAAGTAGATGGCTACGATACTTCCAATTAATGCTAACGGAACGTTTAAAAGGATTTGGAAAGTCATTGTCCATGAATGAAAGTGCAGATACAGAAGAGCAATGATCGCAAGCATTGAAAGAGTGCCAAAAATCAGCAGAAGGCGCGAGGCTTGTTCCTGACTTTCAAACTGTCCCCCAAGCACCGTGTAGTACCCTGACGGTAGCTTCAGGTTCTCATCCAGCTTCTTCTTAATCTCTTCGACGAGACTTCCTAAATCTCTACCGCTGGAATTTGCCGAAACGACAAGACGTCGTTGCATGTTCTCCCGGTTGACCATATTCGGTCCAGTACCGGAATAGACCTCAGCCACATCCTTGACTCGAATCGGAAGACCGTTTGGCAAGGTCTTCACCAGAATAGAACCAATGGCGTGCTCATCAGCCCTCGACTTGTCATCGAGACGCATGACAATATCAAAAAGTGTCTGCCGCTCGATGATCTGCGCAACTTCGGTCCCGTTAAGCGCAAGCTCCAGATCCTCAGCGAGGGTGCCTGTTCTCAACGCATGCTTCCCAGCTTCCTCGTGATCCATCGCAATCTTTAATTGTGGAATGAGAACCAGCGGCTCGACGTTGAGATCCACGATGCCCGGAATTGCTTTGAGTAATCCTTCTACTTCAAGGCCGAGTCTCCTCAACTCGATTAAATCCGATCCGAATATCTTAATTGCCATCTGCGCCCGGACTCCTGAAAGCAGGTGGTCCAACCGGTGGCTGATGGGTTGTCCAATATTGAGGTAGACGTCGCCAGATTTTTCGACCTTTTCTCTAAGTTCGTTCAAAACAATATTTCTAGATCGTCCACCTTCTTTGAAATCCACATCGATCTCGCTCCAATGAACCCCCTCAGCATGTTCGTCCATCTCCGCCCGACCGGTACGCCTAACCGTCGATTTAACTTCGGGCACAGACAACATTGCTTCTTCGATTCGCGTGCCGAGAGCATCCGAAGCGGCGAGCGAGATGCCGGGCTTCGCGCCGACTCCAATGGTGGCTGTCCCCTCATTAAAAGGCGGTAGAAAATTGCTTCCCATTAGGGGGAGCAGCGCAAGGCTTCCAATGAGTAATACCAAGCATCCTGACAAAATGGGGTATGGATGCCGAAGCGTGTGATTGAGGACCTTTCGGTGAAGGCCTTTAAGCTTGCGAGCAAGAAAGCTCTCTTCCTTCTCCATGAGCTTCGACTTCGGTAGCAAATAGGAACAGAGCACTGGCGTCACTGTCAGCGAAACCACAAGAGAAGCCGTGAGCGAGATTATGTAGGCGACGCCAAGAGGCGCAAACAATTTCCCTTCGATACCTGAGAGAAAAAAGAGAGGAACAAATACCAAGATCACGATCAGCGTTGAAAAGATGATCGAGTTTCTGACTTCGGAAGAGGCATCAAAGATCACTTGAATGGGTCTTTTGGGAGAGCCATTCGCTTTATTTTCGCGAAGCCTCCGAAAGACATTCTCCACATCGACAATGGCGTCATCCACGAGTTCACCGATAGCGACTGCAAGTCCCCCCAGCGTCATCGTGTTAATTCCAAGACCCATGAACTTAAATACGATAGCCGTTACCAAGAGCGATAGAGGGATCGTGACGAGCGTGATGCTTGTCGTCCGTAGGTTAGCGAGGAAGAGAAATAGGACGATAGCCACAATGATCGCCCCATCCCGCAATGCCTCTTCCACGTTTGAAACAGCCGATTCGATGAAATGCGCTTGCTTAAAGAGATCTCCTTCGATCTTCACCCCTTTGGGAAGAACGCTTTCAAGTTCCTTTAATGTTCTATCCACTTCTCGGCTAAGGCGGATGGTGTCGGCCTGGGGCTGCTTTTGAATCGTCATGACGACAGCATGCTTTCCGTTAATGCTCGCCTCGCCGCGTTTAACTTTGGGGCCAATTCTGACTTCGGCCACGTCCCTGACAAAAACGGGTTTTCCGAGATGCAAACCGACCGGTGCCGAGGCGATTTGTTCCAGGGTTTCGAGTCTTCCCAAGGGGCGGATGAGATATTCTTTATCTCCGATATCCACAAAGCCACCCGTTGTGTTTTGACTAAGTTCACTTAAGGCATGCTTGAATTCTTCAATGGAAATTCCTTTTTTCTGGAGTCGGTCGCTTGAAAGCAGGATTTGGTACTGCTTAACCTCTCCACCCATAACGACGACCTGGCTGATTCCGGAAATAGTCATCAACCGAGGACGCACTACCCAATCCGCCAATCTTCGTAGCTCCATATTTACGACAGAGCCATCGGGAGAACTGAGCCCAGCAAACTGGATTTCTCCCATGATGGAGGTCACTGGACCCATGACCGGAATCATTCCCGACGGTAACTTGCCCTGGACGAGTTGAAGCCGCTCTGAAACGAGCTGACGATTTCGAAATATTTCTGTACCCCAATCAAACTCGGCATAGACGATGGAAATTCCAATACCGCTGGAAGAGCGAATACGAAGCACCCCCGGTGTTCCGTTCAGAACCGACTCGATGGGCAGGGTTACTAACGTCTCAACCTCTTCGGGTGCTAACCCGTGGGCCTCCGTCAGGATCGCCACCGTGGGCCTATTTAGATCGGGAAAAACATCAACCGTAAGCTGACTCGTAATCCCAAGCCCCAGAATCATCAGTGCTGCCGCAAGACCCAGGACAAATAGCCGATGGCGGAGCGACAGCCGAATGATGGCGTCGAGCATAGAGACCTCTCAGGTTCAAGAAGGCAAATCGGAACTATAACTTAAATGACCCTATTCGTCTCTCAACCTTTGATCGGTCGACAGAATGATAGCAGGCTTCAAAAAACTGGCCAACCTAGCGCAATGCGCCAATGCCACCGCTACCTAATTTGACCTAATGGATTGCCCTAAAGTACGATATATCATGCCTTCTCAACCAGCTAACAACCGTCTTCTGTACGGGCCTACGCGTCGATCAAAGAGAGTCCTTTTGTTGTTTAGGACGATGAACTTGGTGATGTTTCTTCTGATTTTTACCGTGGCTTTTAAACTAAACCCTGCTTGGGCTGACGATCGATTCGACAAATTTTTAAAAACAAAAAATCCAAATAAGTACGACGTCCTTGGCATTAGTCGCTCGCCTGAAGACACTCTGCTTGATCGAGCCAGAGCAGCTGCTAGGCCACTGCAGAAAACGTTCCATCCTGATAAATTTCGCGATGCCCCCATAGACGTGCAGGCGAGAAATTCAAGAATATTGAATATGATTAACGTGGCCATCAATCAAATCAAGACAGATATTCAAGGTGGACAGGGTTATGTTGACGCAAATGGTGTCGCACTAGGGCCCGATGTCAGCGACCGCGTTCCCATTGCGGAAATGCTGGCTTCAGAGTTTAGGCGCGAAATTAGGGAATTGGATGCAGAACAAAAATTCGGCGATAAACTTGAAAGTCTCAACTTGAAAGAGCTTCGGGCTCGTTATGCCGAAGCAAAGTCCTATTATAAAAAAAGCCGTAGTTCTAAGGGCCAAGCCGGACCAAATCCCGCTCCCGCTGAAAGCGCAGAGGAGGAAAGACTTAGAGACGTTGAAACGGCAGCTAATCAGAAACTAAACGCTACGGCTGAGGACTCCAAGAGCCAAGCTACCAATCGCTACCGAGTTCTATTCGAAGAAAAGGTGCAACGGAGCAAAGATAGATACAGGCACTTAACCGTCGCAGAGACAGTGACTATTCGAGAGATGTTCAATTTTTGGGCAAATGTCATTCAAGAAAATATCAAAAGTCAGAATTTTCAAAACGCTGACCCTTCAACTCGCATCGCCATCGCCAACGGCATTATGGCTGCTCTATCCGATTCCCTCTATGAAAACGACCTTGGCGAACTCTCGCGATACTTGAGTCTAAGCACTGTCACCAACCTGCTTGACGCCCTCGAGGCCATGATGGCCAAACTCCCCGGTACGACAATCGCAAACGTGGTACATCGCCACCCATCCTCAACGGAAAATAAGGATAACCTTCTGATATGGCTTCCCAAGGCATTAGATTTACGTATGCAAGCCTCTCCGAATTTACGTGATTCTGGAGCCGCAATCGCCACTAAAATGCGGGTCGAATCCTTGAAAGCTGGGAACGAACTAAGCATTGAATCGCTCGCTTCACTCTTGAACGCAGAATTTGATGCCTTCAGCGCTAACCATTGGATCCGTGGCCCAATGCCTTTTACGAAACTTGAAATCATGCTCGGAATTCTCGACCATATTTACGCGCCACCTACCCCTGATCACTTAGAGCACAAAGCTAAACTAACGATGGCTCTTCTCAAAGTGGCGCCTCAACAACTTGGTAACCCGACAGATCGTTACGTTCTGTCTGAAGCGATCCTCGCGAAACTTCAGGATGATCCGAGGAATGAAATGAATCTAGTAAGGGCCGAAGCTTCGGCGATTTTCAATTCCAGCTCAGAACCCGGTCGCTGCGACCGTTTCTTCCGCACCATTTACCAGATGTTAGCTATGACTCGAGCAACCAAGTTGTCTAAATAGGGCTTCTTTGCCGCGGTATTCGCCTAGTTTCCGAACCGTTTTGAGAAATTCGTTGCTAATTTGAATATTCACTTCTCCGGGATTGTATTCAGCGACAAGCGTGCACCCTATAGGCTTTAGAGCCTTCAGATAAAACATCATACTCTTGTTGAAGTCCTTAACTCGAATGGTAATGTGGTCAGTCATAGTCGCACAGCTGCTCAATAATCAGTTTCACTTTCCTTCCATCGCTCCTTCGGGTAAAAACAAAACCATAATCCATGTCGCCCGCACGGCCTGGCCTTACTCCATAGATTCGACTCAGGTTGAATAGGTCGGGAAAACTATTCCTAATAAATGTCTCAGCATACTCTCTTACTCTCATATCAAACTTTTCTGGGCTTCCTTTGCAAAAGCTATCGTAAAGAGTGAATCCGCCCTCTTCATGTTTCCAACCCCATACAACATCACTTGGAATTCGAATGGTAATCCTCTGTCGTCCTCGGCGCTCAAACATTTCTTCTATAAGGAGTTGGCCGGATTTCCTTAGACAGTCATTAACTGGCATTCATTCGTACCCAAACGCTTGCAAGTATTTTAATAATAATTTTACGATTGAATGACTGTAGAAAGTTATTATCACCAAGGAGAATAATCTGTTATTGAAATCTACGTTAGACGGTGAAATATGGCAGCTATAAGTCTAATAGCGAGAGTCGACGAACCGCGGGGCCAACGCTTTTAACAGTATACCAACGCGCCCTTGGGAGGTGACGGCCAAAAATTACCAAGCCGAACGCTAACGAGAACGAATTAGACAACGTTCCCATAGAGCAATGTGCGAAAGTAATAGGGTCCACAGGAGCTTTGCTCGCCGGACCAAAGTAGCCTAGCTCAAATGACTGCCTTTAGTACGAATGAATGCACTAGGCTCTGGCCGGACAAACCCCTTGCTATTTATAACCATTTGGTTATAATAGGAATTGTGCGCATCGTGTTTCACACATCGGCTTCCGGTCGCAGTTATATAGAAGGATTTCTAAAAGACCTGACGCCTCAAGATCGAGCAACAGTCTTGGCGGTTTTTCAAGATATTCGTCAATATGGATTTTCAGCGGTTGGTTGCGAGTTCAGACAAATTGAAGGCAAGCTGTGGGAAATTAAGATCCGCACGGCAAGCGGAGGCTATCGATTTTTCTATGCGATGCTTTCAAGTGAAATAATGTACGTGCTTCATGCTTACAAGAAGCAAAGTCAAAAGGCTCCAAAACAGGAACTTGAGATAGCTAGAAAGAGACTAAAGGAGGTCTTATCATGAAAACAATAAAGGGATTAGATTTTGAGGACCTGCTCCAAAAGGAACTGAAAAACCAGGAGTTGAGGTTTCTTTTTGACGAGAGACGATTTTACCTACAGGTAGCTCGCCTAGTTTCGGAACTTCGAGCCAAGTCGGGATTATCTCAGGTTGAGTTGGCAAAGAAAGCGAGGGTTACTCAGCCGCTTATTGCAAGGTTGGAAAAAGGAGATCACCGTCGTACACCGACGTTTGATACTGTTTTTAAAATCCTGAAAGCGCTTGGATATTCGATGGAGATTTCGATTAAGCAGGAGAAGAAGGCAGCATAAATGTAATTCTAGGTTTTTAGATAGAAGGCCCCACAGTATTCCATCTCAAAATACTGGGCTGTAAGCTTAAAAGGAATCTCAAATCCCTCGGGAAGTATCGGATCAGAACCGCATGAAATAACGTAGCAACGTTTACCCTTAAGGCGTTTTCCCACATCTTTTTTTGTCGAAAGAAGTTCTGTAAATCTATCGAAAAGTGCTTTCAATCTGCCGCTCATCGAATACCAGTAAACTGGGGTTGCAAATATAATCACTTTAGCGAAGTCCATCTTTTGGGCAATGACTTCAAAGTCATCGCTGGCATTTTTACTGTGGTCGTATTCGTAATGCCCGATCCTGAAGTTGCGAAGGTCTAGTAGCTCATATTCAGAAAATGGACAGAGGGTCTTCACAGCTTTCATAGTGTTGCTTTCTTCGCGAGCGCTGCCAATAATGACGATGACTTTATCCATCTAAATTCTCGCGTCGACCAGATTGTTCTCCAAACCGTCATCGAACTCACTTAAGTATCTGAAATTGATCACAAAAGTAAGTTCGATTCCCGTCTTATGGAGGTGCCGGGAATCGAACCCGGGTCCGCAAGCGATCCATGACAAAGACTACATGTTTATCGCGTTATTCAGTTTCGCCTGGTGGCTGCCTAACACGCGGGGCGACCACCAAACTATTCTCAGTGTTTTTAAGATCGGCTAGCTGAGGCGCCTAGCAAATCCGGTCCCACTAAATGGCGTTCGTCATAGATCCGTGGGAGAGACCCATGGGAACGGGCTACCTATAATTAGGCAGCCATTGCGTAGTTGGCATTGCCAATTACTATTTTGCCGCCTTTTTTACGAGTCAGCGAGCGAACTCGACATGCCTTTGATCACTTCAACACCCGCGTCGAAGCCAGATCACCCCCGTATTTTCAAAGAACATCAGGGTAAATTCATACCATATTTTTGGGGCTACGCGTATTGGTTGTTCTCAAGCGGCGGGTAGGTCACCACGCGGGCATTGGTATCGTCGATACGCACTTTGGGAGCGGCGATGAGTTGTTGAATGGCGGCTTCGACCTGTTTGATGGAAAGAACATTATAGAGAATGATCGGAGTGGATTCGTTGGGGATGGTGAAGACGAGGGTTCCCGAACCAGCCATCAGGTATTCGAAGATATCGGGGATTTCCTTGGCAACCTTAACCCCAGATGTGGTGTAGCGCTCTGCCCCGCCGAGAAAGCCGCGTCGGTGGACGATTTCATTCGGCGTGAGAGTCCAGTAATCAAGGCGAGTGCCGAAAAACATTAAAATAAAATTAAGTGACATGGCAGCGAAGAGTGCAAAGTAGAAGTCGGCGGACGCTTCAAGTTTCTGGCTAAAAACCCAAGCAGCAAAATGGCCCACGAATGGACTTTTCTGTTCGATCAGCACAACCGCGAGAATCAACGCAATCAACAAGAAGAGTATTGAAAAGGCGACCGACCGGTGGAACTCAATGCTTAAGATCATTAAATTCAGTGTTGTCGCGGCAAGAAAGCTAAGGGCAATGACCGTGGCATATTCGGGCCACCACAGCATCGCTACGGCGGCTAATGAACTTATCAACCACGTGGGCCAGAAGAAGAACATCTTTGGCCACGTGTAGATCTTAATTTTCAGCATTGAGAAAATTATACCACCGACTAGAAAATTTTCTCAGGATACATCCGCAGCTGAGTTTGGAGGCCTTCGGGTTGGGCGAAAATAAAAAAGGGAAACCATTCGAAAAATCACGTGTTATCATTAACTTATGGCAGGCTCCCTGATGATGATCGCGCTGGTTTCTTTGATGCTGAGCGGCTGGGCACTCACTCTCTTCGGACTCCCGGGAAACTGGTTGATCGTCCTAACCTCGGGTTTTGTCTGGTACTTTTCGCCGCTTGCGGGGGCCATCACGGTCGGCGGATTCACCGTCATTGCCCTCATAACGCTTGCTGTCGTCGCTGAAGCCGTTGAATGGCTCTCCACGACTTGGGGAATGGGCAAGCTCGGCGCATCCAAGCAAGCAGGTATCTTGGCCCTCGTGGGCTCCATCGCGGGCGGTCTAAGTGGCGCCGGCCTTGGATTGCCAATCCCGGTGGTCGGCCCCGTGCTTGGATTAATTTTATTATCAGCGCTTGGGGCCATGGCGGGGGCTATGCTGGGAGAGATTTGGGCTGGGAAATCGTGGCAAAAGGAGTCTCAGTCCGGGTCAATCGCCATTCTAGGAAGACTTGCCGGCTCGGCCGCAAAAATCACAATTGCAAGTATCATGGTTGTCAAGGCGGGGTTACCCATAATAATCGACTAGACCCAAAGGAATAAAGGGAACAGGAAAAACATGCGAA
>Ga0105164_10000580_pt1 | contig 25240 bp, 27 predicted proteins | sample VDWuncwatermetaG_FD_89674 | JGI IMG/M metagenome (GOLD analysis project Ga0105164, IMG submission 89674) | Wastewater microbial communities from Netherlands to study Microbial Dark Matter (Phase II) - VDW unchlorinated drinking water | ecosystem: Environmental > Aquatic > Freshwater > Drinking...
CTTTTATCGGGAATCCAGAACATGAATGTTACTAATCGGTGTCAGTTGACGGTTTCACACCGCGGCCCATGAGTGATTGGGTATAAACCTCTCGTTTGCCATCAGTAACAACCATGTCATCAGGCACAAGGCCATCCTTAATTTCAACGAAGAGATCATCTTGTACGCCAGTCTGCACGTCTACACGATTAAACGTGTCCCCCGTTTGTACAAACACAAATTTCTCGCCCCCCTCTTCCATAAGCGCATCTTTCGGCACAGCAAGAACATCTTCATTTTGCTTAAGGACAACAGCGATTTTGGCAAACATTTCAGGCCGGAGTTTCCAATCGGGATTCTTGACTGAAATCCATATAGGCAAGGTGCGTTTCTCGCCATCAAGTTGTGCGCCAATAAACTTAATTTTTCCTTCGAAAGCGTCATCCGGATATCCCAAAACTCGGATACGTGCGACTTGTCCAGGTTTAACCTTGCCAACATCTTCTTCGTACACATCTGCTTCAACGATAACTTCAGACAAATCAATAATGTGAAATAATTCCTTGTTCGGATCAACCGATTCACCAAGGGTGACATCACGTTCATTAATGACGCCGCCAACTATCGCCTCGATAGTGACTATAGGGGGAGGATCACCAATCTGACGAGATTGAATGTCCATAAGCTTTTGGCCTTTTTCGACCCTATCACCTACACTTGCATAAAGCTTCTCAACACGGCCTTCGATACGTGTGCTGACGTGCGCGTGAAGGTCCGGGTCGAGTTGCACCTTACCGTTGAGTACCAAAACAGAATCAATGCTGCGCCCTTCGGCCTTTGTGGTCTTTAAACCAATAGCATCTTGTTGTTCCTTAGTGAGTTTCACAGGCCCGCTGCCACCACTGCCTGTATCAATGGCGGTGCCATGAGCAAACAATTTTTGTGGTAAAGCCAAACACAACGCCAATACTATTAGCACTTCCAAACAAGTAAGGATTTTTGTTCTAATTCTCATGGGTTTTTCCCTTCCGCAGATTCAAGATCAATAATTGCTTCTCTCACATTTTGAGCAGCATCCAGAAAAGACTTTTCGATACTATTAAATTTACTCTGAATTTGAACCACATCAAATAAACTCACCTGTCCTTGAAGATAAGCATTTTGCATTAACTTGATTGACTTCTCCATATCTTCTCTGACTCCATTACTGTAAGAAGCAATGATTTCTTTTGAGGCCGTTAAACGGATATATGCTTGCGCTACTTCTTTAGTAATCTGTGCCTTAAGGGCTTCAACTTGAAGACTTGTGTCATTTTTTTCAGCTACACTCTTAGCAATTTCCCCTTGGTTATGATTAAAAAATGGCAGTGGCATAGAAATTTTGAACCCAAGCATACGGCTATTATTGCTTACTTTTTGACCATTCACATCAAATCGACTCTTGTCACTTTGATAAAAACCCCCTATCGTAATATCAGGTATCTGCATGGCCTTGGCCAAGGTTAGAGCAGCACTGCCCATCTTCTCTTCCAATCCCTTTGCTTTTAAGTCAGGGCGTTGATCTAAAGACTTTTGAGTGGCTGCTTCTAAATCAACGGAAGGAAATGTTAAAGGTCCAGGGGTTATAACAAAGGGGTTGTTCAAACTCTGTCCCATAAGACTGTTTAGATTGGCTCTGGACTCATAAAGACGCGCTTTTACTTCTGCAAGTTCCTGACCCACCATTAAAAGCTCACCGCGAGCTAAAGTAATATCGACATTTGAAACCTCAGCTTGGCGTAACCTTGCCTTCACAGACCCAAGAAGATCTTGATTTATTTTAACCAGAGAACTTAAGATTTTTTCTTTCTCCTGAAGTGTTGCGACCTGATAGAAAATTTTTCTTACCACTGCGACAACCTGTCTTCCCACATCTTTCAATTGCCACTCTGCGCGTTCAATGCCAAGTCGGGCGACTTTCTTTTGAAAAAATATCCTGCCACTGATAGGAATAGATTGATTTAAGCCGTATTCATAACCACCCTCGCCATCATCCGCATAATATTTATCACTACGGATAGAAAATTCACCCTCTGGATTAGGCCATAACCCTGCTTGTACAAGTTGTATCCTCGCTAACTCGACGCTTATTTTTGCCTGCCGTAGGTCATAATTATTTCGTATCGCATTTCTTACAGCATCCTCTTCAGTCAAAAAAGACTGCACTGGGCCCGTTCCTTCAGCCGCAACTATTTGACTTAAAGAAAGAAAAATAATTAATCTAAATAACATCGAACCCATTAAACTTCATCCTTTAAGGCCATATATTTTTTAATTTTAATAGTAAATTCATAATTTTTCCCTCTAAATATGAAATAAAATGCCTTACCTTCTTTTTAGAAAAAGGCATTATTTTAAGGAAAAAAACTAAATACGAAAACTATGGAATTGGATATACAGAGGAACAACTGCTATCGGCCCTGGCGGACCATGCGTATAGGAGAGATTATGTTCTATATCAATACTTTTATTTGGAAAAAAATTATTTAAAATAAATGGTTGCTGTGAAATACTTCCGGGAGCTGCCAAAAAAGTCTTGGCCGTAATATCGGCATTCACCATTTTAATTACATAACAATCACAATGTTTGTCAGATGAATGACTGGTTTTCCCTTGAGAAGAATGACAACAGCCCGTTTCATCAAGATGGACATCTGGGTCTAAAGAAATCTCTGCACTACCCGCGCAGGAACAAAAAAATGCAGTCGTAAGAAAAGATGTAATAAAAACAGCTGTTAAAAATTGAAACAAAATTTTACTCATAGTTTTAGTATACTTTTTAATTCTCCAAGTGTCAAATTTGAATAACAATTTTAATAATAACGTCCAACTAGTACTACAGGCTTAATCAAAGGTCAGAAACGTCAGTTTTATAATTTTTCAACCGCTTCCTTAATTTCTTTTGTTAAATCTTCCAACTGCTCTTGACCATCACTCCCATAACTTTTAAGAATTTCCACTTCGCGCAAGGCCGCTTGAATATATGTTTCTCCAAGATACTCATGTGCTTCTGGAAATTTTGGCCGTAATTCAATCGCTTTTTTATAATTGACCAACGCTTCATCGATCGACCCGGTTTCTCTTTGTGAATGCGCCAACATGTTCAGTATATCGGGATTATTGGGGTCTTCTTTCAAAGCCTGTTCAAATAGCGGTAATGCCTTCTGAAAATCATTATTATGGCTCGCTTCAACACCTTGATCATATAACGATACTGCTGCTTTATCCTGTGGCTTTTCATTACTTTCCATAGCTGCGGGGCTTGTCCCACTCGCATAAGAGATACCACCAATACATACTGCTACAAACATTAAAATTACGATCATTTGGCTCATGTTATCTCCTTTTTCATTAATTATGACTGCCATTCTGCTTGAAACATTGAGGCCAAGAAACCAGCCCCAAATGAAAAACCGATTACAGAATCTTTATCTCGCAATTTCTGTCTTAAAATACTCTTTAAAACAAACAAAACTGATGGCGAAGAAATATTGCCGTATTGCCTTAAAATCTGACGGGAAAACAGCATATCATCATCCGAAAGGCCCAGACGTTTTTGAATTGCATCTAAAACTTTTCTTCCCCCGGAATGAAAGGCATAATGAGTATTTTCCACAATAGAATTTTTATAAAGAGCATGGATGGCATTGGCCACGATCTCAGGTACTTTAGAAGAAATCACATTACACAGACGCGCATCAAGATATTTAAAACGTAATTCGTCACGAAATTGGGGCCACAATAGTGAAGAAATATTTTTTATACGCAAACCAGCCATTTTCTGTCGATTGGTCAGCATAACAGCTGCCGCGCCATCTGAAAAAATAGCATTTGATAAAATAAGTTCAGGTTTCTCTGCCCAATGAGTAGCTGCAGAACAAATCTCTACGGCTATCACTAAAACAGTAGAATCTGGATATCGATTTAAAAAGTCGTCGGCTGCCCGTAAAGCTGGCAGGGCGCCAGCGCACCCTAAGCCCACCAAATCCAAGGTGTATATATTTTCCGACATACCAAGCCGTTGACTAACATACGTGCTTAAACCAGGACAAAGATAACCTGTACAAGTCGATATAAAAAGCGCATCGACATCTTGGGCCTGGTAATGCCATTTTTGTAAGAGTTTTTGGGCAGCTTCAACTGATAAACGCACAGCCCAGTGTTCAAAGCGTTGCATTTTTTTATCCACCGATTCATTTAATAAAATCTGTGGATTATCCCACGCAAAATACCGACGATGGATTCCATCATCCAATAAAAATCTTTTATAAAGGTCTAAGGCACGATCTGAAGGTTTGAGATACTCAGTGACAGCAGCCAAAGCTTCTGCCTGTGTCAGGCTATGCGGAGGATTAGCCGTTTCAACGTCTAGAATAATCGCTTTTGAGGGCTGTTGATTGGTAGTCATGATAAATGTCTTGCGTTTGTGCAAGCCTGGTCTTTTGAAAAATTGTTTTTATCAAAAAAAAACTTATTCTAGGGATGGACATACACAGGTCTATAACCCAAGAAAATTTCAAAATGGTCTGTGCTATAAGCGCCCAATACATTTGTTTCTTCAACTTTTCTTGAATTTGTCCAACATGAACCGGTAATCCTTTTTGACGATAATCAAATTCATAGGCACAATTTTTAGCAGTACTTAAAGCAATCGCCATGCCATCGCCAGTAAATGATGGGATGACCATGCGTTGATCCCCCAAAAAATATATGTTTTCTTGGTTAGTTTGATCACGCAAAAATCCATATGGGATATGGCTGATGGCACAAACCGGCTCAATAATATCAGCCTGACGAAGAATGAAATCTAATTGGTCATTTGAGTGACGCAAATATAAAAGCGCTGCATCAAAATTTCCGATTAAAGTCTTATAAATTGCTTTATCAATGAGAAAACAAAAATTCATGGATCCCTCCACAGGACAAATCCCTCCATAACCTCCCGGGAATGTAAATAAAACCGTTGTTTCTTTGAACTCCATACTTTGAGTTTTAAGACGGATATGTGTTTTCATCCCTACATAAGAGTTATATTTTCCCTCACGCTTATGTTCTTTAGAGTGATCGTGTTTCCCTGTAGCCATAAACAAATACCGTGCATAAAAATCACACGTTGTTGTTTCTATCCTGACAAGACCTTTATTTTCTTTATGATAGTCCCTCATACATATACCTCTAAAAACATCCACACCAGCATGCTTGGCATTGTTTAGAAGCTCTTCATCCAGCTTATAACGCGACATTCCCCGACCTGGAAAAGGAAACGTGAATTCAGCTTTCGACCGGGGTGAGAATAATCTAAAATATTTGATGACAGGGCTATCATCGTTCAAAAAAATCCCCATCTCTTTAAGATAGGATAGGGTTTCAAAGCTCAAGAATTCTCCACATACTTTATGATGTGGGCCGTGGGTCTTTTCTAAAAGAGCAACCTTATATCCGAGTTTTGTCAGATGGTAGGCAGCCGTTGAACCGGCCACTCCCCCACCGACCACCACACATTCATAAAGATTTTTCATAGCGGATACCATAACGAAAATTGGGATACCAAAAAATCTTAATAAGGTCTAAATTAATTTCTGCTTGAGTCAAAAGATCAATCCATTCTTTACGTCGAAAGCTGCGGGCAACGGATAATGGCGCATCATGGCAAACCAAATTGTTGAATCCACGCAACTTATTAAAATATTTAATAAAATAATATGCTATCACATGCCGATGAAGATCGGAAATAAACCAGCCCGTACTCGCATGGCCACTCATCCATTGCAACAACTTCACAATCTCCTGATTGGTAAGATGATGCATAGTTAGTGAATTAACAATCAAATCGTAGTTTTCATTTCCATCATTGGACAATATATCACCATGAACAAAATTAATCTTAGAAGTCGTTAGTTCAACAGCCCAAGAAATTACTTCACGATTCAGGTCAATCCCTGTTAACTCTAAAGAAAAATTTCTAATTCGCCCGTAATCATGAATACGTCTAAGAGTTTCTCCATCTCCGCATCCTATATCTAAAATCTTTATTTTACGATTGGAGCCGTGTCGTGCCAAAAAATATCTAATCGCACTCATCGTCGGCCAATAACCAAGAGTATAGACATTGATACTCTTTACTTGTTGATAGGTTTGTCGTAATGTCCTTTCATCCAAATGAGGATCATCTATACATTCTTTGGCATTATTTCGATGAGACAATTTAACCATAAATTTCTTCCCACATCAATGTACCATAGGTACTATTATTTTTCCATAAACTCTTTGCAACCTGTTCGAATACAAAAGGTTAAGAACTAGGGTCGCTGGCTGGACGACGTTAGAACCTGTTTGATGGCAACTAGCCTACTTAGAATACACAGTTCTGTTTTCTTTGACAAACGACAGCATCACAATGGCCAGTACGGTTAAAAATGCGGAAAAATAGAATGGTGCGATGATACTGATTCTGTTCCAAAGAATACCGGCAATCAAAGACGCGGGCAGAGCGGCCAGCCCAACAACCATTTGAAAACTTCCCAGAGTACTTGCCCGCAACTCCGTGACAGCCAGCTCAGACACCAAAGCCCTCTGCACCGGTTCAATCGCTCCCAAATGAAGTCCGTACAATATAAAAGCAATAATGATTGTTGCCGGATTATGGGAATAAATAAATACTACACATGCCAATAACCAGAAAAGAAATGATAAAATAAGTACTGGCTTTCGGTTAATTTTATCCGCTAATTTGCCAAACGGCAACGATACTAATGACGCGACCCCACTATATATTAAGTACAATACCGGTATTGCCACTATGGAAAACCCAAATTGTCTGGCATATATGAGAAGAAACGAGTAGCTAAAAGACGATAAGGCAAAAATCGTACTAAGTAACAGATAAAGCTTCAGGTCACGGTGGAAATCCTTAAACGTGATGCCTTTAAAAATCTTGTTGCCGGCACCTAAATGTTCCTTAATGGAACGAAAAACGAGGAATGCTCCGGCTAGAGACGGGATGGCGGCAATCAAAAAAAGGTTCCGAAACCCTAAGTGTTTAAAAAATACTATTGTAAAGATAACACCGCAGACCGCTCCTAAATTATCCATCATCCTCAAGTAGCCAAAATTTCTACCTCTATCCTGATCAGTGGAGATATCGGCAATAATGGCATCCCTCGGTGCGCCACGCATTTTACCGGCCCGATCTATTATCCGGAAGGGAATAACGTAGTGCCAGCTTGAAGAAAACGCGTAGCCTATCCGGGATAATCCAGCAAAGACATAACCAAGCCAAACAAAGATTTTTCGCTTACCAGTCTTATCGGCGACATATCCCGATACAGCCTGAGAGATAGAGACGATGGCGTTACCTAATCCGTCAATAAAACCTAAAACCTCCATGTTTGCTCCAAGTACGGAAGTCAAAAACAGAGGCCACAATGGAAAAATGATATCCGAACCGAAATCGTTTAGAAACGAAGCCCAGCCGAATATCTTTAAAGTTTTTTTGGATTCATCCTGAATACTCATTCTTTTACGAAATAACTTTCAACTTTCCAAATGTCAAATTTTAAAATCGGCCTATTTTAAGTGTTAAAGTTTTTGTGTATTTAAAGCCAACTTTAAGGTTGTCGCTAAATCAGCAATGGATCCTATTCCCCAATAATGAATGAACAGCAAACGAGGGGTTTCTTGAGTCATATGACTATGAATGGCCACAACATTGATGCCCCCTTTCCTTAAGCTCTTTAGTATTGTCTGCAATTCATCCTCATGGACAACGAAGTCTCCATCGACGATGGCCTTATCATCACTGCCGGCAAATGCTGCCCAAGTATTTATTCCCATGTCTTTTCCCACTACACAGTCGCAGGCCATTTTGACCTTACGTCCAATGGTCACTTTAAACATACCGTCTTTACTTTGACCTTTGACGCCTATAATATCTTCAATGGTTTTAGATGTAATTGAGCTGGGTTGAGTAATTCCCCCATTTCCAAAACTATTAACCGGATTGGGATTAGCTGCCCGGATTGCTTTAATTTTATCAAGGGCCTTGTGAACTCCTGCGGCCAATTGTTCTATACTGCCTTCCCCTCCGATATGCATAAAGAAAACCTTGGGATCATCAAAAAAGAAATGATTATGCAGGGCCGTCACTTGCAATCCATTATCCAGCGCTATACTCATCACTGGATTGACCTCATCTTGAAATAGGACCAAATCCCCCATCACCATCATTTCGTCCTTAGCCCCCTTGCTAAAAGCAGCCCATGACGTTAATCCCATAAAAGGCGCCATGGGTATTTGGTCAACAGTCACTTTTACATCGGTGCGTGGTGATGTAATCTTAAAAACACCTTCTTTCTCATTAAAGGTCCCTTTCAACCCGGTGATTTTTTCTACTTGTTCTGCCCAAGCCGGATTTTTATTCTCTTGAGCTTCTCCCATTTGTACCTGCAAAAACAGAATAAAAACACCTACCACAAAAAAAATCATCTTTCTCATACTTAGCCCCCTATTTATGAAACAACATAAGTCCTGCTAATCCAGCCAATAAAATAACAATCGGCTCCGGAATTTTTTTAATTTTAAACAATATAGCAAATGTCACAACAGCAATCAACACTGTCGGAATGTCAACGATTGCCCTTTTACCTAATACAAAAGCAGCCCCGGCAATGGCTCCTGTAGCGGACGCCGTTATGCCGCCAACAAAAGCTTTGATCTTTAAATTTTTGGCATAACGTTTATAAAAAGGCGCCGGGATAACCACAAACAAATACGTCGGCAAAAATATGCCAATAGAAGCCATCACCGCACCAAGGGGACCAGCCACCAAATAACCCACGAACGCAACCGTAATAACAACAGGGCCGGGAGTGATCATGGCGACTGCTATCGCATCTAAGAATTGTCGTTCCGTTAGCCACTGGTATTGATTGACTACTCCCCCGTGCATAAAAGGAACAATGGCCAGCCCGCTTCCAAAAACAAAGGTCCCGGCCGTCGCAAAATAAAGCAGTATTTTCCATAACATGGTTCCTGAAGCCATTCCATGTAAACCCTGCAAAGCCCAAGGTGGACATAATGCAAATGTCGCTATTTTTTTATTAAATTTAGGCGGTACTTTAATCAAAAGAGCGGCCACACCAGACAATAAGAATATCCAGATAATCTCTGACTCAGTCCAGCCAGTGACAACAGCATTGATAAGAAAAATAACCCATAATGTCCAATCCTTAGCTAAAGTCAGTTTCACCAGCTTATAAGAACTTCGCACGATAATAACGATGACCGCGGCACCAATGCCGTAAAACATTCCTTGCATCCAGTCCAATCCGCCAAAACGTAAATAAAACGCTGAAATAACAAGCACCATTAAAAACGACGGCAAAATAAATGCGATACTGACAAGAGTAGCTCCCCAAACGCCTGCCCGTACCCATCCTAAATACATCGCCAGCTGTGCTGCCAATGGGCCGGGGGCTAATTGAGCCAAGGCCAAACCATCTACATAATCCTCCTTTGAAATCCATTGCTTTTTCTCAACCAAATCCCGCTGCATATACCCTGAAAGCGCAATAGGCCCTCCAAAACCAAAAGTCCCCAGATGTAAAAAATAAAGGAAAAAATCCTTCAAACTGCATTTGACTGTTTTTGATTCAGTATGCATGTGTCTTACTTCGTTCATTTTTTATGATTTATATAAAGGCCTTCAAATAAACTGATACCATGCAATTCCAGCTGTTGGTCGGGAAACTCCGCCGAACGCCATCCATCCAAAATAGCTGCCACCCCCGCTATCTCAGGACGTACATAACGGCCATCCTTGAGATCGATTTCATGGACGATTTCAGCGATTGCTTCTAATCCGGAGTCTCGCACACCAAACGCTTGGACCATTGTTTCAAAAGAACAAAGGTTCCCCTGATGCCCAAAAGAAACTCCCTTCATATCAAAGGCAACTTCATTTGGTTTAGGCTCATTGGAATATCGGATAACTGCTTTGGAACTAATGAAACGTCGTATCAACCAGACACAAGCCAGACGATCAACATGGGGATGTGGCCGCGTGACCCATCGTTTATTCTTATAATGTGCAATAGAGGCTTTAGGAATTGGTTGAGCCTGCCCCTGAGAAGGGCCCAAATTCTTTTCCAGCTTATTAACGCGCTCACGGACCCGAACTGCTTGTGGAGAATTAAAGAAATCGACCCGACTAATATCAGAAAACCGACTGCGAATCTTTTTAAGCGCATCAGCCAATTTAGAAGGCTTTAATGCTTTAGCTTTCATGTGAATATCCCGCTCTAGATTATCAATATCTAAATCAACTGCGTCATAATCATCTTTTCGGGCTTCTTGAAAAAATTTGACCAGTTGGGCATCGGATAATCCCTCAAATTTATTAACACGCATCACAACAGCCTCTCCTTTGGCCTGCTGAACTTCCTGGGCAAGCCACTGGAACGATTCGAAACATTCCTCTTTATCAGGTAAAACATACACACCTGCTTTGGGAGCAATAGCCCCTAATCGCCCCAATTTTCGCCAAACAGCCACTCGTGAACTTGAATTGACTCCTGACGACAAAGAATAAGAAAACACCAACCAAGTCATATCAGTAACTCCTTTTTTTAAAATTGTAATACTTATTACATAAAAATACAACAATAATTACATTATGAAAATAAAAAATCCCGCAATTTATTCAATTACGGGATAAGATGCAAGGTCACTGGCGTGATGGCGTTAGAACCTGTTTAATGACCTCACCCGCCTCTTCCTATGCCTAAATGGGAATATTTTGCCTCTCTTTTTGGACAACTTTATTATTTATGAAAATACCGTTGCGTATCGTAAGCTTTTATCTACAAATTTTTTAAACCGGCGTTTATTTTCTATTATCCGCTTGGGAAGCACTGCGTATTCTTTCTTTACATGCCCCTTAGGAATGTATTTCAGCTGTTTGACACCTTTCTCCGTGAAAAGATTATCAAGAACTTTTCTGGGAAGTTTAAGAGCAACTCCAAATTTTCCACACAAGATAAATAGGTGGCCACTGGCATATCCGGCAATAGCCCCAAAGCAATTTTTAAACTCTAACTGATGTGTTAAAGCGAGTTTGGGACAAGATTGCGTTAATAATTTTGTAATTTTTTCGAAATATCCATTCTTCATAACAAAAGGTGTTTTATGGCTACTTTGTTTTAAGAGAGGTAGCGTACACAAAACCGCGCTTTACCCATGATATAAGTGCCTTTTTAATTTTATGCCCCTGTGGCCTTACGTATACAAATCCTTTGAGCGGGCGGCCGGTAAAATCCATCGGTCGGGCATGTGGTTTCTTTAAAGCTTCCTCATAGTTATCGGGTCCAACTCGAATCACGAGGTTGTCTTGTTCCACCCCACAGATCATATTCCCATTGACCATAAAACAGATGCCGCCAAACATCTTTTTCTCAGTAATTCCCTTGTATGTTGGGAGAACCTTTCGAACTCGATTAGCCAGTTCTTCATTGTAAGCCATGTCTCAAATCCTTTTACCGTACCTCATAAAAGAACACATGATGTTAGCTATATTGGCGTCTTACTTTCTAATCCAGTTTTTCGTCATACGGCACTTTCTTCCATCCGTCCAAACACCAACCCTATCAATGCTCCAGCCACAATAAACTGAATCGAATGAAATGCCGCCTGTATGAACAAGAAATCGGGTATGGACGTGACCTGCATCTTAGCGGCGTTGGCCAAAGTGGAAACGCTAAAAAGATATATGCCCATGATCACCCCATATTTAATTCCCTGTACCATCGGATTGCCGCCTTTATAAAAACGAGGATATAGATACGCCAGCACGGCTCCTTGAATAAACATCGATAAAAGCCCCAACGGGATAATAGGCGTCTCCCTGTTATAAATCCCTAATTGATGGTACAGGTCTTTAAACCATACAAAATGCCAAGGAAATGCAATAGCCATGGATGGAACCGCGTACGCCAAAGTTGCTAAAACAAACTTCCTCGTTTGCATCATAAAAGGCCTCCTTTAATTTTTACCCTAATTTTGCGCCCATGGCCTCTTGAACAAATTGAGTATAATCCTTATAACATTTTTGATAAAAGGGCTGAGACTTTAAACCTGCACGCCATTTTTTAAGCGCCGGATATTTGTCTATGCTGATTTGCGTCAATTCACAAGGATCCAGCACGGCCAGCAAATTGATATCCGCAAGACTGAATTCCTTGCCTGCCAAATAGGAATTTTGGGACAACTGTTTCTCTAAGATCGGGAAGTACTTATCAAGAAACTCGAGTCCAACACGGATGGATTCCTGATCAACCTTTTGGCCGATCATTGGCGCAAATACACGATTAAAAAGTACACGGCCCAAGGCCTGCGCCACATGGATCGCCACATAATCCATCCATGCGTCAATGACCGCCCGCTTTTTGGCATCCTGCGGATAAATCGATGAATTATTGATTGTGGCCAGATACCGATTAATGGAATTACTTTCAAATAATTTGAAACCGTCTATTTCAATGGCGGGAACTTTACCTGTAGGACAAATATTGAGATATTCCGGCTTCTGGTTCTCACCTTCAATCGGGTTGGTCTGCACCCAGTCGTACTTGAGATTCAAATAATTGAGGCAATACCTCACCTTGCTGACATTAAACGAAAGTCCGAGACCGTAAAGTTTAATCATAACCCACCTCCTCATTTTGATTGATATAAAATGTACCAAATAGTAGCAAATCTAAAATTATTTGTCAAATTATTTTTATTGTACTCTAAGGGATTTAAGGTAGGCGATGGCATGGCTGACAGCATGTTCAAAAGGAGCTGTCTCTTTTCTGATTTTCGATGTAATCATTCCTCCCTGCATAATCGAAAAACAAAAGTCGGCTAAGGCGTCTGGATCAGCCGATTTCTTCAGCTTCCCTTTGGCTTTAAGACCATGAAAAAACCTTGAAAGAGAATTTTTTGTAAATTCAAAAATAAGATTAATATCCTGGCGGATCAATTCCTGGTCAGGAGTTAATTCATAGCCAATTGTTGCCATGGGACAGCCTCGACTACAGTTGGTGGATTTCTGGAAGTTAATAAAGAAAGCAAACCATTGCTCTAAATCATCCCAAGTTTCAATGTCGTATTTAATAGGCAATTTCTTGCTTCGGAGATTTTCATAAAAGTTCTGCACAACCGCATGGATTAGATCATCTTTGGTCTTGAAATAATAATAAAATTGACTTTTCCCCTTGCCAGACTTTTCTAAGATTTCATCCACACTTGTGGCATTAACACCTTGTTGATGGAATAGTTCAAGGGCGGTCTGAATAATCTTTAATCTAGTTTTTTGGCTTCGTTCTTGTACAGCTTTCATACTAAGATTGTACTATACAGTTTATAACTGTCAACACACTTCGAAATTTAACTTGGGAGTTAGACATACTACTATAGATATTTGGCTGAAATTAATAAAAAAGTGGGGAAACGTATATATTTATACCACGAAAAGGTGGACACCTATTAGTTAATCCTAAATTCTGATAAGATTTAAGATTTTTATTATTTTAATAAAGATACTGATTTGACAAATTCGAGCTTGGAACGCTCCCCCTCAACCCTGGCTTTTTTAATCTCCTGGCCCTGGCTATCTAAAAAAATGATCGTTGGCAAACCAAGGACGTGATATTTCTCAATCATCTCATTAACTTTCAGGTCATCCATATTGGTGACATCCACCCGTAATGTTGTTACTTTTTTAAGCTCGATAATAATTTGAGGGCTTGAAAATACTGTCCGCTCTAATTCATGACAACTGATACACCAATCCGCATAGAAATCGATAATAATCGGTTTATGCCGGGCAACAGAAGCATTAACTTTCTCTATGCTATAGGCTTGCCAAGGAATCCCGGATGTTTTTGCGCTTGGGATATGTAAATGTAAAGCCCAGGATAGATAAAAAGCGGCGAAGCCTAATAAAATGACTCCAAAAATACGCTCCACCCATTTTAACCAGTTGCCAGCTTTGGGTAATTTAGAAACTAATCCTGAAAATGTGCCTAATAATAAATACGGTAGCCCTAACCCACAAGAAAAAACAAAGAATGCAGTTAAGCCAAACTGCGGATTGCCATTAGCTGCAACCGCTGCCAATAATCCCAACACCGGTGGTCCAATACATGGAGCGGCAAACACGCCTACTAATAGGCCCGAGACAAATAACCCAACATAATTTGCACGACGAAAGCCGCTAAGACGGCTTAATAATTCCGATGAAACTCGCAATTCAAAATGCCCAAACATCGACAACGCTAATAAAAACATCATGAGCGCCACTCCGCCTAAGACCCAACTGTTCTGTAAAACACTACCAAATATTTTCCCCGTTGATGCAGCAAAATAACCCAATGAACTATATATCACCGCAATTCCCAAAAAATAGGCCAATGCCTTTAAGAAAGAATGTCGCAACGTTTCATGTGTGCCTTTTTTAGGCCTAAATAATGATGCTGTCACCGTCAGCATCGGATAAACGCAAGGCGTTAAATTTACGGCTAACCCGGCAATAAAGAATCCTAGAAATTGAAAAATATGATTATCCCACACAGATAATTCCTTTTTTAAAATAAAAGGGACTGGTGTTTCAATGCCAGCCCCCCTGCGATTAATTACTTAATGTGCCAAAAATTTAATACCCAAAAAAACTACTACAGCAACGACCATTAATATGGCCATTATTTGACACGGTGAACATCTCTTCACTTCTTCATTTCCCTTTTCTGTTCCACAGCAATGTCCCATAATCATCCCCTTTCTTTAACAATTACATCTATCACGACCAATGATTGCTCCAAGAATCGCCCCGTAAACAAGATGCCCCATCAGGCTTCCCAAAACCATAAGCATTTGCTGTGAACTAGCACTGGAGAAGAAACCCATACCTGCCATTGGCATTACCATCGTTTGAGCAACGATGAATAATAGCATCCCCCATATAGTCCCCCTCAAAAAGCCAGGCCCAGAAAGTTTATCTACCAAAACAGTTGCGTATATAAAAGGAAACAACACAACTCCCAGCATCAAATGAATCATCATGCCGATTATCCAGGGCATTTTCATCATACCACTTATCAGGCCAGCAATATCCATCTTAGGCATTCCCATCATAGGACTTGCGTACATCATCATTGTCATGACCGTGGTGGCTCCCAAACCTGCCAAAAACGTTTTTGTAATATTTTTCTGCATTTTGAAACCTCCTTTATTAATTGGTTATATCAAGCTTTGCGCTCATCAACTATTAGTCGTACTTAAAACCAAACCCTTGCAAAAATTTTTACATTTTTTGAAATTATCTGCTAAATTACCTCCTATGGTTTCCGTTTCTAACCCTCAGCTGTGGGTAGATTTATACGCGGATGACCTTTACGCGTATGCTCTAAAGATGATCCCTCATCCTGATCAGGCAGAGAATCTCATTCAGGAAACATTCCTTGCTGCTTTGAAATCAAAAAATTCATTCAAAGGCATTTCCAGCGAGAAAACCTGGCTTATCGGAATTTTGCGACACAAAATCACTGATCTTTTACGATCAAAATATAGAGAAGTACCTGTGTCCAGCCTTGCCCCAGAAGATGTTAGCGTTGATAGCTTCTTTGACCATGCTAATGAAACCCTTAAAAAGAACCCTGGCTCATGGGATTTTCAACCGGATCAATTGTTAAACAAGGAAGAATTCTGGCGGGCTTTTGAAGAATGCCTAAAGCGTTTGCCCACTAGAACAGCGGAAGCATTCTCTTTAAGCGAAATGGAAAAAATGAATTCCAGAGAAATTTGCAAGGTATTGAATGTCACTGCGACTAATCTATGGAGTCTATTGCACAGAGCGCGCGTGCAGCTAAGACAATGTTTACAAATAAACTGGTTTGAACATGAATAGTCACCTAATGAAAATGATGCCCATGATCTCTTGTAAAAAAGCTTCGCGGCTAATGTCCGAAAGTATGAATCGGCGCTTGTCTATGGGAGAAACTATAAGCTTAAAAATGCATTTATTTTTCTGTGCGGCTTGTAAGCAAGTTTTGAAACAACTCAAAGGCCTGCGAAATTTAATACGCGCTTATAGAAACTATTTGATTCTTGGATCAAGCAACTCCTCTCGCCTAAATCAGGTAGTAAAAGATAAAATAAAACAAACCTTAGTAAACTCATAAGGTCACTTTTTCAATCATCTCTTTGCTTAGAAGGACACCTCACTGTGCCATAAGAACAAAAAACACAGCAATCCCCTCCTTTTGGCTTCAACCTTGTTCCACAATGACTACACTGATAAAAATACTGACAAGAATCTGTCGGCATGATTTCTTTTTTTTCAAAACCGCATATGGGACATTTTATGATTGATTTTAAAATCATATTTATCATCGAATTAATTCTCTAAACTTATCCAAATCATTGGTCGGAAATTGGCAATGATAATTTTGACATACATAAGCCGTTGTTTTTCTGTTTAACATATTTTGATCCTTAACAAAGGGCACCAACGCTTCAATGGCCTTGGCCTGTTGTTCATCTGTTGGATGAAGACAAACCACCTTATTAGGAATAAAATGTTTATTGATTTCACTTAACATGGCTTGAGTATTAGAATCACTGCGCTCACCGGCGATGACAATCTCTTTGGATGGCCCCAAAAGGTAATCAAACGCCGAAAGCATATGCGTAAAACCCGTGGGTGATGAGATAATCTCAGCGGAAAAAGCATCCACAGTGGCACGGGCTTTGTCTTCGTAATTCTCTACCACCATCAACCGTCCCAATTTTCCCAAGACTATAGCCGCCCCAGAATTGCCGGATGGCATAGCCCCATCATAAGCATCTTTCGTCCGTAGAATTAACGCTTGATCATCTTGGGCGGAAAAGAAAAAACCTCCTGTCATTTTGTCCGCAAATAAACGGATCATTTCATCAGCAAAAAATTTATCCTGCTGTAAATATCTCGGATCAAACGTTGTCTCGTACAATGACAAAAGTCCCTGGGTAAGAAAGACATAATCATCGAGAAACGCGAGGATAGCTGCCTCTCCCTCACGATAGCGATGCATCAATCTTCCATCAGAGCGTTTCATCTTTGCTAAAAGAAAACCCCCTGCTTTTTGCGCCGCCTGGGCATAGCGCGGCTCATCCAAAACCTGGGCCGCCGATGCGAAACTGATGATCATCAAGCCATTCCAGTCAGTCAGAATTTTATCATCACGAAATGGCCTCGTCCTCTGCACACGTTGTGCTAAAAGCTTTACCTTAGCCTGTTGTAAAATCGCCTGAATCCCCTCAGAGGACTTTCCGAATCGCTGAGCTGTCTCCTCAATACTATGAGACACATGCAAAATATTCTTACCCGCGAAATCCCCTCTCATATTACCGCCGGCTTTTACTCCAAAATAATAATCAAATACCCCTGCATCTTCCTTACCTAAAGCATTGGCAATCTTATCCGCTGTCCATAAATAAAAAGCCCCTTCTTGTTTTTGTCCGCCCGCGTCCTCACTGTCCGCATCTTCAGCGGAATAAAATGCGCCCTCAGGACTGGTCATATCCCGCAAAACATAATCCAAAATATCTCTGACTGTATTCGCATACTCTCTTTTACCTGTGGCTTGATATGCTTCCAGATAGGTCATTGAAAGCATGGCCTGGTCATAAAGCATTTTTTCAAAATGAGGCACATGCCAGAAGGGGTCGGTCGAATAACGGTGAAACCCGCCTCCAATTTGATCATGAATGCCGCCATCAGCCATGGCATGTAACGTCTTTTCTACCATGGCCAGCGCTTGCGGATCGTGACTCCTGTTCCAATACCGTAAAAGAAACGACAGCATATGGCTGCTGGGGAATTTCATCATGCCAATAAATCCACCGTATCGACTATCAAAATTAGATCTAAGCTGCTCATAAGCACTTTTTAGAGTGTCCTGATTGAGAGCCTTCGTCATGCTTGATGCCCCAGAGGCAACTGCTTGAAGATCTGTAACTTGTCCAACTAAAGATACCTTCTGTGTTTTCCACTTTTGGGCAATTTGAGTCAAAACACTATTTAACCCCGGCCGTCCCCAGCGGTCACTCGGTGGAAAATACGTACCCCCGTAAAAAGGTTTTAAATCCGGCGTTAAAAAAACATTCAAAGGCCAGCCGCCGGAGCCGGTCATTGCCTCAACTGCCTTCATATAAATATTGTCAATATCAGGCCGTTCTTCTCGGTCAACCTTGATAGCGACAAAGTTATCGTTAAGAATTTTGGCAATGCGCCAATCAGAATACGATTCCTGCTCCATAACGTGACACCAGTGGCAAGTAGAATAGCCAATGGAAAGAAAAATCGGTTTATCTTCTTTTTTAGCTTTGGCAAAGGCCTTCTCTCCCCACGGATACCACCACACCGGATTATCCGCATGCTGCAAAAGGTAAGGACTTTTTTCATACTTCAATAAATTTTCGTCAGGATATTCTTCTTTAGGACCTTGTTCTGTTCGGGCAATGGAAAGCCCCCAGAGAATCCCGCTAATAGTTATTAAAGTTACAAAAATTTTTGATTTCATCTCTTCTCATTCAGGGGGACCGAACGTTATCGACGCCGGTCCCCCCTCCTATTGAATCTCTACTATTTTAATTGTTGAAATTTGGCATCCAAATCCGTGACATATTTTTCTGGATCTTCTAAAAACTCCTTTTGTTGCGCCATGCCCGCAAATTTATAGATTTTGCCTTTGTATTCGGTAATGAAATGATCGTTACCTTTGTTCTTTTTACCGCTAAGGACACACACCGGACAAAAGCCGTCAATGGCGACCGGGGTCATGGATTCCTGCCCCTTATCGCCTGCGGCTCCCCAGCTGCCTCCCGTCTCCTGGGCCTTGAGGGCATGGGGCGTAAAAACTAAAGCGGTAGATACTGCAAAAGCGGTTAATGCTAATTTGATTTTGGTATTCATAGATCCTCCTGGTTGATGATAGTTATATGTATTAGTCGATGATCTCTTCAAAACCTTGCAAAAAATTTAAAATAAACAGGATGGCCGCTTTATAGCTTTCTCTGCCTTATTTATTTTAGGAAAGACTAAATGCGAAAATTACAATAAAGTTGAAACAAAGGAACTGCTGACGGAGGTAAAGCTAACGGTGGCGGACGATCATAAAGATTGGACAGATGCTTAATCGAAAACGAATGGCCAACCGTCACCGATGGCGGAGGTAAACTACTTTTGACCACCGATGGAGCAACATTGAACGCGCGAGATAATGCTTCATAAGCATCTTTTAGTGAAGTACACGGAGGATGGGCTGCTTTAAACTGATTACCATTAATAACGGAAGTTGAGAATGAGGAATGATGGCTTGACTTCGCAGGGCAATAATCCCAAGCCGTTGTCACTAGAATAAAAAAGAAACAACATACTACACTAATGACTGTCCCGCGCTTAAACATGATTTGATTGTAAAGTCCATCCTTGAAATTGCAAGAATTTTTTATAATTCACACAAATTTTTTCCTTCTATTCTCTAAAATGAGAACACCTGATATGACCATCGAAGCACAAAAAATCTGGCCCAAAGTAAACGGCCCTAACACGAATCCCAATTGGGGATCAGGTTCTCTAAAAAATTCAATGATAAATCTTACTAATCCGTAACCAATCAGATATAAACCACAAAGAAATCCGATCTTTTGGAAAATTTTGGAGCCTGCCGGCAGCCAGGGGACAAGGTTAGGATATGCTTAATTGATTTGCCGGCACCTTCACAACTTTTCCGTTCTTCCATATAATTAACGGCTCGCCACGCATCTTGCGGTCAGCAATAACGCCACGTACGGCCTTTTTTATAGCCTTATAAGCTTTTTGGGAAATAATTTCCCCTTCTGATTTTTTAACCATTATTTACCTCCGAATTTTACCCAACGCTGATAAAGCAATTTATCAACGACCTCAAACCCTTTATCATTGCATTTTACAACCAAGACAGGTTTTATAGCTGAATTATCAAAAATGTCCCAAGCATCGGCCAAAGGCCTATATAAATCAAAAAAATTTTTTAGACTTCTATCCAATCTTCTTTTTACATCTGCATCAGGCACATGGTGACCACCTTGCTTAACTCTTTGCTTGATTCTTTCTTTGGCAAGATACAGACTGGGTATCCATAAAAAGATAATATGAACAAAATACCCTTTTAACTTCGCTTCATTTATCAAATTAACATAAGTCTTGCCTGCCAATGTCGTCTCAAAAGCAAAATCAACTCTATGAGCAATAAAATTATCAATCTCGCCAAGAAGTAACTTTCCTGCCTTAATGTTGACATTGGAGGGAGAAAACGGTGATAAGCCTAAAGCAATCAAATCTGCGTTGACAAAATTTGAACACTTCGCGTAATGAGGCAAAAATTCTTTTGCAAACGTTGTCTTACCCGCGCCATTAGGACCGGCAATAATATAAAGCTTAGGCATGCGTTTAGTGTAGCACCACTGACGGGCCAAAACAATCTCTAACTGGAACCGATAAACCAACCCGCCAGGAAAACAAGAAGTCCTCCCACAATGACTTGAAATGAAGCGGATAAAAAAGGCGTGTCCATATAACGCCAGCGGATGAAGGAAATAATAGACAATTCTACGGCCACCACCGCCATGGCAATGCTCATGGCCAATCGGAAATCATGGATCAAAAAAGGCAAGGTATGGCCAAGACCGCCTAAGGCGGTCATAAACCCGCAGACCACCCCGCGCAGCCATGGCGTGCCCCGGCCGCTGAGTTTTCCGTCGTCAGACAAAGCTTCGGCAAAACCCATGCTGATGCCGGCACCCACGGAAGCCGCGAGGCCTACTTTAAAAGCATCCGCGGTATTGCCCGTGGCAAACGCGGCCGCGAAAAGAGGGGCCAGCGTTGAGACAGACCCATCCATAAGCCCTGCCAAACCGGGCTGGATAAAATGCAGTATAAAAATCCTTCGCGCGACATTCTGCTCAATGTCTAATTCCCCGGCAGCGGCTTGGGCGACATTGATTTGCTCAGCCACCGCCTCATGCCGCCCTTCCTCCTGGGCAAGATCCCCTAAAAGCTGTCTGATCGCGGCATCCTTGGCTTTCTCGGCCGCGGCTTCATAAAATCTTCGCGCACCCACTTCCATTACAGCGGCCTGTTCACGCGCTTTTTCGGGACGCAGTGTGCGCACCAGCCACGAAGAACGCGGTACCATAAAACCCTTTACATCCTGCCTGCGGACAAGCGGGATATGCTCGCCAAATTTCTTTTGATACAACTCAATCAACCGGTGACGATGGCCGGACTCTTCATCAGCCATACGATCAAAAAGCTCTGCTGTCGCCGGAAAATTCTTGCGCAGTTCCTGGGCAAAATCACGGAAGATGCGCCCGTCTTCTTCCTCTGCGGTGATGGCTAAAGCCAGCAATTGAGATTCATTGAGATCACAAAAACGCATAGTTGCTCCTTTTCGTCATTCTGAACGAAGTGAAGAATCTAAAGGCGCCTTAAGATCCTTCGCTGCGCTCAGGATGACTAATTACAATCGTAGATTCATCTATAAACCCTGGCAATACAGGAAAAAATGACTGCTGAAGCGATTATACAATAGATGCCAAATAAATACCAACGGCCGCGCTCCAGCCAATTGGACAGCCATTGAAGGGCCAGGATCCCGGAAATAAAACTCAATACCATGCCAATCACGCTCGGCAAAAACAGGCCTATCGTACTTGTCCCATGAAGCACAGAGGCATGTTGTACCTTTAAAAATCTTAAAATCTCCCTCAAAATAACCGGTGGTGTCAAAATAACGGCAAGGGCAAAACTAAAATCCTCAACCCTTCTTTTTCCAATCCCTAAAATAAGCCCGGTGGATATCGTTGCTCCTGAGCGTGAAAATCCCCGAAAGGGCAAGCAGATCCCTTGAACCATTCCGATCAAACAAGCAGCTTTTAATCCCAAGGTGGTTTTCTGTTTTGATGGCCGGCCTTCCTTATATCCTGCCCAAAGTATCAAAACACCTACCGCGGCAAGCGCCACTGAAATTAAAGGTAAATTTCCGAAAAGCAACTCAACTTCGGGATGAGAAATACCTTTTAATATAATTTTCTCAATTAAGATTTTCAATAACAAGCCTACAAAAGCTGTTGCTAGCGTTGCTGCTATCATCAATTTTACTGATTCCCAAAAAACTTGGGCTGACCTGAAGAAATTCGCTTTCCATGAATTCCAGAAGAAAACAATGACCGCCAACATTGTGCCCGTGTGAAGCATGACCAAAAGAAGCGTCATCTCAGGTCTGGTCGGATCAAGCCCCATTAATTTCTCCGCGACAATAACATGGGCAGAGCTTGAAACCGGTAATAATTCAGTGACCCCTTGGATGACAGCCAAGATCAAAATTTTTAGTAAAGATTCCATTTTGAAATTATACCTCAATCCCCCGGTTATTTTCTACAAATAAAAAAAGTTGTGACTAAAAGAAAAATGATTTCAAAAACAGCGTAAATGATCAAGGATGCCGCAATGCCGGAGGTAAAGCCATAGGAATGAAGCCCCACGCTTAAAAGATTAACTCCAAACCAGGCCCACATAACAACCATCATGCCGATGACAGCACCGATGGCAAGCCCTAAAGGACCGATCATTTGGCCGGCTTTAGCGTGGAAAAGTAAAGCTGTCCAAAGAACGATCATCAAAGCCCCGTTTTCTTTAGGGTCCCAGCCCCAGAACCTTCCCCAGCTTTGATCAGCCCAAATGCCGCCGAGATTGGTCCCCAGAAAAGTCAGGGTCAGCGCCACGCCTAAAATACCAAGGGTTGTTTTATAAGTTTTATCTAAAATTTGATTGCCCTTGCCAAAGACAGCCTGTAGGAGCCAAATATGCCCTAAGAGTCCTCCGACACAGGTAGCCGCATAACCCATGGTGATCGTTGTCACATGTGTCGCCAACCAGAAATTAGAATTAAGCACGGCAACAAGCACCTTCAGCGTGTCTCCTTCAGCGCTGTATTTATTGGCAATAAATAACAACGCTGTCCCACTAATGGCCGCTGTGACAATGCCCAACCATTGCCGGTTGTAATACTCGATTATAATCCCTAAAAAGACGGCAATAAATCCGACAAAAATAAAAGTTTCATAAAGGCTGGATACTGGCGGCCGGGCCATAATAATAATACGCATGAAGATGCCTAAAACATGCGGAATGAAACCCGCAACAACACTGAATAATCCCAGATTATACCAAAGCGGCTTGGATGAGCTAAACGAGACCACAAAAAAGATAAAAGCGAAAATATAAAACATAATAGACCACGTAAAAGGACTGCTGGCTTGGTAGAACAATTCTAATGGGAACCTGTCTACTTTTTTAAGATCTTCTTTAGACAGCGAATAGCGGACGCTATTAAGATATAACTGTGCTGCCCTGTTAAACGCCGCATCATTGCCCTGCTTATAACTGACAGCCATCTTCCCCCAAAGTATGACCAACCGGCGTGTTTGCTCATTGCCAAAATCTGTTGCCAGCGCATCCCAGGGACTTAACCAATTTTCATTTTGACTGGAAGGAATAACCGTAAAAGGTAAATCTTTGTAAAAGCTGATATTATCGAAAACCCTTATGATTTCATTTTCAACCAGGCTGCGGTCTTTCTCGGGGATTTTTTCCGCTGCTTGCTGTAATTTAACCAGCAGCGGATAGCTTTGTAATAGTTGGCTTGGCGTATAGTGTCGATCTTGCTCTGACTTAATCCCTAAAGCCACCGCGATATCAGGATCATCGATCAAAAAAATCTTGTCATTAACGGTTGAATCAGGATTAAAGAAAAGCGATGCAAGCCAGGCAGAGGCCTCTTGTTTTTCATAATGGTCTTGACTTGAAAATTGAGTCAGTAAACTGCGCGCAAAGGTATCTAAAGGCTTGAGACGCCCGTTATCAAGTACCGGGATTTTCTTAAAATTACTAAAATCTTTGATGCCGGGCCCTGCAAAAGCCGTGCCGAAAAAGAATACACATAAGGCCAGAATAAAATATATTTTTATTTTCATACCTCAGCCTTGGCCATCAATGCTTGAATAAGAAAATGCAAAGCCAGCCCAAAAAAAACAACAAAACACGCGATATAAGGCAATATCCTGGCGAAATTTTTCACCACTGCCAGGGTCGAATGCTGCTTTCCCGCACTATCAGTATCATAAGAGGCTTGATAGATGGTATAATCTTTGTATCGCAAAGGATTATTCATATAAATACGCACTTGGCGCTCTAATGGACCCGTGGTGATCGTGACTATACTTTCAAAGCTTTTAGCCACGTCTGTGCCCGGGTGAAACTCCGCTTTAAAACGGTCTAATCTGATTGTAAAGGGCAATGGAAAATGTTTAAGGGTTGGCTGGATAGAAGTGGAGACATTCGTCTGCTCACCTTCTGCTAAACGCACGCTGGATTCCTGAGAATAATGAAAGATCATGAAAGCCGCGATAAAATATAAAATAAGACCCAAATGAATGATAAAAAGTCCTGAGTTTTCCCATTGAGTGTACTTTTTTAAGGTATGTGCCAGCGAGCAGATCAAATTAACAAAGAACACCCAAAGGACTAATTGCGCGCCGGGAAAAGGTATAAATCCCGCGGCCAGAAAAAAGAAGGAATTAAAATAACGCTCTTGGGCCGCGTATAAACCCTGTTGGACCTGGGCGATCGTGCCCCAAAAGGTCAGGATAAAAAGTAAGAATAAACAAGCAACGGTAATAAATAATGAACCTAAAAGTTTTATCATATTCAATGATTAGTATACTAAAACATTCTGATATAATACTTAAAAACTTTTATTAATGGAGACATCGAATGTCCTTCATAAATGAGTTGCTGATAATTCTTGTCATGATCATCTTCAATGCTGTTTTTGCCGCCTATGAAATGGCCCTGGCCTCTATCTCGCGGACCAAACTCACGTATTTAGTGGAAACAAAGAAAAAAGGGTCCACTGAAGCTTTGTTCATGAAAGACCGCATGGAAGCAAGTTTGGCCGCTGTGCAATTAGGGGTCACCCTCGTCGGATCCATAGCTGCCGCCATCGGCGGCGCTGGTGTCACGGAAGCGCTTAACCCTTATTTTGAAAAAAATTTGGGGCTATCCAAAGTCATGGCGGAATCTTTGAGCCTGGCCGTCCTGGTC
>Ga0105164_10000581_pt1 | contig 25219 bp, 25 predicted proteins | sample VDWuncwatermetaG_FD_89674 | JGI IMG/M metagenome (GOLD analysis project Ga0105164, IMG submission 89674) | Wastewater microbial communities from Netherlands to study Microbial Dark Matter (Phase II) - VDW unchlorinated drinking water | ecosystem: Environmental > Aquatic > Freshwater > Drinking...
GAGGCGCGTTCCAGCGCAATCAGGGCGTACGCTTTAGGTTCAAGCCACCACGCGCTCCGCGCGTGCGAAGTCATTGGTTTTTTCGCTCGAAAAAAGTTCGCGCAAAGTGTATAATTACAGCACAATGGTATTTTTGGGTGTTATCGCGATGTGCCGCAAGATAACACCTAAAACTCGTACACATACAGCACATTCTGCCCGTGCGAACCGGGGTTGGTCGAAAGCGTGACGATCTCGACGGGTTCCTTATCGGCAAAAGTGAATGCGCTCGACGCGAGCCGCGCACCGGCGCACTCGCGCTCGAATTTAGGGAGCAGGGAACTCATCACCGATGGCAATAAGTACGCATAGATGCGCGTCGCCCCGCGCAGATCGGCCGTGAAAAGGTCTCCTCGTATGAAGGTGATGTTTGACGGATTCCCCGCGTACTTCTTCCGCAAGAGCGCCATGAGATGAAGGAGTGGATTGCGCTCTATGCCGACATGGCGGGTTCCCGCATTGGCCAAGGCGCACGCGAGAAGAAATCTCCCGTCGCCGGAGCCGAGCTCATACACCACATCGCCCCGGCCGATATCGAGCGAGTCTATGATCTGCGGGAAATAACGCCCGCGCGTAGGCACGAACGGGACATGGAGAAACTTCGATAGCGTATGCGCCCACAATACGAACGTGACGGGTATCACGAAACACAGCAACGCAATCTGCAGAAGAAGTATGACGATGAGCAATGTCATGTCCGCCCTCCTGGACTCGAACCAGGAACCGCAGAGGTATAAGCTCTGTGCTCTAACCATTGAGCTAAGGGCGGATACAGATAATGTACTAGCAAAGACTTGCAGAAGCAATTTCACCAATACACATCTTTTGTTTTTTCATGGTCTTTGGAGCATATCAGGGCGCCATTTGAACAGTACAGCCGATGATGATACAGTCTCGGAGGTCAATAGTGTCACGTAAGGAGCAGACCTATGAAACTACATGGCATCGACTTCGGCCCCTGCCTGGATGCGGCGGGCGTACGAGGATTTTTCGGCGAGGGGTACTGGTTTCATCGTATCCCGCTCATCAACTGGTGGTTCGATTTCAGGGGGTCTGTCCGCGTTGCGAAGACCACTACCCTCGCGGAGCGCGCCGGCAATATCAAGCTCGACGGATTTACACAACGCGAGTGGTTCCCGCGATGCATCTGGTGGTCGTGGGTCCATGGCATTGTCCTCAATGCGGTGGGTCTCGGCGGACCGGGCGCTCTCTACCTCTTCGATCACGGGCTCGTATATACCAAAGGGACGTTCATGATCTCGTTCATGTCGGTGGCGGACACAAAAGCCGCGCGGCTTGAAGAGTTTCGAGCGTTTATCGCGATGCTTGATCAGTATCTGTGGCGTCGTCGCCAGACCGTGGCGGTGCAGATCAATCTCAGCTGTCCCAATGCAAAACTTGACCCTATCAAGCTCGCCGACGAGGCGCGCGAAATGCTCGATATCGCCCACTGGCTCGATATTCCGTATGTGATCAAGATCAATCTGCTCATACCTATCGAGGTGGTGAAAATCATAGCCGACCACCCCGCATGCGCCGCGGTCTGTTGCACCAACTCGATTCCCTTCGGTACCGAGCGACTCGGAGATCTCACGGGGAAAATCGATTGGAAGCGATTGTTCAAAGGAAAATCCCCGCTCGCCGCATTCGGCGGCGGCGGACTCTCCGGCAAACCGCTCTTGCCGCTCGTGGCGGAATGGATCAAGCTGGTGCGGAAAGCGGGCATCGACAAACCACTCAACGTTGGCGGCGGGGTCATGCATTGGCGCGACGTCGACACGCTGGTCGAAGCGGGTCTCCGGTCCGGTATTGATTCGATATTCATCGGTACGGTCGCGATCCTGCGGCCGTGGCGGATCCGTTCGATCCTACGTCGAGCGCATGAACTCCTTGGCTGACTTTTTATCCCGTAGCCGACGCATACAAGCGTCGGCTACTTTCTTTTGTCCCGCTCTCCTGCTACAGTGCCTCCCAGTCAATAGAGGTAACAAAAAGGACGAAAAAATGGACATCATTCGTGATGAAAATGGCTTGGTGGTGAAAATCACCATGCGTAAGCCCGTAGACATGCATCAGCATCTGCGGACAGGCCCTATGCTCAAAATGGTGGCGCCAATGGTCGCCAAGCGCTTCCGCGCGGCGATCATTATGCCTAATACCGTGCCGCCGATAACGAACTTGAGTAGGGTTCACCGATACGCAGAAGAAATACTAAACGCAACAGGCCCGGGTTTTCATCCGCTCATGACGCTGTACCTCACGGATACTTTGCGTCCAAGTGAAGTGGGGCTACTGTTCAAAATGGAGATGATACACGGTATCAAATACTATCCGCGAGGTCTCACTACCAACAGTGATCGCGGCGTCAAAAGCCCGTCGTCATTGTGGACTCTGGGGACGAACCCGTATGAATGTCTGCAAGTACTCGCGGAACATGGCGGCGTACTGTTGCTCCATGCGGCGGACGGGTTCGACGAAAACAGGGTCGAGCTTGATCCCTACGATCAGGAACGGCACTTCATCGAACATACCTTGCCGCGGATCCGCGATGCGCATCCGACCCTCAAAATCTCGGTTGAGCACTTGTCGACCAAGTGGGGCGTCGAGTATCTGCTGAAACACGGCGGCCCCTTGCTTGGATGCAGTCTCACCGCTCAGCACTTATTGCTCGATCGGCGCGATTCATTCCGTGGTGGATTCCATCCGCATCGCTTCTGGTGGCCGATCATTCAGCCGACCGAACACCGCGAGGCGCTACGCGAACTGGCAAAATCAGATCTGCCCTTTGTCTGGCTCGGGAGCGATTCCGCACCGCACACGATCGACAAGAAGGAATCGGGTTGTTGTTGCGGCGGCGTGCTCATGGCGCATGCGGGCATCGAGCTCTATGCCGAAGCATTCGAGGACATGGGCGCGCTCGATGATCGCTTCGAACGATTCGCATCAATCAACGGCGCGCGCTTCTACGGCATCGAAGATTCCGACGAAACGATCTCACTCGTCCGCGAAGAATGGACGGTGCGCAATCCTTACCGGATTGCGGACAATGGCACATCAAAGGAAGTCGTACCCTTCCGCCTCGGCGAAAAGGTGCGCTGGAAACTTGCCACATAACGCGAGAAAACAAACCCCGCGCATGTGCGATACATACGCGGGGATTTTTTTACACATAAAAAGCGACATAGCACTCGATTGCAAGTCGCTGGCGGCACTCGCGAAAGACCATCCCGAGGTGTTCACTCGATTCATGGAGGGGATCAAGGCAAAGTAACCACGGTACCCGTGGAAAGTTCAATACATTATTGCGCAGAAGCGATCAATAGAGAATGTCCCGATGTACCGACAGCCGGCGACGAAGCCGGTGTGAGTGCGACAAGATAATCGGCAATACTCCAGCCATCGACTTCCGTGTCATAATTGATTTTCCACCATGTGTAACCATCCGCGCTCATGGGGCCTGCAATGACGGTTCCTTTGGCGCCAACGGGCTGATTGCCCACACTTGCCTTATTAATCCCCGCGTCAGAGCGCACGCTTAGGTTTGCCGTCGCGATGACTCGACTACCGGTGGCGATCGCCGCAGGAGCGACATCGCGTGTAATGGCCACAGAGGCTGATGACTGCGCACTCATGTTCCCCGACGCATCAAAGCCGGCGACGGTGTAGTTGTAGACGGTGCTCGCCGTGAGACTGACATCGGAATAACTTGCATTTGTTGACGTACCGATTTGAACGGCATCGCGGAAGATTTTGTAGCCGGTCACGCCGACGTTATCGGTACTCGCCGTCCATGTGAGATCAATCCGGCTCGAAGAGATAGCGGTCGCCGCCAAGTTTGCGGGTGTCGACGGCGGTGTCACATCGGCGGGTGTCACTGCCGGAATTCCGTTGTTGTTGGAGGATATCGACGATGGAGTCACGGCTGGCGCCACTGCAGTGGTACCGCCGTTGTCGGAGGATGCATGGGTATTTCCCACTGCAGGTGAACTTCCCCCACCGCCGCCAACATTGCTCGCTCCTTGCGGCGCGCCGGACACACGAGACGTGTTCGTTGAGACAGCGGCGGTATTCTTCAGAAGAGTATCGCTCAAACTATTGAGTAGCGCTCGTGTTTTCGGTCCAACGGTACCAACCGCCTCAACGTCGTTTGCTTGCTGGAATTGCTTGACAGCCTCATGGGTCAAACTGCCGTAGTAACCGGTCGGTTCGAAGTTGATGTATCTTTTTGATTTGAGAAAGTGTTGAAGGGCCGTCACATCGTCGCCGCGGGAGCCAAGATCAAGCGCGCGAACAAACATCTGGCCACCCGATGCCGGTACTGATGCCGATGCCTGTGCAGCCGACGCGACGGTACCGATCAGTAATCTCCGTGTCTGCGGACCGACATGTCCTACCGGCTCCAGACCGTTGGCGCTCTGGAAAGCGGCTACCGCCTGGCGAGTGAGGGGGCCGAAATACCCCGTCGGATATCCATTGAAGTGACCCTTGTACTTGAGAAATTGTTGAAGCGCCGTTACATCGGGACCTTTCGCACCGAGCGTGAGAGGACGCGTGATCGTGACTGAAATTGCCTCCGCATTGGATTGAGCGGCTCTCTGCTGCTGCAAAGACGCTAATTGCGCTTTGAGCGATGTGAGCAAACGTTGCATTTCCACGATAGTCGCAGTACTCTGTGCAAATGCGACCACGGGAAACAACAGAGCGATCATCGCCATGTATATCGGAAGATTGTGTCCTGACGATTTCAATCTCATACGCAATGAAGGAAGTCTGACTTTCTACATTTGCTTAGTTCCCAAACACGGCTCCAACCGCTGCGGCCTGTGATTGCAGTTTTTGGACGTACAGGGTCAATTCATGTATTTGCTGGAGAAGCTGTTGGATCAGCGAGGCGGTTGATTGGGAAGATACCGATGGTGAAGGGATTGCCAGACCCACGACAGGAGAAGATGTCGACCGTATCGCGACGAGGTAGTCGGCGATACTCCAACCGTTCAGACCATCATCCCATTTGATCTGCCACCAGCTGTGGCTTTTGGCGGTGGTCGGCCCTCCGACCACCGTACCGAGAGATCCGACAGACTCGCTGCCAAGTTTGGCAGAGCCGGGTAACGGAGAGGAACGCACATTCAGATTTGCCGTCGTCATGACGCGGCCGCCAATGGCGATACCCAGTGCGGCGGACCCAGTGGTGATAGCGCTCACGGCCGTTGATTGCGCACTCGTATTCCCCGCCGCATCGTATGCCGCGACGGTGTAGGAGTAGACGGTGCTCGCAGTGAGACCGGTGTCGGAGTAGGAGGTACCTGTCTGGATGCCCGCTTGTACGCCATCGCGAAAAACCTTGTAGCCGGCGACGCCGATGTCGTCGGTGCTTGCCGTCCAGGTGAGATTGATCTGCGAGCTGGAGATGGCTTTGCCGGAGAGACCTGCGGGGATGGAGGGCGAGGCGGTGTCGGGAACACTGCCATTATTGTACAGCGTCTGTATTTCGCTTGCCGAGAGCGCGCGATTGTACCAGCGGACGTCATCGATGACGCTATTTGAGGGAATAGTGCCGCCAATACCGCCATCGATCGTGAGATCCACACCTGATGGCGGCACATAGGTTCCCGAGGCTGTCCCGCTCTGGACGCCGTTGACGTACATTCTTGCGGTGCTACCATCGTAGGTGACCACCACATGGGCAAACGCGTTGAGTGGCGCAGCCGCTGTTGACGCGAGTGTGATTGAACCGCCCGATTGGGTTGTCCAAAAACGAGGAGCGCCATTGGACGCGAGACCAAACCGGAAACCTTTCAAGGTATACGCTTCGCGTCCCATGACAATATTGTTCCATTGGCCGCCGGAGTTGAGCGATAACGGCTTTATCCAAAACGACATCGTGAACGTGCTGGTATCGTACTGCGTGCTTGCGGGAATGGTTACCGCCGCCGATACGCCGTTGAAACTAAGCGCATTGCCTACCTTGCCGGTTGTCCACGTTGGGCCGTTAACGAGCGTCCCGTTATTTCCGTTTCCGGAAGAATCCGCCGCGACCGTACCCGATCCTTCGTCGAATTTCCAGTATCCCGCAAGTCCCGATGTAGAAACAGGATTAGTTTGCGTCGTCACACTCACGCTCGCCGACTGCGCGCTCGCATTGCCCGCCGCATCATACGCAGAGACCGTGTAGGCGTATGCGGTGCTCGCAGTGAGACCGGTGTCGGAGTACGCGGCGCCTGTCGGGGTGCCCGCTTGTACGCCATTGCGGAAGACCTTGTAGCCGGCGACGCCGATGTTGTCGATGCTTGCCGTCCATGTGAGGTTGATCTGCGAGCTGGAGATAGCTGTGCCGGAGAGGTTGGCGGGTACCGATGGAGCAGTGGTGTCGGATGCGGGTGGTGGAGGGGTACCGCCACCAGACGAACAAGGAGCCATCGACGTATTCGTCGTATAAGGCGATACCGCGACACAGTTCTTGGGCTGTACCGGGATCGGAGGCGGCGGGTTCGTGGTAGACATCGGATTGAGCAGGTTGTACGCGGCAAGATTCCATGTATTACCGCTTTCCGTCACCGTGCCACAGTTACCGCCGTTCCAGTAACCGGAATGCGTTGTGAGATCCGGTTTTAGTCCATCGGCGATGTTGTTGCTCACTGTCACATTGCTGCAAGCCGATGCGTACTGGTTCCAGACATAGATAGCTGTGTTACCTGCTCCGGCAAATGGATTCAGGTTCAGTACTTTGTTGTTGCTGACGACCTGGTTGACGCCGGTCGCGATGCCGATGCCGCATTGACCGGTGTTACTAAGGATATTGTTCAGGTATTGATTATTTTGAGATCCATCGTCCGTGATCAGACCGCATCCGGAAGCGCTTTGTGCACCGGTAATGTAGTTGCCTTGCGCGAGCGAACCGTTGGTCTTGTAAAAGTTGATGGAGTCCTCTTGCTTGGCGGGATAGAGGTACTTCGAGGTGTCCGTGCTACTGAGCGCGTAGTTGTTGGTGACGGTCATGTTGGCGGCCGTATCGGACTGGAAGTTTTGACCGCGTGGGTATGGTCCCATGGGGTTGAGGAGGAAGTTTCCATTGACGGTGATGTCATGGGCCGAACTATCGACACGGACGTTGGTCTCGTTATAGGCGATGACGTTGCCCTGAATGGCGTCAAAGCCTGATCCGCTATCGACTCTCACTCCTTCGTGAGTATCACAACATCCTGATGCCCTGTTTTCGACGTGGATGTAGTTGTCGTATACGTTGTTGTTGCTACCGCCACTGATATGTACGCCATGCCCTCCGCAAGGACCGATCTCGGAGTTTTGGATGATGATATTGGTGGAGTTGCTGATCTTGACGCAGTCGCCTGACGTGGAGGTGATATGCAGACCGGAGATTACCGTGCCGTTCTGGCCGTTGATAACGATCGGACCGCTTGCGGTGAGTGCGTTTGCCAATAAGGGAGCCGCGAGGAAGAGTATTGATAAACTGATGGAGGCGCAAAAACGAGTGAATATACGTTGCATGGCGAGCATGGCTAAAAGTGAATATGCTATTGAGTATCCCACGAACGGGTGTTCTTTGTATACAGAAAAAAAAGGGGTGTGGATAACTACAAAATCACCTCGGCATTCTTGCCGGTCGCCGACCAGCCGTCGTGGCTGTTGTAGACCGGCATACCTATCGCCTTTCGCTTCCGCACCATTTCCATGAGCCGCTCAACCAGTGATTTTGCGTCGGAATCGAAGATGATATTCGCGTTGGGCCGGTGAGCGGCGTCGATCACGAGTGTGAGAAGCTCGTCGGTATCCCAGTTGCCCTCCAGTATGCCCATCGGTTTCTGATCTTCAAAGGCGACGGAGAATTCATTGAGCGTGCCGATGCGCCCCGGGCCGATGATCATCGCGTCCGACGAGCGGACGAAAAGCAGATCGCGGCCCGAATATCCGAAGCCCGTGTATACGATCACATCCATGTAGTCGAGCGGGAGTTTGTAGGTGCCGATATGTTCGTCTTCGGTCGCGGCCGGCGAGAAACCGATCGAAAGGCCGCACTCGTCCTTGGCTCCCATCGCGGAATACATGGGGAAACCGGTCGTGGCGCCCGTGGTGATGATGGCGCCCTGCCGCGCGATCTCGCGACCCACTTCTTTGGCGCGCTCGAACACATCAAGCCCGAGGTGCGCAAGCTCGGCCGATCCGGAGACGCCGATTTTCACCACGCCATAGCCGTCGGGCAGACGGCAGAGCTTCTTGGGCAGGGCGATGTGATTGGGGTGTACGTTACGCTTGAGCATTGCGCATATTATACCATCTCAAAAGTGCCATGCGGTATTCTGCGGATATTCGCTGGACACGATATTTTCCTGCAAATGCTATTATGGGCGCATGGCATTCTTCACCGGCAATGGAGACGGGGGGACGACGAAGCTTTTTGATTCGCCGCAGGGCGTGCGGGTGTCCAAATCCTCGGCCGTTTTCGAGTGTTTGGGACAGCTTGATGAGTTGAATTGCATCGTCGGATGGTGTCGCGCGGGGATAGACACCCCTCACCCCAGCCCTCTCCCCAAAGAAGAGAGGGAGCACATGCGATCAATCCTTCGGGGTGTGCAGGATCATTTGTTTACCATCCAAGCGGAAGTCGCCGGCGCGCCAAAATCCGTGCCGCAGGCAAGTACCGAGAAAATGAGCGCGCTCATTAAACACATCGAATCGCAACTGCCCGAGGTAACATCGTTTCTCGTGCCTGGCGGGACGGAATTCTCGGCAAGGCTCGACATCGCGCGTGCGATCTCGCGCAGGGCGGAGCGGCGGCTGGTGACGCTTCACGAGTCGGGGGAGCGGGCGGTGTCCGACACGAGCCGCGCATATATGAATCGCCTCTCGTCGCTCTTTTACGCGCTCACGCGGCTTGCGAATCACCGGTCGGGTGTGGCCGAGTCGCCCCCGCGGTATCTCGCCTGATCACATACTATTTATTATGGCACGCCGCTATCTTCCCAAAGACATGCAAGAGCTCATGCGTTGGTATGAGCGCTATGTCTCGCCGCTCGCGCTCATCGCGGGATTTTTGGCGGACAATTTCATCTTGCTGAAGCGCGTAGACCTCTTGCAGACCAATCTTCTCCTCCTCTTCTACCTCTTCATCGCCGGGCTCGGCATCATAGCGATTCACCTCATCGAGACGGGGCGATTGCGCGAGGAGCGCAAGGCCAATTCTCTGCCGCTGATTCTCATCGCGATGCAATTCTCGTTCGGCGGTCTTCTGAGCGGTTACCTTTCGCTCTATAGCCGTAGCGCGTCGCTCGCGGTCGGTTGGATATTTGTCGTTATCGTCGCGGCGCTTTTGTTCGGCAACGAACGCTTCATGCGGCTGTACGCCCGATTCGTTTTCCAGATCAGCCTCTATTTCACGGTGCTGTTCTCGTTTCTCATATTCTTCCTGCCGGTCGTCTTGCACCGTATCGGCCCTTTGATGTTCATCATGAGCGGAGTCGCGAGCGTGCTTCTGATCACGCTCTTCTTGTGGTTGCTCGATCGCGCGGTGCCCGAGATCGTGCGCAAAGATCTTTCGATCGTCGTCGCGGCTATCGTGATCATTTTCAGTTTGTTCAACGTACTCTACTTCTCGAATCTGATCCCGCCTCTGCCGCTTGCGCTCAAGGAAGCGGGCGTCTACCACGGCGTCGTCCGCATGCCCGACGGATCGTACCAACTGCTCGCGGAGCGCGTGCCATGGTACGAGTATTATTTCTTGAATTACAACACCCGGTACCATGCCGCCCCGGGCGAGGGAGTATATGCGTATAGCGCAATCTTCGCGCCTTCGGGCTTGTCCACCGTCATCTTGCACCAGTGGCAGAAATACGATACGGCGTCGGGTGTGTGGATCACCGCCGACACACTGCGCTTCGCCATCGTCGGCGGCCGTGACGGCGGTTATCGCGGGTATTCCTTCAAATCCGCTCCCGCCCCCGGCAGATGGCGCGTCAACGTGATCACCCAATACGGCCAGTTGGTCGGGCGGGTATCCTTCACCGTCGTGTCCGCCTCGACCACGCCGCCGCTCGTGTCTTCGACGCAATGACAAGACACTTGTTTATCGTTCGCGGCCGCGAACGATAAACAAGTGTCCCGCGCCGCTTTAATGTTCGCGCGATATCTCGAGTCTCGCATGTAAGCCTTGAATCTGCTATAAAGATGTGTGTTCGTATGGTGGTCGTAGCTCAATCGGTAGAGCTCCGGTTTGTGGTACCGGCGGTTGCGCGTTCGAGTCGCGTCGACCACCCCAAAAAGATAAGCACTTTTTACAGATTCACATTTAGTAAATGGCACAAAAAAGCCTTTATTCACGTCCAAAAGTAGCCATTGACTTCTCTATATCACTAGAGTAATATAGTAGGTGCTGATACTATATCAGCCCAAAAAGGTACAAAAATATGGAAGAAATCCTTAAATATGTACAAAATCAGCTCGTCCAGGCACCCTTCCGCCTGAAGTCTTATGTTCAAGATGAGCAGGGTAAGAAATTTCCTCAGCGAAATATTTACGTGAAAGTCGACAAGTACTTCCGCGATTTCTTGCATAACTCCAGTGCTCAAGATCGGTGGGTCATTATCCCCGGCCTTCGCGGTGTCGGAAAAACCACCATCCTTGCCCAGCTTTTTTTGAATCATTATCGGGAGGTTGGAGATCGTCGGATACTCTATGTTTCTTTGGATGAAGTTGTAAACGTAATCGGCTCATCATTGAAAGATGCGCTCATTGCGTATGAAAGAATCCTTGGCGAAAGTTTTGAGAAGCTCACCAAGCCGGTTTTCATCTTCATAGACGAGTCACAATACGATCCGAAATGGGCATCGGTGCTCAAGTCGATATATGACCGCTCGAATAAAGTGTTTGTCGCATGTAGTGGCTCATCGGCTGTTTCTCTCCAGACCAATCCGGATGTGATACGTCGCTCCATTTTCCAAAAGCTCTTTCCGACGAGCTTCTCTGAATTCTTGATGATCCGCGATGGTAAGTTTCCGGTCAAAGATCTTAAGAAAAACATTAAGGATGCGCTATTCAATGCTGAGTCCGCCAAGGATGCGTATGAGAAGTTAAAAAAGCTTGAGCAAAGCGTCGTGAGCGCGTGGGCTTCGATAGACCGTCACTATGTCGACGAGTATCTGAAAATCGGAACATTGCCGTTCGCCATCCGGATGAAAGACGAGGTACGTGTCTACCAGACTATAAACTTGCTTTTGGACAAAGTGATCAATCAGGATGTCCAAGGCCTTGGCCGCTTTGATACGAAGACCTTGATTCACATCAAAAGGGTACTGTTCCTGTTGGCTGAGTCCGATGTGGTCAGTATTCAAAACTTGGCCAAAATACTTGAGACCAGTGTGAATACCGTCTCCAACATTCTTGAAGTATTGGAGCAGGCGGAACTGCTTATCCGCATCATGCCCTACGGATCGAATTCTAAAAAGGTCAGGAAGCCCTCGCGGTATCAGTTCATGTCCAGCGCGATGCGATCCGCATTCCTCTCGGTTGCCGGCAACGAGCAAATTTTTGCCAGCCAGAAAGGCCGACTCATGGAAGATATCGTTGCCATGACTTTGTACCGAGAATTTGTGGCCGATAGCCGAGGTGCGTTGAATTATGATAGCTCAAAAGCAGGCGCCGATTTTATTCTTACGATCGGTGGTAAAAGTATTATTCCGATAGAAGTCGGTACGGGCGAGAAACTGGGTACGCAAGTTCGTAATACGATGAAAAAAATCGGATCATCCAAGTACGGTGTAGTGATCTGCCGCAATTCACTCACGCTCCTTGAGGATGCCAACATCGTTAAAGTGCCGTTGGATTATTTCTTGTTGATATAAGACTTGTAAAGTTAAGGTTGAAAATCAAGTACGTTTATGAGACCGGACAAGCCGCGACCCCGACAGGAAATTTACCACTCCGCCTTGGCGAGTGTCTTTTGCGCGTAGCGGATGCCGACGATCGCGACGGCGAGTGCAGCGATGCCCAGAGCGATCTGTTGCGGCCATGTAAGCGGCTTGAAGACTTCGCCGACATACGCACCGACCAAAATCATCGCGAGTACCCACGCAAGAGCGCCGACGGTGTTGATAGTGAGGAAGCGGGGATAAGGAAGGCGCATGGCTCCCGCAGTGATCAAGGTTGGTATCGCGAGGCCGAACCCCATGGTGAGCTTGGAGAGGATGATGATCTGCATGTCGTGCCGTTTGAATCGGCGCTCGACGCGCGCGAGATCGTTGCGCTTGATGCCGAAGACATGGCCCCATCGTTCGATGAAGGCGCGCGTGCCAAAGCGGCCGATGAGGTACCATGTGGTGTCGGCGGCAATGTCGGCGGCGAGCAGGGTGAGGTACATCGGCCAAAACGGCATGGCGCCTATGGACCAGAGCAGTCCGCCTCCCATCATCGCGATTGTCCCCTCGAAAAAACAGGCAAAAAAGAGAAGCGCGTATTTGGAAGATTCGATCAGTGAGAGCGCGTCCGTGAAGACGGGAGCGAATGTCGGCATTAGGGTGCCTGTAGTATACTACACCTCATGACGTCGGAGACGGTACGGCAAGACAAAATGGAGCGCGATCTGCATCGCGCATTTGTCATCGGTATCATATTGAAGGGACTCAATGCGATCATCGAAATCGTCCTCGGCGTGCTCCTCTTATATACGGATGTGGTGAGGAACGTCGTCCTTACCCTGCTCGACAACGCCTTGATTGAAGACCCTGACAACTTTTTTGCGACGCACTTATACCGATTTGCCGATATTACGCCCCATGCGCAGTTTTTCGGCGCGCTGTATCTGCTCTCGCACGGTGTGGTCAAGGCACTGCTCGTCGCCGGACTTTTGCGCAAGAAAATGTGGGCGTACCCCGCTTCGATCGCCGTCCTCGCGCTGTTTATGTTTTATCAAATCGTGCGATTCATCGAGACACACTCGATCCCGATGTTCCTCCTCACCGTATTCGACGCCGCGCTGGTGTGGCTCATCTGGCATGAGTACCGCCACGTCCGAGGCGGTTTGCGCAAGATTTGATTGCCGTATGAAAAGCCGGGAATCTTTTTCAGCCATAAATCCGAAGCGTCCGCACGGCCTCGAAAGCACGCGCGTGACAGCCGATGAACAAGAAAGTATCCTTGCGCAGTTTTCTCCCGAGGAGCGCCGCACGATTGTCGAGCGTCAACGACTACTCTCGTCGCTTGGTTTCTTCATCGGCAAAGATTTTGATATGCCGATCCTTCTCAACGAGTCTGGTGCGGGCTGGCACTGGAATTTCAAAGAGAATCACATCAAGATTGACCCAAAGGATCTGCTCGAAAAGCCGCTCGACTATCTGCGCTTCGTCATTTCGCACGAAGGCGGCCATCGGCGCATCAGCCGCACTGAATTTATTCCCGAAGATGTGTGGCGACAGCCAGGATTCTCTTTTATGATGAACGCCATCGAAGACCCGCGCGACAACAATTTCGTCGCCGAAGCATATCCGAAATTCCGCGAGCAGATGAATCTGGCCTATACGCTTGATCAACGATTCGAGGCCGAAGCAAAAGCGCTCGCGCAAAAGAGGATGGGCTCGGTGCCGCGCTTTCTCCAAGCCGGGCACGAGTATATCAAGCAGTGGTTCAGAGAAGCGAACGGCAAGCCGTTCGAGATCGACCCGACGCTTCCGCAAGAGGTGCAAGATGCTGTCAAAGAGACGCTCGCCGCCGCGCGAAGCTCCTGGTGGCGCTATCCTTCGAAGCAAGAGGCCGACCGGAGCGAAGAGTTGATCACCCGCTACGCCGAAAGCTCGTATCGGATCAATCTCGAAAAAGTCTGGCCCGAGTTCAAGAGGCTTGTCGATGAAGATACGGCGGACGAGCGGACGCGCCAGGCGCTCGATGATATGCAAAAAGGACAGCCGCAACAAGGCGGTGAAGACGAACCATCGGATCAAAAGATCCCTCAAGAGCTGGGTGATGGCCTGACGCCACAAGAGCGGCAAGAGCTCGAAGGGACGATGCGGGAAGCGCAAGATCAGGACGGTGCGCCAAAACCGATCGACCCGAACAAACTCTCGCCGGAATTGAAAAAGAAGATCGAGGAATACATCGACTCTCTGCCGGATGACAAAAAACGAGAATTGGCGGAGCGCGCGCGACAGGCCATCAAGGAAATTGAGGACGAGATCAATACCCCACTCGAACCAAAGTTCCCAACAGAAGAAATGCGTCCGCCGGTGACGCGGGGCTTGCCGCCACTGCCGCCACTCGGACACGATAGATATGTTGACCCCGCCGAGACGAAACAAGTGCGCGACAAACTGCACGAATTGATGGAGAAGGATACAAGCGCATATGGTCGCGTCATGCGCGAGGTCTTGCCGCTCATCGACCGTCTCGAAGACGATCTTCGCGAGATATTCGTCGAACGACGCGCCCGCAAATGGGAGACCGGCCACAAATTCGGCAAGAAAATCGACCTCAAAAAGCGCATGCAAGAGAAGGTACAGGGAGTGTCGGCAGTCGAGAGCCGCGCGTGGCAAAGGCGTGAAGCCCCGCAGGAAAAGGATTACGCGATATCGCTCCTCGTCGACCTGTCAGGATCGATGCATGGACGCAAAATTGAGGAGACATTCAAAGCCGCGGTAGTCCTCTGCGAAGTCTTGAACAAACTCTCCATCAAGAACGAGATACTCGGCTTCAATGACCGGATCCACGAATTCAAGCGTTTTGACGAAGCGATGTCCGATGAGGTGCGCGAAAGTATGGGCGCAATGTTGAATGAGGTAACAGTTTTTGCAGAGCCGGAGACGGATGAGCGTGGTAACCCCAAGATCGACAGTCGGGGCAAGGTCATCATGAAGAGGGCGAGAGCCGCCTACAACGACGACGGCTGGGCGTTGCGGCAAGCATCCGATCGTCTCGCGCGCCAGGATGCGGATGAGAAGTTCCTCATGGATCTCTCGGATGGTCTGCCGGCGCCATCACCGCAACACAGCGGCTCCGAGTTTGGCCTCAAGCAAGTGGTCGGCGATATCATGACAAGCACCGACCAAAAGCTCGTGGGCCTCGGCATCGGCGCGGGCACCAAGCATGTCGAAGATTATTACCCAAACAGTCTCGCCGACGTTGCCGTTGCCGAGATGGCCGACAGGCTGGCGGATCTTTTGCGGGAGGTCATTGCGAATTATCAATCTTTCTAGCACAATACCCCTATGCCTGATTCCAATAACCTCGCCGACTTCCTTCCATACACGGTTTCTCAAAAGTCCGTTTCGCTCGTCATCGCCGATTCTCTCGATGCGGCAATACAAGAGCTCGAGAGCAATGGCTACCGTGCCCTCGCAAATCCTCGCGATCTCGAGACTGAAGGTCTGCGATACGTTCTGGTATCAAAAGAAAACGCGAAAGAGATGTACGACCTTGCGGCTCAATACGGCGCCGGTCAGATCACCATGCATGATGATGTTTCGCATCAGAACACCTGGATCAATCCCCACTACGGCAATGCCGCACTCGTGTTTGTCGTCGCCAAGCCCGACCTCGAGTCGATTGAGGCGCCCGGCCTCGCTGTGCGGATGATCACCGGCCTCGCCATTCAAATATAACTATGGAAAAAATGAACAGAGAGAACATGGTGCCGGTGCGCGAACGAGAAGACACTGTCGCGTATCTTGGCGTCGAGTTGCCGAAAGCGACGAATACCAAAAACGCGCCGAAAAAAGAGCAGTTTGAGAAGAACTATATCAACGACCGGTATTCGCTTGAAATGCAAAAGAAGATTGCCATCTCGTTTCGTGGCGGCGACCCGATTCTCGACGAAGGAGGCACGTCGCTTGGCAAGACGACCAGGATCCTCAAGATGTGCGCCGACCTTGGCTGGGAAGTGCATTATGTCAATCTCAACGGTGCGACCGATGTCGAAGACTTGATGGGTCGTTACGTGCCCAACCGTGAGCGTCGATCCCCGACCGATCCCGAATACATCTTCGCTGATGGCAAGGTGACGTCCGGTCTGCGGCAAGAGGAAGGGAAGATAAAAGTCGTGCTCCTTGATGAATACGGCGCGGCGGCGCCCAATATCGTCATCCGCCTGCACGAAGTGCTTGATGCGCTCGAACGAGGCGGCGAAGTGGTGCTCGCCGAGGACGCGTCGGAGAAGCTGATGGTGGACAAGGACAAAACAAAAATCGTCGCCCTCACCAATCCGCCCGGTCGCGGGTACCTCCAACGCGAGCCGCTCGATCCGGCGCAATTGCGCCGATGGGTGTACCTCAAGGAAGCAAACGAGCTTCCCGAAGACACGCTGACTCATGCGACGCGTGCGCTGTTCAATCTCGAACAACAGACGCAAACGGCGCCGGAATCCTCGTACCTTTTCGCCAACGAGCGCGCGCTTTCGCCGGAACAGCTCAAAGAAATCCCCGGCATCAAGGAGATACTCGAAAAATACCTTGAATTCCACAAGGGAGCGAAGGGTTTGCTCGCCAATCGAAACATAGCAAAAGATCAACCGCAGAAGTTTTCTTTTGACGACCGCATGGAACCTCGTCGCGTTCGCGACTTCATCATGTCGTTCTACCGCGGCGATATCAACGAGACGATGCAGACCGCTTTGCGCTATTATTACGCCAGCAAGGTACTCGACCATGTGGACAAAGAGCAACTCGAAGAATTGATCCGGCTTGTCGAGTATGTGCCTCCGGTCGGTGCGTCGCCTCGCACACCATTGGAAGAGGAGGATTCGGCAGGGCAAGGCGAACCGGAAACGATACCCGGCGGTATAACGCTCGAAGAAGCCGAACGAATAATGGGAAGAGAGAACGTATTGGGGTATGCGGATGTGAAGCGCATTTTCGGAGTAGATCGTACCGACCCGATTCAATTTTCACGGGCCGATCTTGAAAAAGCGAAAGCACTCGGGCAAATGCTCGTCTTGCGTACGGATAAGACTGCGGAGGGTAAGCCGATGTCATTGGAAGTGATGAATAATCGGCTTGTCGACAAGTGGCGAACAGCTGGAAAAGGAGAGTTGCTAGCGACGGTGGAAGGTTGGAAGGGTTTAATCGGAGACGCCTATTCAAAAGATGCGCCTCGTGCCGGTTGGGCGTTGGTTTCCAAGAATATATTATCGGAAAGTTTGAATAAAAACTATATCCGGCAAACTGATATTCTTATCGAGCATTTAAAAAAACAGGTATTTAAGGAAGCAACGTTGCCTGAGAAGTATCGTAAAGCAATAGCGACTTTTGAATCCCAAAAAGCAGAACTTACCCGACTCATGAATGACGATTGGCAAGAGGCTACGAAGCGACTTTCTGAGCTTGATATAAACAAGTTAACCCGCGCCACGTTCCAAGAAGCGATTTACGATGCGGCTATGTATTTTGATAAGAACGGCGAGCGACTACTGTCAGACGCGAATACGTGGACATCATCGCGCTCTCCTGGCGGCGGCCTCGTGCTTGTCGGTCGCTTCGGCTCGAAGGGCTTGGACGGCGACAGGCGCACTCCGAGGTTCACGGTTTCGCGGTTGGGCGTCTGTCTCTCCCGCAGTTGAATATTGAACATCGTGCTTCGATTCTTTGAATGATCCGTTGCGCGTTCAGCGCAGCGGAGTCGAAAAAATTTTCATGCTATGACATGCTATGATATATACGGCTCATGAATCGGTATCCATGGATGCCGGTCGCCACACAATCATGCTTGGTCTGGATCTGGCGCAGGTATGCTGACACAGGGGTGAGTGCGCGCGTAGTATACCCCGAAGCAGTCGGTGCCCGGATGTTTATGCATTCGCGTGTCGACGAAGAAAAGGAAGGACCCAGATCATAATTCTGCAGGCGCGATCCTGACGGCAACCTCGTGAATGTCGGTCACTTCGACTCGAAGGGCTTGAACGGCAACAGGAACGATCCGAGGAACACGGATTCGAAATTGGGCGTCTGTCTCTCCCGAATGATTGGCAAAAGCTCACGACTCGCTCTCGTGGGCTTTTGTAGTTTTGATCCAGCCGCCGAGCATCTTTCCTATCTCGACGCACGCTTCCGCAAGCTCCGCGAAGCCCGCATCATTGAGGCACCGCGTCGCGTGCGCGAGACGCAGGTGTGCCAACAGGATTTTCAACTGCACGTCTGACTTGTTGAGGATGAGCGCGCGCGACGCTCCCTGCTTGCTCTGAACGAAGACGCAGACCGCAAGCGTTTTGAGCAAGCAAAGCAGTCGTATCTCGGCGTGCTCTCGCATGGAAGAAACAAGCGACTGGCACGCGATGTCCGGCGCGATTTTAGAATACCCGCCGGATGGGACTAAAAAAATCAGAGACCTTCCATGATTTTTGGCCACGCTACCCGCATTATGCTACGATGCGGGTTATGAATGCGAAGAATCAGACTACCGTCATTTCCATCACCACGGGCACCGTGCTCAAGACGCTGTTCTTGATCGCGTTGCTTCTCCTGCTCTTCATCTTGCGAGACATCGCGCTCGACGTGCTCACGGCGATCGTGATCGCCTCGGCGATAGAGCCCCCCGTCAAAGGCCTGCATCGCGCCGGTGTCCCGCGCGTCTTGAGTATCGTGTTGGTCTATCTGGCCATGCTCGGCGCTTTCTTCTCGATATTCTATTTCTTCCTGCCGCTCCTCTTCCAAGACATCGCCGGATTCATATCGGCGATCCCAGGCTATATCGAGGCGATCAATCGTAGCGGCGTGCTCGATCAGTATACAGAGGTCTTCGGCATATCGGCCCTGCCGCCCGTATCGGCGTCGACCGTCTTCGCGAGCTTCCAGAGCTTCATGAGTGGGACATTTCTGGGCAATGTGCTCGGCAGTGTCGGCAGTATTTTCGGCGGCATCTTCAGTTTCGTCATCATATTCGTGTTCTCGTTCTATTTTGCGGTGCTTGAAACCGGCGTCGACGACTTCCTCCGCATCATCATGCCGAAGGAGTATCAGCGGTACGCGCTCGGCCTGTGGAAGCGTTCCCAGCACAAGATCGGTCTGTGGATGCAGGGACAGCTTTTGCTCGCGCTCATCATGGGCGTGCTCGTATTCCTCGGGTTGACCATCCTCGGCGTGCCCAATGCGTTCTTGCTCGCGGTCCTCGCCGCGACGTTTGAGATCATCCCGGTCTTCGGGCCGGCGCTCTCCGCGATACCCGCCGTCGCGATCGCGTTTACCGCCGGCGGCCTCTCGCTCGGCCTGCTAACCGTCGCGCTCTACGTGATCGCCCAACAATTCGAAAATCATCTGATCTATCCGCTCGTGGTAACGAGGGTCGTCGGCGTGCCACCCTTGCTCGTCATCCTCGCGCTCATCATCGGCGGACAGCTCGCGGGCTTTCTCGGCATCATTCTCTCGGTGCCTATCGCCGCGGCGATCCAGGAATTCGTGCGCGATCTCAAGAGCGACCGCATGCGCCAAGAGGTGGCAACGGAATAAATGCGCGTATGCACGGCAAGCCTTTCTACATCACCACCTCGATCCCGTATGTAAACGCGGTGCCGCACATCGGCCATGCCGAAGAGTTCGTACAGGCCGATGTCATCGCGCGCTACGAACGTTTGCGCGGCCGTGACGTACGTTTTCTTTCCGGCACCGACGACAACGCTCTCAAAAATGTCCTCAAGGCCGAAGAAGCAGGGGAGCCGGTCGCGCAGTACGTATCGCGGCACGCGGATATCTTTGAAGACCTTTTGAAGAAACTCGATATTTCCAACGACGATTTTATCCGTACATCATCCGATCCGCGCCATGTGCGCGGGGCGCAAAAACTCTGGCGGGCGTTCAAATCGGAAGACGTGTACAAAAAGTCATACAAAGGCCTCTACTGCGTCGGGTGCGAAGAGTTCAAGACGGAGAAGGATCTGATAAACGGCGAATGCCCGGAGCACCCTGGTAAAAAACTGGAGGAGGTCGAGGAGGTCAATTATTTTTTCCGGCTCGGGAACTATGCGTCAGAGCTTGAGGAACTGCTCGTGAATGACCATATCAAGATCGCGCCGGAATCGCGCAAGAACGAAGTGCTCGCTTTCATCCGTGGCGGACTCGAAGACCTTTCCATCTCGCGCAGTCGTGCGCGTGCGCGCAATTGGGGAGTGCCCGTGCCGGGAGACGATGATCAGGTCATGTATGTGTGGGTGGACGCGCTTTCCAATTACATCACCGCGCTCGGCTATGCCGACGAAGGAGATTTGTACCAAACATACTGGAAGGGCGATAGCGACAAGGTGCATGTGATCGGCAAGGGTATCTCGCGATTTCATGCGATTTATTGGCCCGCTTTTTTGCTCTCGACCGGAATGCCTCTGCCGACCGAGCTTTTCGTGCACGGGTACCTCACGGTGGATGGCCAAAAGATGTCCAAATCGATCGGCAACGTGATCGACCCGTTCGAGCTTATCGAAGAATACGGCACCGATGCGGTGCGCTATTTCCTCGCGCGGCACATTCACCCATTAGATGATTCGGATTTTACGATGGAGCGATTTAAGGAGGTCTATAATGCCGATCTTGCAAACGGTATCGGTAATTTGACAGCTCGCATTCTCAAACTTTCCGAAAAGTATTTAGTTGAGCCAGTTCAAAAAAGAGACATAACTGAAGGTGCGTTTGATGAGTTGGAAAAGACATATCGATTCGATCGCTTCTTAGATTCCGCGTGGGATCTCGTCCAAGGACTCGATAAATACATTACTGAGACTGAGCCATTTAAGGTGATCAAAGTTGACGAGGGTCGCGGAAAAGAATTGTTAAGAGAACTGGTTGATGGCCTGTATTCGATCGCACTTCTTCTGAAGCCGTTTATGCCTGAGACGAGTAGTAAGTTAGAGGAGGCTATTTTAAAAAACAAAAAACCGGAGAATCTTTTTGCACGCAAGGAATAGGGCCTGCCAAGTATTTCGGCAGGCCCTGTGATCAGTCCTTGTGAGGCCATGTGAAGTCCAGTAAGGAAGAGACTCTTTCATCACCCATTAGCTTTGCACCGCGAAGGCCGGCACAATTTCCAGCCCGATTCGGATCATCGGTGATCTTGGGCCACTTGAAATCCAGTAAATCACTAACCCTTTTGTCACCGAGTATTTTTGCGCCTTGCAAGCCCATGTTCACACCATCGTCCATCTTTAGTTTTGACATTCGTTTATCTCCTCTACTATTTGGGTCCGCTACTCAGTATATGTGTTCGTTTTGAATACAAGGAAGCTCGCGGGCCCAGCGGTGACATCACTCATACGATCCTTGACTTTTTCGTCAACAAAAGATAAACTCTCCGCATGACCAAATATATCGCCAGTGATTCCATGGTCGGCCTCAAGGAACTCCGCGACAATGTGGACATCTACATTTCGGCGGTGAAGAAGGGGAAGAAGTTTACCGTCTATCGGCATTCCAAGCCGGTATTCGCCATCGTGCCGCCGAGCGAAGTCGAATACGACCTCGATGAACTCGACGGCCCGGGATGGAAGACGGTTTTTGATTTCACCAAGAAGGGTGGCGTGACAGTCGATGATCTTATAGAATCAATCGGACGTATCCATGGACAAGGCTGATAAGTTCACGCAAAAGCTGGAGAAACACGAGGCGTTACGGTTGCGTGATGTAATAAAGCACATACGCCTGAATCATCAGTTGTCGGGTATTGATGTCAAGAAACTGAAAGGGGGCGACGAAGAATATAGGGTGCGCATGGGGCGCGTGCGCATCCGTTTTCTCAAAACCGATAAGCTCAATGTGATAATTGACGTGGGTTTTCGCAACGACAACACATACTGATCTTATGGAAGAAATCGAAATAAAATTTTTGGAGATTGATCGCGATGCGATTGAACGACATCTTTTGACATTGGGCGCGCAAAAGGTTGGTGACTTTCACTATCGCCGCATAGTTTTTGATTATCAGGATTTTCGACTGGATAAACAGGGGGCATGGGTGCGCTTGCGCGACGAGGGTGACAAGGTAACGTTTACATTCAAACAGCGCCTCAACAAAGACGTGCACAGCCGCGACGGGGATGACGGTATGTATGAGCGCGAGACGGTTGTCTCGGATTTTGAGGCTACTCGAGACATTCTCTCTTGAAAACCGGCTTGATAGAAAAGATGTATCAAGAGAACAAAGGGACACGGTATGTGTTGGGCGACATCGAATACGATATTGATGTGTGGCCGCTTCTGCCGCCGTACCTTGAGATCGAAGGCCCGAACTGGGAAGATGTGTACATTGCGGGGGAGAATCTCGGATTCAAACGTGAAGACGCGAAAATTTTCTCGACGAATCAAATCTATCGCTTGCGCGGTCTCGACGATCGCAATTATACGAAGCTCACGTTTGATGAGCAGATCGAGCGGACGGAAGGTCGTTTTTAATTAATCCCTTAAACCGCCGGCGAAGCCGGCGGGTTCTCAATCATTGGGTGAATTTGACGCGGTATGGTATGATGTTCGCATATGGAACGAGAATATACGGCGGTTTTCAAGAAAAGCGGACGATGGTTCGTTGCCTGGATTGAAGAGATTCCGGGCGTGAATACACAGGGACGCACACTTAAAGAAGTGCGGGCCAATCTGCAAGACGCTCTTGCACTTATGTTGGAAGAGCACAAACATGCCGCCCGACGTGAGAGGAAATCAGTAAAACGTGAAAATATACGCATACTGCTTCCTGCATAAAAGGCGACATGAAGCGTAGCAAACTCGTAAAATATCTGGTGGAATCTGGATGTTGCCAGACGCGAGAGGGTGCTAAGCACTCAGTGTTCGTTAATGTGGCAACTCAACAAAAAACCACCGTTCCCCGGCATGTGGAGTTGAACGATTTTCTCGCGGAAAAGATTTGCAGGGATCTTGGGATTCCAAAAATAAAGAAAGGGAAATAATGAAATACTTCGACGCACATACGCATGTACAGTTTGCCGCTTATGATACTGATCGGGCGGAGGTGATTGCGCGTGCGCGGGAGGCGGGGGTGGGGATGAATGTCGTGGGGACGCAGATCGATACGTCGAAATCGGCGGTCGCAGTGGCGGAGCAATACGAAGGTGTGTGGGCGACCATCGGCTTGCACCCAGTGCATACGAGCAAGTCTTACCACGACACCAAGGAGCTAGGCGAAGGAGGGCAAGCATTCACATCGCGCGGCGAAGTCTTCGACTTCGCCGCATACGAAGCACTCGGGGCGCATCCCAAAGTCATCGCCATCGGCGAATGCGGGCTCGATTATTATCGTGTCGATGAGAGCACCAAGGCGATTCAGGTAGAGGCTTTCGTCCGGCAGATCGAATTGGCCAACAAACTCGACAAACCCCTCATGCTCCACATCCGCAACGGGGCAGGGGAAGCAAATGCATACCTTGATGCGCTTGAGCTGATCAAAGCGTACGCCAAAGTGCGCGGCGACGTGCATTTCTTCGCGGGGGATTGGGATATCGCGCGAAAATTCCTCGATCTCGGATTCACGCTTTCATTTACAGGTGTCGTCACCTTCACTCATGATTACGACGAGGTGGTGCGCAACACGCCGCTCGATATGATCTTGAGCGAAACCGACGCGCCCTACGTCACCCCCGTCCCATTCCGTGGCAAGCGCAACGAATCCGCCCATATCTCGCATATCGTCGGGGCGATGACGAAGATCCGTGCTGATGATGTCGAGATGGTGCGGCGGCAATTGCTCGAAAATGCCCGACGTACTTTTCGCCTGGATCTTGACACAATGGAATAAAGGGGTATCTTGACGTGCAGTCATTTCGGCCGCTCGATTGTTGCGCGGCCAATAACGAAGGAGTTCGACATGGACATGGCAGATCAAATCGCCAAAACACTTGGGTTGAAGCGCGATGAAGTCAAACTCGTGCTTGATCCGGAGGTAACCGTGGATGAGTTGGAAGCGGAACTGATCTCGTGCGGTCTCGCACGCGCGAAGGAGATATATTTCATGTCGGGAATCGAGCCTCGCTTACGGGAACTTGCAATGCGGCGTTGGAAACAGTGCGTCGATGAGCAAATAGCCTCAGCGCAGTCTTCCGAAGTTATCAGAGCAACCATAGAGCTTACTCCCGTTTTGTATCTTGAGGTTGCTCGGTTACTCGGAATACGCAGGATGGCTGAGTTGCTTGGAAAATCAGGTTGATGTGCGGATCAAGAAGCGTGGCTCTCTCAAGCCACGCTTTTCTCTTGCAGCCGCTTTTGGTCTGTGCTACAGTGCCCGCTACATATGGCAAAAGATACCGTGGCCGAAATCGACACAAAAGACACTCCGGATGAGGCGGGTGTCGTTCGCATTTACGAGGTCGGCTACCACATCGTCCCGACGGTCAAGGAGGAAGAGCTTGATGGCGTCGTTGGCAAGATTCGCTTGATCATCGAAAAAACCGGCGGCTCATTTATCGCCGAAGGCGCGCCGGTGGCGATGAAGCTCAGCTACCCTATGGCGGTGCGCGAGAACGAGCGCCACGTCGAATACGACCACAGCTACTTCGGCTGGCTCAAATTCGAGGCGCCCGTGGAGGCGGCTCTCGCGCTCGAGAAGGCGCTCCGGGCGGATATGCAGATTCTCCGCAGTATCGTATTCCGTACGGTCCGCGAGGAGACGCGCGCCCGCCTCAAGCTCGGCACCCTGCGCGAGGTGCGCCGCACCGACACCATCAAGGCGCCGGTGCGCCGCGTCGAAGAAGTATCCGTACCCGTATCCGAGGTTGAACTGGACAAGGCGCTCGAACAACTCATCACCGAATAATTATGTACATCAACAAAGTCATCCTCTTCGGCAACCTCACCCGCGATCCCGAATTGCGCGCGATGCCCTCGGGCATGAACATGGCCAGCTTCTCGATAGCGACCAACCGCACCTTCAAGGATCGCGACGGTAAGAAACAGGAGCAGGCGGAATTCCACAACATCGTTGTCTTCGGCCGCCAGGCGGACGTCATCAACCAATACTTGCGCAAGGGTTCCTCCGCCCTCATAGAAGGCCGCATCCAGACGCGCAACTGGGACGACAAAAAGACCGGTGAGAAGAAATACCGCACCGAGATCGTCGCCGAGCATGTCGAATTCGGCCCCAAAGGTTCCGGCGGGTCGGGCGGCGGAGGCGGGGGTAATTACAGTCATCCGAGCAATGCCGTGCAAGCGGCCGAGCCCGCCGAAGCCCATGGATCGGGCATCGAGTATCCGAAAGACGATATCAACCC
>Ga0105164_10000582_pt1 | contig 25207 bp, 26 predicted proteins | sample VDWuncwatermetaG_FD_89674 | JGI IMG/M metagenome (GOLD analysis project Ga0105164, IMG submission 89674) | Wastewater microbial communities from Netherlands to study Microbial Dark Matter (Phase II) - VDW unchlorinated drinking water | ecosystem: Environmental > Aquatic > Freshwater > Drinking...
AATCAGGGTCGCCTCCGAAGAGGGCAAAGGGAGCACTTTCGTTGCCATCTTTCCGATCTTAAGCGACGAGGCATTTTTCGTGGAGAGATTATCGATCGAGATTCAGAAGGCGCGGGAAAAAGGGGACTTCTTGTCTCTCGTTGTTCTCGGTCTCTCCAATTTTGAGGAAATTAAAAAAAGGGTCGGAGAAAGCGAGACAGAGAATGTTCTCAATAAAGTCGCCGGGATTGTGAAAGAGACTGTCCGTCAACCGAGCGATATTGTTGCCAGTTATAAACAGGGAAGGGTCATCGCCATTTTGGCAGGGGCTCATCGCAAAGGCGCACAGGCTCTCGCAGAGCGTGTCAGAGAATCCGTCCTTGCGCATCCCTTTGCCGTTCGTGAGAATTCTGTCCCGATTGAACTTCAGTTCGGCATCGCAACCTTTCCGGAGGACGGCGAAAATCAGGGGGAACTCATTCGGAAGGCGGAAAAAGCCTTACAGGGTCATCGCTAATGGAGAGGAAAAGGATTCTCATCATCGAGGATGAAGAGGATTTCTCAAAGGGGCTGCAGGTGATTCTGAGCGCCCATGACTTTGAGGTGCACACCGCCACGACCGGGAAGGGAGGTCTCACTCTTGCCAAGACCCTCCATCCGGATCTCATTATTCTGGATATCATGCTCCCCGAGATTGATGGCTACAAAATCTGCCGCCTCCTTAAATTTGATGAACGCTACAAAAAAATTCCCATCATCCTGCTCACCGCCCGCACACAGGAAGAAGACGAAGTGCTCGGAAAAGAGGCGGGTGCTGATGCCTACCTGGTGAAGGGTCAGAAGGTCGAACTCCTCATAGAGCAAATTAAAACCCTTCTTGCCAAAAGTTCCACCTCTTCCGCATAGTAGCCTCCCCTACTTTTTATTGACATTCCTCCCCAACTATGCTAACCTATTACAATGTATGGTGTAAGAGATGAAGCGCCTCGACATTAAAATTCCCGCAAAAATACCGTTCGGTAAAATCTTGGACAAAAAGAAAACAATTTCTTTTTTTAGCGAAGCCTTCGGAGTGACTGAAAAACCAGGACCTTTTGCGGCGCTTGAGGTGGGAAGCCATTCTTTAAAACTGGCGGAGGTGGTGCAGGAGGAGGGAAAGCGGAAGCTTTTGGGATACTGGGTCAAGGAAATTTCATTGAAGGAAGAATGGACAGAAACAGAGAAGCAGAAGGAGCTCCGTCACCATGCGAAAGCCTTTTTGAAAGAGGCCCCTCTTTCTTCCAGGAAAATACATCTTGGCTTTGCGGGAAATTTTTTCCATATACGAAAACTGACTGTGCCGGAGATGCCCAAAGAAGAACTTCCACAGGCGCTGCGATGGGCGGCCCGCTCCCATATTCCCTTCAATGTAGAGTCTGCTCCCTTTGCTTTTGAGGTCCTGGAGGTCAAGGATAAGAAGCAAGACGTTTTAATTGTGGCCGCCGAGGAAGACTTCCTCGTGCAGTGGGGGACGGCGGTGCAGGAAGCCGGTTTTCAGGTGGCGAGTATGAATTCGAGTACCCTTGCGCTTTTGGACTGGATGAAAGAAGGGGGGATCCCCGTGGAAGGAGACCCTATCGCTTTGGTCGATATCGGGGGGAAGGGGACCTCGCTTTTTATTTTGACAAACGGAAAAGTGAGTTTTATTCGGGATCTCGAAATCGGAGGCGATACCGTCACCCAATCGCTGACCCAGGCGCTTGCGACGCCGCAGGGAGAACTCAAGCTCGATGAAAAAGAGGCAGAAGCTCTCAAGTGCTTATACGGTTTTCCTGTTCAAGGACAGGTCCAGACGGAAAAGTTGAACGCCTCCCAAATAGTTTCTCTGATGCGGCCTGTCTTGGAACGGCTTGCCAACGAAGTGCGCCGTTCCTTTGAATTTTTCCGGGAAGGTTTTGGAGGGGATGTAAAGAAAGTGTATCTGACGGGGGGATCGTCACAGCTCAGAAATTTGACCACTTTCCTTTCCGAGAAAATGACACGGTCTGTCGAGCCTCTTCCTCTTTTGACAGGATTCCAGTGGCAAAGCGGACGCCTGAATGAAGAAGATCTCCGTCAGCGTTTTTCATTTGTTGCGCCCGTTCTTGCGACAGCTTTTCAGGAAGGAAAAGGGATGAATCTTTTGCCGGCCCGCTTCCGGGAGAAGAAAACACGGTATGCCGAGCGGGTTACGATGAGGGTGCTTACTTTTCTCGTGGCGGCTTCGCTTTTGACTTTTTTTGTATTCCAGAGATTGCAGATCCATTTTCTGCAGGGGGAACTCGAACTTGCCAGACCGTCCTGGAAATTTGTTCAGGACATTGAGGCACTTCAAAAAAGTGTCCAGGAATACAAAGATGCCGGAGCAAAGATCAGAAGGGGCCACCCTTATGTGTTAGGGGCCTTGAAGGAAATCGCGAATAGCCTTCCTCCTCATGCCGTCCTGAGCCGTGTGTCCCTTTATAGGGGAACAAGCGATCTTCAGATTGCAGGGACCATTTTCAGTTCTTCGAATCAATCGGTGGAGGTGCTCCTGGGTGGACTCATTAAAAATTTTGAGAAATCCCTCCTCTTTAAACAGGTGAAACTTGTTTCAACGCAGCGGGACGAAACCTACGACCAGCCGGCAAATAATTTTGAAATTGTCTGTCAGATAAAGGTGCAGTGATGAAATTTTCTTTTCCCCTTAAAAAAGTGGCGAAATTCCATTTTCCGCATCAAGAACTTGTGCTTTGGATAGTGGGGCTCTCTTTATTTGTACTCCTTTTTACAAATTTTCTAATCTCACCGTCGAGGCGCCGTGTCGCTTACTTAAAGAAGCAAATTGGTTTTGTCAGGAACCGTTTTGAGGGACTGTCGGGAAATGAGGGTCATTCGCAGGAGGAGATGCTGGTCTCGCTACGGAAAGAACTTGCAGAATTAGAGGGAAACCTCGGTCAAAAAGAGAAGGCCTCAGAACTTCTAACCTCCTTCTTGAAAAAGGCGAATGATCTCGGCATCAATGTCATTTCGGTGCGGCCAGAAGCAACGGTTCCCTATCCCAGTGAAACAAATCCACTGCAGTTCCAAGGAAAAACGTGCCAGGCCCTTTCGTTTCAGATGGACCTCCGGTGCTCTTATCGGACATTGGGCGCCTATCTTGAGGCCCTCGAGAAAGACATTCCTTTTGCCTTCACGGTGGATGGGGTCCAGATCGAGCAGAAAAAATCCGGGGCCATGGTGTCTGATTTGAGAGTGGTCCTTTTTTTAACAACCTATCTTTTCGGAAATGCCCCTTAACCAGGAGATAAAGGAAAGCGTGGCCATGGACCCGGCGAAAGAAAAACAACAAAAACAGGTGGCGATAGCTCTCGTGATTGTGCTTGTCCCTCTCCTTCTTTGGAATCTCACTCGTTACAAACGCGCGGTATCTTATCGTCAGAAATTGCAGACAACGTCTTCTTATCCCACTGCCGGCCAAGCCTCTGAAGGACACCACGACGTCTCTTCGACTTCCACTCCTCAGACGGCTCCAGAACCTTCCGCTTCTCCGAGTGACCTGGCACAATACGAAAACACCCTTGTCTGGAAACGGGATCCCTTTACCTTGGGGATCGCTCAGGACGGGAAAGGACCCACGCTCCAATTAAAGGTCAGCGGGATTATTTATGACGAAGTCCGACCCGAAGCAACCTATGCCATCATCAGCCAGGAGGTGGTCCGGATTGGCGACAGCATCCAAGGAATCAAGGTCATTGACATCCAACCCGATTATGTCCGCCTTAAAAAATTTAACCAGGAACTGATCCTCTATCTTTATCAAGAGGAAGAAAAGAAGTGAGCTTCCTTTTTGGGAATCCGAGAGAATCTTTCCCTTGTTAGGGATCGTATTAAACAGGCAAAACGGAGGGCCCCAAACCCAGAGGACCCTGTCTGGTTGGTCGGTGTGACGAAGGGAGTTTCTGTTGAACAGATGCGTGAAGCGTTGATGTTGGGGCTCGAGGCGGTGGGCGAGAATCGTGTGCAGGAAGCAAAAGAGAAAGTCAAGGAACTGGGCAGACCGGTCGCTTGGCACATGGTGGGACACCTGCAGACAAATAAGGTGAGAGATGCGGTCCCCATTTTCGATTTGATTCATTCTGTGGATAGTCTCCGTCTGGCCCGAGAGATAGAAAAGGAAGGATCGCTTCTCGGAAGGAAAGTTCCCGTTCTTCTTCAAGTCGCTCTGCAGGCAAAAGAGACGCAGTTCGGCGTTCCTTCAGACGCGGCCACCCTTCTTGCAAAAGAGATCACTTCTTTAACGCATGTGACACTGATGGGACTCATGACGATAGCCCCTCTTGCGGAAGATCCGGAAAGGACCCGCCCTTATTTTAGACAGCTTCGAGAACTGAAGGGAAGACTCGAAAAGGAACTCAAGATTAAAATGGGCATTCTCTCAATGGGGATGAGTAGTGACTTTGAGATCGCGATTGAGGAAGGATCTACTCTGGTGAGGATCGGGAGGGCGATTTTTGGGGGCGAGTGGTCGCACGAATAAGTGCGACTACGCTTGCGAGCGCCGGCCCTTCGCTTTGCTCAGGATGGTTCGAAGGATGGTGAGAGCCATCGAACCACGAGTCAGTGAGCCGGCCGGGGTCTTGAGGACTTAGACAAATGGGAAAACCGCGAATTTACCGCATCGGCATTATCGGCGGAGGGAATATGGGAGAGGCCCTGTTGTCAGGAATTCTTCAACACCGCCTTGTTCCCAAGAGTCGAATTTCTGTGAGCGAATCGGTCATTTCAAAACGAAGAAGCCTGGCGAGACGCTATGCTGTTTTTGTCACAGGTAAAAATCGGAGACTTGTTTCCCGAAGCGATGTGGTGATTCTTGCAGTAAAACCCCAACAGATGGAAGAAGTGCTTAGAGAAATTGCTCCTCTCGGTGAAAACCATTTTGTAATTTCCATTGCGGCAGGGATTCGTCTTTCTCTCATTGAAAGACATCTTGGGAAGCTTCCGGCAATTCGGGTGATGCCGAATCTTGCCGCCGCCGTCGGGGAAGCGATTTCTGCGATGGCAAAGGGCCGTCACGCGGGCCGTCGACATTGCCTGATTGCGGAAAAGCTTTTTCAATCTGTCGGTGAAACGGTTTGGGTGAGCGAATCGAAACTCGATGCCATTACGGCACTTAGCGGCAGTGGGCCTGCCTATGTCGCTTTTTTCATCCAGGCGCTTCGGGAGGGAGCGGGTCGGATAGGTCTCTCCGACGGGCTGTCCCTGCGGCTTGTTCAAAAGACTTTTCAGGGGAGCGTTTCCTATCTTTCGAAAGAGGGGATTGACCCTCAGCGCTTTATCAAAAAGGTTGCTTCCAAAGGAGGAACGACCGAAGCAGCCCTAGAGGTGTTTCGGTCACACCGTCTTTTTCAGACGGTGACGTTGGCGCTCCGTCGGGCGGCGGGGCGTTCACGACAGCTTTCAAAAGGGTGAATCATGTTCATCGTGTCGAATTTTCTCGCAAGTATCGCGCAGGTCCTGGATGTTGCGCTGACCGTTTTCTACTGGTTGATGCTCATTCGCTGTCTGATCAGTTGGGTGAATCCAGATCCTTATAACAGTCTTGTGCAGTTTCTTTACAAAAGCACAGAGCCTGTTTTAGCACCCATCCGGCGGATCATTCCCGTGACTTGGGGAATCGGAATTGATATCTCTCCCCTCCTCGCATTTTTATTGTTACTCCTCGTCAAATCCTTTCTGGTCAGGACCCTTCTTGATGTTGCCGCGCGGTTGAGGTGAGATTGGGTGCGGCAATGACTCCTCTCAAACAAAAAATTTCCGAATCGATGAAGGTAATCCGAAAATCTATCTCCGGGGAGTGGCCCATTGGCATCATTTTGGGAACAGGATTAGGACAGCTTGCACGTCAGATCGGAAGGAAAAAAGAAATAGACTATCAAAAAATTCCCCATTTTCCCCGCACCACCGCATTGAGCCATGCAGGAAAACTCATTTTTGGAGAAATTGGCCGCAAGCGCGTCATGGCCATGGAAGGACGGTTTCATTATTATGAAGGATATTCGCTGGAGGAGGTCACCTATCCGGTGCGGGTGATGCGGCAGTTGGGATGTAAAACATTGGTCGTTTCAAATGCAGCCGGAGGTCTCAACCCGAACTTTTCTCTGGGCGATCTCATGATTATTACCGACCATATCAATCTTATGGGAGTGAATCCACTCATTGGTCCCAACGAAGATTGGCTTGGAGATCGGTTCCCGGATATGTCGGAGCCTTATGAGGCGCGGCTGATTCATCTGGCAGAATCGGTTTCTCTTGCCGCACAGATGAAGATCCAGCGGGGGGTGTATGTCGGAGTCACGGGTCCGAACCTTGAGACGAAAGCGGAATACCGGTTTCTCCGCATGATCGGCGCTGACGCCGTCGGGATGTCGACGATTCCGGAAGTGATTGTTGCGCGACATTGCGGTCTCAGCGTTCTAGGGGTCAGCTGCATCACAGACCTTTGCCACCCGGATGCGCTCGAAGTGGCCGATATTGAGCGGATTATCCGGGTTGCCAAAGAATCAGAGCCGAAATTAACCCGCCTTATCGTAACCCTCATCGAACGATTATGATCGAGAAAATGGATTACAAATATACCCTCACTCTGCCGAAGACGGACTTCCCCATGAAGGCGAGTCTCAACCAGATGGAACCCAAGGTTCTCGCTCTTTGGAGAGAGCAGAATATTTACGGCGAAGTCCAAAAAAAGAGGAAAACCCAACCCAAATATGTTCTTCATGACGGCCCTCCCTATGCAAACGGCGACATTCATATCGGTCATGCGTTGAATAAAATCCTAAAGGACATCATCGTGAAATATAAAACCATGCGAGGCTTTTGTTCCCCTTACGTGCCGGGATGGGACTGTCATGGGATGCCGATTGAACATGCCCTTTTCGAGAAACTGGGAAAGAAAAAACAGGATGTTGATCGTATCGAATTCCGGAAAAAAGCAAAGGAATTTGCGCTTCAGTTTGTGGAAAGGCAAAAGGAACAGTTCAAGCGTCTAGGTGTTTTTGGAGAATGGGACCGCCCTTATTTGACTCTTGATCCGAAATATGAGGCACGGATTATCCGGGTTTTTAAAGAACTTTATCTGAAGGGCTATATTTACCGGCGGAAGAAACCGGTTCTCTGGTGCCCTGTCTGTGAAACGGCTCTGGCGGAAGCAGAGGTGGAATACGAGGACCGGCAGGATACTTCTGTCTATGTCAAGTTCGAGGTTTCGAAGACATCTCTGAAGAAAGGGGCACAGGAGCGTTTTTTCTTTATCGTATGGACAACAACTCCTTGGACGTTGCCTGCAAACCTTGCCGTGGCGCTTCATCCGGATAAAAGTTATGCCATTGTAAAAGGGAATAAAGAATATGAAAGATGGATCGTTGCGGTTGAGAGGTTAACTGCTTTACGGGACTTATTAAACCCTGAACAAGTTGTTACGACCGTGGAGGGGAGGACGTTGATTGATGCAAAGTACGTCCGACCTTTTTCAAAGGAAGAAGGGCAGGTCCTTACCTCCAACTTTGTCTCAATGGGAGAGGGAACCGGCATCGTCCACATTGCTCCCGGTCACGGGGAAGAAGATTATCATCTGGGACTCAAAAATAAGCTTCCGGTTTTTTCGCCGGTGGATCAGAGCGGAAACTTTACCGAGGAAGTTCCTTTATCTTCCTTAAAAGGGAAGAATGTATTCAAAGCGAACGGGGAAATCATTGAAATTCTCCGGCAAAAGGGTGCATTGGTTCACGAGGAAAAAATCACCCACTCCTATCCGCACTGTTGGCGCTGTAAACAGCCGATTATTTTCCGTGCGACAGAGCAGTGGTTTCTTGATGTCGAAAAAGAAAATCTCCGGAAGCGGCTTTTGGAGGCGACGGAGTCCGTGACATGGACACCTCCCTACGGAAAGAATCGGATGCAGGGGATGTTGACATCCCGTCCCGACTGGTGTCTTTCCAGACAACGCTACTGGGGGACGCCTATTCCTATTGCTTACTGCAGCCGTTGTCGCAGCACCGTGGGTGAGCGTGCTTTCTTTGAGAATGTGGAGAAAATTTTTGGGGAGGAAGGGTCCGATGCCTGGTTCAAGAGACCCATTTCAGATTTTCTGCCGAAAGGATTCCAATGTTCTTGCGGCTCGACCCAGTTTGAAAAGGAACAAGACATTCTCGACGTCTGGTTTGATTCGGGGGTGAGTTACGAAGCGGTCCTTAAGGCGGATCCCGAACATCTCGCCTACCCGGCTTCCCTCTATCTTGAAGGGTCGGATCAGCATCGGGGATGGTTTCAGGCCTCCTTGATCCCTGCAGTCGCCAATGAAGGAAAAGCTCCGTATGCACAGGTTCTCACCCATGGTTTTGTGATGGATGGGGCGGGGCTTAAGATGTCGAAATCGCGGGGGAATGTCGTGAGCCCTCAGGAGGTGATTGAGAAATTCGGTGCGGATGTCCTCCGGCTCTGGGTTTTTTCGAGCCAGTACGGAGAGGATGTCCGGATTTCAGAAGAAATTCTCCAGCGGACCGCTGATGCCTACCGGAAAATCCGGAATACGTTCAGGTACCTTCTTGGAAACCTGTGTGATTTCAAACCGGAAGATGCGGTTTCGGTTTCCCAGATGCTTGAAGTCGATCGCTGGGCTCTGTCACAGTTGGCCTCACTGATTCAAGAGGTCACGGCGGCCATGGAAGACTTTACCTTTCATAAAGCGTATCAGGAAATCTACCGGTTCTGTGTGGTGGAAATGTCTTCTTTTTATCTTGATATTTTGAAGGATCGGCTATATACTTTAACTCCCAACGGCCTCGAGCGCCGGTCGGCTCAAACGGTTCTCTATTATATTCTCGACAGTCTGACGCGGATGTTGGCACCAGTCCTTTCTTTTACCGTGGAGGAGGTGAGCCAGTGCCGGGCGGAGGAGAAAATCCTTTCGGTGCATGGCGAGGCGTGGCCCTTGGTAGGTGAGGGATGGTTCGATCCTTCTCTAAAGAATCGTTGGAAGACCCTTTTAACACTGCGGGAAGGGGTTTTGAAAGTAATCGAGACCTTCCGAATGGAAGGAAAGTGCGGCAGTTCCTTAGAAACCTCTGTCCATCTCACCCTCCAGAGACGAGGGGATTGGGAATGGCTTGAGGGCTATCGGGAAACGCTCATTATGCTTTTGATTGTTTCGGATGTCACCTTGGAAAAAACGGCTGAGCTTCCACCGGAAACCTATCCTGGACTTCCCGGTGTTGCCATCCGCGTAGAGCGGGCCGGTGGTAAAAAATGCCAGCGCTGCTGGAACTGGCGGAAGTCATTCGGAGACTCACCCGATCATTCCGACCTTTGCGATCGCTGCGTTCGGGTCATCAAAGGACTTTCATAAAATGAAGGAGGACGGTTCAATGGCAAAAAAGGAAATGGACACGTTTCGAGAGCTCCTTTTGTCGAAACGGAAAACCGTCTTAGAAAGTATCCAGCAGATCGAAAAGGATACTTTGAAGAAGTCGCAGCGGGAAGCGAGCGGTGATCTCTCCGGCTATGCCTACCATATGGCAGATATGGCGACGGACAACTTTAACACAGAACTTTCTCTTAACTTGGCTTCCGTGGAACAACGGGTTCTGTATGAAATCGACGAGGCATTGAAACGGATTGAGGAGGGCACCTATGGCGATTGTCTTACCTGCGGAAAAAAGATAACCCCCCAGCGCCTGAAGGCCTTGCCCTACGCGGCCCTCTGCATCAATTGCCAAGAGAAGGAAGAAAAGAAAGGAAAAGAAAAGATGTGATCCGCCTTATTTTCCTTGCTGTCGTCCTCCTGGACCAGCTCTCAAAGAGTTTGATTCTTCGGAGGATGTCTTTTAACCAATCCATTCCCGTCATCCCCTCGGTCTTCCATATCACCCTCGTCGGAAATACCGGCATCGCCTTTGGTCTTTTTAAAGGAAACTCCGCACTCCTCGTCTGGGTAGGCATTTTGACCCTCTTTTGGGTTTACGGGTTCATCCGGCGGCGTCGGATCAAAGACCCATATCTCCTCGTCGGACTGGGACTTGTTTCAGGAGGTGCCTTGGGAAATCTGATGGATCGGATCCACTACGGGGGGTACGTGATTGACTTCTTGGATTTCCGTATCTGGCCCGTCTTCAATATTGCTGATATTTGCATCTCCATCGGGACCGCCCTTTTTTTTGTCGCCTGTTTCAAAAAATAATGCATCCGATCCTCTTTTCAATAGGATTTGTGACCATTTATTCTTTCGGGACGATGATTGCCGTCGGCTATCTCCTTGCGGGGAGTCTCCTCTGGAGAGAGGCACGTCGGAAGAAGAAGGACCCCGCGATCCTTCTCGATCTCGGAATAGGAGTAATGCTGTCCGCCCTTTTGGGTGGAAGGGCTCTCTATATTATTTTGAATCTGGGGGACTATTTAAAGGATCCGCTAGAGGCTTTCAAGATTCAACATGGAGGACTCGTCTTTTATGGGGGGCTCCTCGGTGCCATCTTTTTTGCGCTTTTGTTTATCAAAAGAAAAGGCCTTCCCCTTTGGGAGACGCTGGATGAAATGACTCCTTACGCGACGCTGGTCCACGCCTTCGGAAGGATTGGGTGCTTTCTCAACGGCTGTTGTTATGGAAGACCAACATCCCTTTTTTGGGGAGTGACCTTTCCGGGGCACAAGTTTCCCCTCCATCCCACTCAGCTGTACGAATCATTTTTTCTGATCGTTCTCTTTTTCGTCTTGAGAAATTTCGCCCGGAAGAAAACGGCCTTCTCCGGAGGTATATTTCTTCTGTATCTTTTTTGCTACGGGCTTTTCAGATTTATCGTCGAGTTTTTCAGGGGGGATCAGGAAATAATGCCACCGGGGTTAACCCTACCTCAAGTCTTAAGCGCTCTTTTAGTTGGGGTTTCACTCTTTTTCTGGAAAAAAAGGAAAGCGGCATGAAACAGAACTATTCTTTTTCTATTCATGGCCGTCCTCCAATGAGACTGGATCGGTATTTATTAGAGCATCTTCCCAAAGCAATTTCCCGTTCGAAGCTCCATCGACTTTTCGATGAGGGGAAAATTTTAGTCAATGGAAAAATCACCAAGCCGCATCACCGTCTTGCGGAGGGAGAGACTGTTCAACTGGAATATCTGATTCCTCCTTCTCTTGATCTTCGGCCTGAAGCGCTTCCCTTGCATATTGTTTTTGAAGATGCGTATCTTCTGGTGATTGACAAGGAGGCGGGGATGGTGGTTCATCCGGCGGCGGGGAACTGGTCCGGGACGCTGGTGAACGCGCTTCTTTACCATGCCAAGGAGCTTTCCACCTTGAACGGCCCCATTCGGCCCGGCATCGTCCATCGTCTTGATAAGGAGACCTCGGGTCTCCTTGTTTGTGCCAAGCAGGATGCCGTTCACAAGAACCTCTCAGAGCAATTTGAGGGAAGGTTAGTCAAACGAACCTACCTTGCCCTCGTGAAAGGGATCGTCCAGTTTGACGAAGGGGTGGTGGATCTTCCTCTGGGCCGCTCGCGGAGCGACCGGAAAAAGTTTTCTGTCTGTTACATGAAAGGGAAGGAAGCGGTGACTCATTACGAAGTCATCCAGCGGCTCAAAGATTTTACTGTCTTACGGCTCAAGCTCGATACCGGAAGGACACATCAGATCCGCGTTCATATGGCCCATCTGGGCCATCCTATCATCGGGGACCATACCTATGGCTCTCCCCGAGGGCTCCCTCGCCAAGCCCTTCACGCCGCCACACTCGGTTTCCTTCATCCCGTTTCAAAGAAATTGCTTGAATTTGAGAGTCCTATTCCCGAAGACATGAAACGACTCATTGAAAAAGGATCTCTTCGATGAGGAAAAATCTTTCCGTCTCCCCAATCCACACCTTTTCAAAAACCCTCACTTTTCCGGGGGATAAATCCATTTCCCACCGCTCGGTGATGCTCGGGGCCATTGCCAAGGGAAAAACAGAGATCCGGAATTTTCTTCCGGCCGAAGACTGCGTACACACGCTGAACGCGTTTCAAAAAATGGGAATTGAGGTAATATTCCATGGAAAAGAGCGGCTGACACTCTATGGTAAAGGGCTTCGTGGTCTTCGCCGTTCGAGAGGGCCCATTTATCTCGGCAATTCCGGGACCTCCATGCGTCTTCTTTTGGGAATTTTGGCGGGGCAGCATTTTACGACAACGCTTTCAGGGGATCCCTCTCTTTCTCAGAGGCCGATGCGGCGTGTTGTTCTTCCTCTCAAGAAAATGGGAGCGGAAATCAGGGGAAGACACAACGACAATTTGGCGCCTCTCACCATTCGGGGAAGAACTCTGAAAGGGATACGATATCCTCTTCCCATCCCGAGCGCACAGGTGAAATCGGCGATTCTTCTTGCAGGCCTCTATGCCGAAGGAAAGACCACCGTGATCGAGCCTTTCAAGACGAGGGACCATACGGAAAGGATGTTGCAACAGTTCGGAAAATCTGTTTCCCTCCGAGGCGTGAGTGCTTCTCTCGAGGGAGGGGGGGAACTTCAGGGGTCCAGGGTGGATGTGCCGGGGGATATTTCGAGTGCCGCCTTTTTCATCATTTTGGCAAGCGCCCTTGAAGGTTCCCAATTGATCGTCCGGAATATAGGGCTTAATCCCACCCGCATCGGATTTATCCAGGTCCTTAAAAGAATGGGGGCTTGGATTACCCTTGTCCCCAAAAAAGGGACCGAAGGATTAAAATCCGGAGAACCGGTGGGGGACATTGAAGTCAGGGGAAGGGGACTTCGCGGAACGACGGTCACCGTTTCCGAAATTCCCACCCTTATCGATGAACTCCCGATCTTGATGGTTGCAGGGGCCTGCGCAAAAGGGGAGACCCTTTTCCAGCAGGCATCGGAACTGAGGGTCAAAGAGACAGATCGGATTTATTCAATGGTCACGAACTTGCGGAAAATGGGTGTTTCCATCCGGAATGAAAAAGATAATGTGATCCTTCAGGGAGGTAAGCCATTTCACGGAGCGAGGGTTGACAGTTTCAAAGACCATCGAACCGCCATGAGCCTTGCCGTGGCAGGGCGTCTTTCGCGTAAGGGGAAAACCACTGTTCAGGATGTTGCCTGTATCGATACCTCATTTCCGGGCTTTATAAATTTAATTTGACACGCTTCGCCCTTAGAGTATAATGGGGCCTATCTTTCCTCACACCACTTTGTCTTGAGAGAAGTGTTTAGGTAGTTAACTCCATTCATTCCCAACTCCTTGAGGATAAACAAGATGGCGTTTAAATACTTTTCGAAAGAGAAGACTCCCGGAGCCCTTTTGAAGGCGATAGAGGCGGGCAAAAAATTGTATCACTATCTTGCCGGCCTTTTTTCAAATGATATGGGGATTGACCTGGGTACGGCCAATACGCTCATCTATGTCCGCGGTCGCGGCATTGTCCTTTGTGAACCGTCTGTGGTAGCGATCCGGAAAGGGAGTTCCAAAGTCTACGCGGTCGGGGAAGAGGCCAAACGGATGCTCGGTCGCACTCCGGGGAATATCGTTGCCATTCGACCGATGAGAGACGGTGTCATTACCGACTTTGAAATTACAGAAGGGATGCTCCGCCATTTTATTCGCAAGGCTCAAACACGCCGGGTTCTGACATCGCCACGGATTGTCATCGCAGTCCCTTCGGGATTGACAGAGGTCGAGCGGCGGGCCGTCAAAGATTCTGCGTTAAGCGCGGGGGCCAGCAAGGTGATTCTTGTCGAGGAGCCCCGGGCCGCAGCCATCGGAGTGGGACTCCCGATTCATGAGCCTTTTGGAAATATGGTGATCGATATCGGCGGCGGAACAACGGAAATTGCGGTTATTTCTCTTGCTGAAATTGTCGTCACCCGCAGTATCCGGGTTGGAGGGGATGAGATGGATGACGCGATTATCCAATATCTCCGAAAAACCTACAACCTGATGATCGGCGAGAGGACAGCCGAGGAGATCAAGATCAAAATCGGTTCGGCATATCCTTTGGATGAAGAACTGAAGATGGAAGTACGGGGACGCGACCTTGGAGCGGGACTTCCGAAGATGTTGACGATTACTTCCGAGGAGGTGCGGGAAGCGCTTCAGGATCCGGTTTCACAAATCGTCGACACGGTACGCTCGACGTTGGAAGCGACTCCCCCTGAGCTCTCTGCGGATTTGATTGAACGGGGGATTATTATGGCCGGAGGAGGCGCACTCCTCAGAGGGATCGACAAACTCCTTCAGGAGGAAACCGGACTTCCAGTACACGTGGCTGATGATCCTTTGACCGCCGTGGCCCTCGGGACAGGGATGGTCCTGAATGAACCGCGCTACCTGCGGATCCTCATGGAGGATAGCCGCCGCACCTAGAACGCGGTGACTGAAAGACACCGTTCATTGGATCAGTGACCCTCTGTGTTAAAAACGCGGTTTCTGGTTACAGGATTCATCCTTCTGCTTTTTGTTTCTCTTCTCTTCGGCGACAGCCCCGCCGCTCTTTCCCTCCGGTCCTGCATTGCCGGGCCGTCCCTTTTCCTTTTACGTGCCAACACCTTCTTCTTAAATGATCTCCTTCAGATCTCCCGCGCAAGTCACCTCATCGAAGAAAATCGGATCCTCAAAAGAAGAGTCGCTGTCCTGCAAAAGGATTTTTCTCTTCTTCAGGAAAAAATAAGAAGTTCCAAGCGTTCGGAAGAACTCCGCTCCTTTCAGGAAACCCATTCTGAAACGGCGGGACTTTTTTGCAGTGTTATCGGAAAGGATCCTTCTCACTGGAGTCAGACCATTTTTCTGGACCGGGGAAGACAGGACGGCCTAGAAAGAGATCTGGCGGTTGTGGGGACAAAAGGTCTGGTCGGACGGATTGTGGAAGTCGAGGACAAGTGGAGCAAGGCGCTTTTGATCACGGATTCGGACTCCAAAGTGGGGGCCCTCTTGGATCGGAGTCGGGAATCGGGTCTTCTCATCGGCACCTCCCGCGGACTCCTTACCTTGGAATATCTTTCACCGAGTGCAGATGTACGTGAAGGGGATAAGGTCCTGACGGCGGGGTTTGGAGAGATTTTTCCTAAAGGGGTTCTCATTGGGGAGGTCGTCGGATTTGGGAGGAGGGAAGGGGGTCTCTTTATGTATGCGCTGGTGAAGCCCGCTGAAGAGCTTTCTCAGCTCGAGGAAGTGTTATGCGTCAAGAAATAATCTCTTTTACGAAGGGGGCCCTTCTTATCTTTCTTTTCACGATGGCTCAATCCCTCGTCGGGAAATGGATGATGTGGAGCCGGATGATGCCGGAGGGGGATTTTGCACTTCTTGTGCTTCTCTCCTTTTCGATGGGGCGGGTGCGAGGGGCTCTTCTCGGAAGTCTTACGGGTGTTCTGCGTGACGCGCTTTCCAGTCATCCCTTTGGTCTGGGGATCTTTGTCCTGGCCGGTATCGGTTTTCTTTCAGGGACTCTCGCTGAAAACCGGCGTCTTTCGAAGTCCTGGCAAAAGATTCTTTTTATCTTTATCGCGGTCCTTTTTTCAGACAGCCTCTTATTGTTTTTGGAGGGAGGGGACTCTCTCGGAGCGTCAAGCTTTTCTCGCTATTATTTGGAAACCGTTTTTCCTTCGGCAACGCTCTCCACCCTGACCGGACTCATCATCTGGTGTTTTCTTCCATGAGGATCAGATCTCTCGAAAAAATCCTTTCGGGTCTTTTTTTTCTGCTGATTTTGGGACTCCTTTACCTTCAAGTCATAGAAGGAAAACGGTATCGGATCCAAAGCCAGGAAAATATCATCCGGCTGATTCCGATCCCGGCCCCCCGCGGCGACATTTCCGACCGAAATGGTGTTGTTCTCGCAGACCATCGTCTTACCTTTGACGTCGGGATCGTTCCCCAGGAAACGGAAAATCTCACATCTCTCATTGAAAAAATTTCGAAGGCTGTTCCTGTCGACCGCGAAAAAGTGATCCGCGAGTACTCCCGCAATTTCTCCACCCCTTTCACGCCCGTGAAAGTTCTCGAAGATGTCGCAAAAGAAACGGCGATTGCCCTTGCCGAACGTCGCGACCTTCAAGGGCTTGTGGTTGTTGTGACGCCCCGTAGACATTACCCTTATGGGGCGGCCACGGCGCACGTGTTGGGAATTGTGGGGGAGATTTCCTCTCGAGAGCTGGAAAGATTGCGGCCCTATGGATATCGGATCAAGGATCTTTTGGGAGAGGGGGGAATTGAGGAATCATTTGACAATTACCTGAGGGGGGAGGACGGCGGGACACAGCTCAAGGTGAACAATAGAGGCTATAAGGTGGCTACCTTGGGATACCGTCCTGCCAAAAAAGGGAATGATTTAACATTGACCCTTGACATACGCCTCCAGAATTTTATCTATTCGCTCCTCGAAGGGAAGCAGGGAGTCGTTTGTGTGATGGATCCAGCGACAGGCGAGATCCTGGCTCTTGTCAGCTCCCCTTCCTTTGATCCCAACGAAGATTTGTCCAGTTTTTTGAGCGCAGAAGGGAGGCCTTTTTTGAATCGGGCAACTCAGGGTGTTTACCCCCCCGGATCCACCTTCAAAGTGGTCATCGCATCGATGGCGCTCGAAGAGGGAAATATTCACCCGGAAAGCTCTTTTTCCTGCCCCGGATTTCTCAAAATCGGAAAAGGGTCCTTTCAATGTTGGAAAGAAGGAGGACATGGCGAACAGCATCTGGTGGAAGCCCTCCGTCATTCCTGCAACGTTTTTTTTTACAGAGTCGGACTCCTTTCCGGCCCTGACCGCATTGCAGAATATGCGCGGCTTTTTGGATTTGGGGAGAAGTCAGGGATTGAACTTCCTCATGAATCGGCCGGATTTGTTCCCACTCCTCTCTGGAAGCGGATTGCAAAACGGGAGGGATGGTACGACGGGGATACTGCGAACTTTGCAATCGGACAGGGGTATCTGGCAGTCACTCCTCTTCAACTCCTCCGCATGGCTTCTGTCATCGCCACCGATGGAAAACTTGTGGATCCTCACATTGTCAAACAGATCGGCCCTCATGAAGTCAAAGGGGGTAGGAGCCATTCCTTGTCTCTTTCAGAAAAAACTCTTTCCGTGGTTCGTGAAGGAATGACAGAAGTCGTCAATGCCCCTGATGGAACAGGGCGCTACGCGGCCGTTGAAGGGCTTGAGATTGCAGGAAAGACAGGGACCGCACAAGTACCGGGAAAGAATTCCCATGCTTGGTTTGTCGGGTTTAGCCCTATTCAAAATGCGCGCGCGAGTCTTGTGGTACTGGTCGAGCATGGAGGAATGGGGGGGCTTGTTGCCGCTCAGATTGCAGCATCGGTTTTCCAGAAAATGAAAGAGCTGGAGCTTCTATGAAATCGTTCCTAAAAAAAATATTTCCATCCGGTTTCGACCATTTCTTTTTCTGGACAGTCGTTGTCATTTTTTTGATAGGGATCCTGTTTCTCTACAGTACAAGTCTCAACCGCGACTTGACGTTGAAAGGGAATTATGCGTTGCGGCAACTGCTCTGGATGGTCCTCTCGTTGGCCATTTTTTTCAGCGTCCTTTCCGTCAATTTCAAATGGTATTATGACCTCGCCTATGTGTTATACGGCGTCAATTTGTTCCTTTTGATCCTCGTGCTCCTATTGGGACGCGCGACCCGGCTCGGGGCACAGCGGTGGCTGGATCTTGGTCCTATCGACTTTCAACCTTCTGAATTTGTGAAGATTACTTTTGTGCTCGCCGTTGCCCGGTTTCTCAGCGGTAAAGACCTTACGGATCGTTTGAGGGGGAACTTGTTAGGGGCGTTTTGCCTCACTTTCGTCCCCGCTTTCCTGATTCTTAAAGAACCCCACTTGGGGACGGCGCTCATCCTTTTCCCGATTCTTTTCGGTATTCTATATGTAGCGGGATTCCCGCGAAACTTTTTCGCCTGGATCTTCTTTGCCCTGCTCATGATCGGCCCTCTCGGCTGGTTTGTCTTGAAAGAATATCAGAAACAGCGCCTCCTTGTTTTTATCAATCCTAATCTCGATCCCTTGGGATCAGGATATACCGTTATCCAGTCCCGAATCTCACTCGGTTCAGGATGGCTTTTTGGAAAGGGGCTTTTCTCCGGGACGCAGAACAGGCTGAATTTCCTCCCTGAACGTCACACGGATTTCATCTTTTCGGTCGTCGGTGAAGAATGGGGATTTGTGGGTTCCACAGGTCTCATCTTTTTGTATCTTCTCCTGATCAAAAGGGGACTCGCAATTGCCAGGCGGGCCAGGGGGGAGTTTGCAAGGCTTGTGGCAGCTGGACTGACCACGATGCTCGGAGTCCACATTTTTGTGAATATTGCAATGACGATGGGATTTTTACCGGTAGTAGGGCTTCCTCTCCCTTTTGTGAGTTACGGCGGAAGCTGGCTCACCAGTTGTCTTATTGCGGTGGCGCTGATCTTAAGTGTCGAGAATGAACGAGGGCTTTAACGCCGATGCGTCACAGTGAAGGAATTCAAGGACGTAGAGCGATGGAGCGGCATCGACTTCTCTTGCCCAACTTCACCGTATTTGTGAGTAGTCTCTGCATCATGGTGTTGGAGTTGACGGCAGGGAGACTCGTGGCCCGGTTTCTGGGATATTCTTTGGATGTCTGGACATCGGTCATTGGAATTGTCCTTACGGGTATCGCCTTGGGCAATTCGTTGGGTGGAAGGATTGCGGACCGTTTTGCACCCCGTCGAACTCTCGCCACCTTATTTCTCTTGGCCTCCTTGGGATCTGCTGCCGTACCCTTCCTCAATCAAATGGTCGGAAGGGGAATGCTTTACCTGCAAGTGCCTTGGTCCGTAAAGATCTTGTTTCATATCACAATCCTTTTTCTTCTTCCTTCGATGGTATTGGGGATGATCGGTCCTGTCGTCGCCAAATGGGCACTGGCTCAAGGGGTACGGACGGGTCGCACGGTTGGCGACGTCTATGCATGGAGTGCTGTGGGAAGCATTGTCGGCACCTTCCTTACAGGATTCTTGTTGATTCCTCTGATGGGAACCGTTGCCATCCTAGGAACCATCGCGGTGGTATTGGCTTGTCTCGGGTTACTCTTTCTGCTCAGAAACCGATTTTCATCCTTTTGGTTTTTGGTGATGGCGCTCCTCGGGTGCATCGTCTTGGGATTTGGGGGGTGGGCCTTTGCGAAGAAGGGGCAACTTTTGTTTTCTTTAGAATCCAATCCCCATCTCCTTTATGATCGGGAAAGTCGATATTCCCATATCCGGGTAATCTCTTTAGCCGAGGCCCCTGAAATGCGAATTCTCGAACTCGACAATTCCACCCATAGCAAAGTTGATATCCGTGACCCCGCCGACATCACCAGTCCGCATCAATACGACTACATCAAGATGTACGCCTCACTCACGACGCTTGCGGCGGCTCAGAAGAAGACGTTACGCGTTTTGGTGCTGGGTGGGGGTGGATATGTCATGCCCCACTACATCGAACGGCATTGGCCCGGGAGCTCCATCGAGGTGGCAGAAATTGATTCGGAGGTGACCGAGGCGGCCATGCGCGTCTTGGGCCTTCCCCGTGATCCTTCTATGCATATTGTGCACTTGGATGCACGCAATCATGTAGAGGATCTTCTCCGACGCAAGAGCCAAGGAGAGGTGGTTGGGAACTTTGATCTGATTTACGGAGATACGTTTAACGATGTGGCGGTTCCGTTTCAACTGACAACTTTTGAATTTAACGAGAAGCTCCGCGAACTGTTGTCGCACGATGGCATGTATATGCTGAATCTGGTAGATACGTTCTCTTCCGGCCGTTTTCTAGGAGCGGTTTGGAATACCCTGCGGAAGAGCTTTCCCCATGTGTATCTTTTTTCAACAGAAAAAGGAATCACCCAATCGGAGGATTGGAGTACCTTTGTGGTACTCAGTTCCTTGCGCCCGCTCGATTTTGGGACCTTTGATCTTAAAGGTGTTTCGTGGAAATTGTTGAATGCGTCTGAAGTGGCGCACTTGGAGAAACGCTCTAAGGGTTTGGTCCTTACGGATAACTATGCACCGGTTGAGAATCTCCTAGCCCCTGTGGCGCGTCAACGGGGAAATTGGGTCGCTCGTCTTGAGCTCGGTAGACAACTCGCTTACGAAACGACTCTCCTCATGCAACAAGGGCGGTTCGAAGAGGCCTTGGCACGCAATCGCAGGGCGCTCACGCTGAACCCGATTCTTGCGGAAGGGGTTCATTACCATATCGCCGTCCTTCTCGCGCGCCAGGGGAAATGGGATGAGGCGATCGCTGAATACCATGAGGCCCTTCGACAGAGACCACACGTGGCCGCCATCCATATCGGTCTGGCTCACGCGCTTTTTACAAAGGGCCGCTTTGAAGAAGCGACCAGGGAATATCAGGAAGCCTTACGGTTAAACCCCCACTTCGCCGAAGCCCTTGCCGGACTGGGGAGCGTCATGTTTCGACAAGGTGAGTTTGAACACGCGGCAGGATACTACCGTGAAGCCTTACGGCGAGATCCCCAGAATGTGGTCATTTACACGAACTTGGGGAGTACCTTGGCCCGGCAGGGGAAATTTGCAGAGGCGATTGAACAGTTCAAGGAGGCCCTTCGTATTGACCCCTACTTTACCCCCGCCCAATTGGGGATGAAGTGGACTGAGGAGTTACAGCAAGAAGCTTCCTCCCAAGCCTATCCCCCACAAAGTCGTTGACCCCTCGACTTCGTGGTTCGACTTCTCTCACCACCCTTCTGGTTCGATGAACTCACCATCCCTCGAACCCGTTCGACGTTGCTCACGACCCTTCGAACGGTCCTGAGCCTGTCGAAGGGCTCGGGATCTCCGCCAGAGGCGGACCCGCCTCCGGCGGGAATTCGAATAGTAACTTACATCGCTTCACTCCGTAAGCCACATTCTCATTGACAAAACCCGTTATTTGTGTTATAGTTACATCTGTTTATAAAATGTAAATTACATTTCGCGGGGTTCCTTTGAGATGGAAGTAAAACAGATCCCAAAATACTATCGGATGGGAGAGGTGATGGAGAACTCCCACCTTTCCAGACAGGTGATCCATAACTATACCCAGCTTGAACTCATCCGGGAGGCGAAAAGAACGGCTGCGGGGCATCGCCTGTATGACGAATCCGTCTTTATGAAATTAGAAAAAATCAAACATCTGAAGACGGAGGGAAGGACCCTCCTTGAAATCCGGCGCATTCTGAACGGGGGGATGCTCCATGTATGAAAAACATTGGGGACTGCAGGAAAAGCCTTTTGAAAACACACCCAACCCCAGCTTTTTTTACCGATCCCCGGAACATGAAGAAGCCTTCGCGCGGCTTGTCTATACCATTCGGGAACGAAAAGGGGCTGCGCTCATTTCCGGGGAATTTGGTTGCGGCAAAACCCTTTTGGGACGCTCGCTCCTCCGAGAATTGGATGACGATCATTATGAAGTCGCCGTTCTTTCAAACCCGAAACTCTCCCCGACACAATTTCTGAAGGAAGTAGTGCATCAACTCGGTTCTCCTCTGGCGAGCAATGACAAAGTGAAATTGATGCATGAATTGAACGGCATCCTCTATGGAAACTTTCACCGGGAGAAGGAAACGGTGATTCTCATTGATGAAGCCCAGGCGATTCCGAACGAAGAGGTTTTTGAAGAAATTCGGCTCCTTTTAAATTTTCAGCTGAATGACCGTTTTCTCCTCACCCTTCTTCTCTTGGGCCAGCCGGAGCTGCGGGAGAAGGTGGACCGGATTCCGCAACTCTCCCAGCGGATCGCGATCCGTTATCATCTCAACGGGCTGACCTTTTTAGAAACCGAGGCCTATGTGAAACACCGGTTGAAAGTAGCAGGAGGTTTGAGCAATCTCTTTGAAGAAGAAAGTTTTCCCCTGGTTTTTGAATTTACGAGAGGCGTCCCTCGGGAGATTAATAACCTCTGTGACCTTTGTCTCTTCGAAGGATTTGGGACGAGGGCGGCACGCATCGGGAGCTCCCTGGTGAAACATGTGATAGAAGACTTACAGGGCGCCTGTTTCAGTGAAAAACTTCAACAAGAGGTAAACAAAGTCTTCTGATGGTCAGGATATCCGATATCCTTCGGCGGATGGGAGATGAGGAAGAACCGCCTCCTCCAAAAACGGTTCCTTCTGTAGAGGCGAAAGAAGAAAAGAAGGGAAAGCCGGTCGAATATCGAGAGGGGGTTATTCCCACTACGCAATTAAACGCGGAACCCTCCGAAGTGCTCTACCAGCGTTTCTTGAACTTTGCTATCACGGAAATCTTTGAAAAGGCGAAAGCAGAAAAATTCCTCATCGAAGGAAAAAAAGTCCAGGAAGCGGTTGCTCCGATTGTGGAGCGGATTCAAAAAGGGGATGCCATGCTCCTCTATTTTGCGACCATCCGTTCCACGCCAGACTATTACCTACACGCCCACGCTGTCAATACCTGCATCTTCTCCGTCTTTTTTGGGGCCAGTCTCGGGTATGAACGGGAAGCCCTTCTGATTTTGGGGGTCGGCGCACTTCTCCATGATTTGGGGATGATCAAGGTCATGGATGTAGCGCAGAAAAAAGAGCTCCTGACTTCCGATGAGAGACGGGTCATCGAAAAGCACGTGCAGTTCAATGTCGATCTTTTAAAAAACGTTAGCAACCTCCCCCAAAAATGCATTGCCATCACCGAGATGGTCCATGAACGCCACGATGGTCAGGGATATCCTCTCGGTCTTTTGGGAGAGGAACTCAGCGAGGAGTCCCAGATCGTTTCCCTCTGTGATATTTATGAGGCACTCACCCATCCCCGGAGCTACCGTGACAGGTTCTCTCCCTATGAGGCCCTGAAAGAAATTCTGAAAGGAAAAGACCTGTTCAACCCCACCCTCCTCCGGTTGGTACTGAAACAGCTCACCATCTACCCCATAGGATGCTGGGTAGAGCTTTCAACAGGGGAACAGGGGCGGGTGATGATGACGAAACCGGAGCTTCCCCTGCGGCCCACCCTCAATATTTCCTTTAATGCCCAGAAGAAGAAACTGTCAGTCCCAAAGACCATCGACCTCTCCCAGCATACAACGCTCTATGTGAAGCGGTGCCTCGAAGAAAGGGAAATCCGGGGAAAAGACAAGGATGTATCTTGAGCATTGGCATCTCAAGGAAAAACCGTTTGAGAATACCCCCAACCCGCGTTTTTTATATTATTCCCCAAAACATGAGGAGGCGCTTGCCCGTTTGAACTACGCGATTCTCGAGCGGAAAGGAGCGGCACTTCTCACAGGGGAGTTCGGGAGCGGAAAGACGGTGCTGAGCAGAGCCCTTGAAGCACTCCTCGACAACACCAAATATAAGGTGGTTTTCATCACCAATCCGAAACTTCCGGCTCTCGAATTCCTGGTCGCGATCGCGAGGCAGTTGGGTAAGGGAGAGATCCCTGAGCGGAAGATTGACCTTGTGGACGCCATTCGCGAAATGCTCACTCGCAATGTCACGATCGGCAAAGATACTGTCGTGGTTATCGACGAAGCGCAGCTCATTGAGGAGCGGGATATCTTTGAAGAGATCCGAATGCTTCTAAACTATCAGCAAAACGACCGCTTCCTCCTGACCCTTATTCTTCTGGGGCAGCCGGAACTCCGTGAAAAGGTGTACGCCATTCCTCCTCTGAAACAGCGGATGGAGGTACGGTATCACCTTGTGGCACTCAGTGCGGGGGAGACGGAGGAGTACATCCGTCATCGGCTCTCTGTTGCGGGAGGAAAAGAAGAGATTTTCTCGGAAAAGTCGATGCAGCTGGTGTACGAGCATTCAAAAGGTCTTCCCCGGGAAATCAATAACATTTGCGACATGAGTCTTTTGACCGCTTTTGTGAAGAAATCCAAGGAAGTGACCGAAGAAATTATTCAGGAAGTTTCAAAGGATTTTGGGGGATAATCGGGAATGTACCAGTCTTTCTGGGGGCTTAAGGAGAAACCGTTTCAGAATACGCCGGATCCCCGCTTCCTTTATTTTTCGAGGCGGCATGAGGAATCTCTGAGCCGGTTGCTCTACACCGTTCAGGAAGGTCTTGATGCCGCCGTCCTGACAGGAGTTTTTGGGACAGGGAAAACTGTTTTAGCCCAGGCCTTTTTTGAAAAGGTCGGTCTTGATAAACATCGTATCGCATTCATCACCAATCCGCAGATGGATTATGTAGAACTTCTCCGTTCCATCGTCAGACACCTCGATCCGGGAGAACTTCCGACGCTCCGGTCGGAGTATTCTCCGGATTATTTTTTGGAGCGTCTTGAAAAGACGTTACTCAATAATATACAAGATGGCAAAGAAACGATCATTCTGATTGACGAAGCGCATCTGATCAAAGAGGAGGCGATTCTGGAAGGGCTGAGGCTTCTTCTCAATTTTCAGCAGAAAGACCGCTTTCTCCTGACCCTTATCCTTCTGGGGCAGCCTGAACTCCGCCCGAAGATTCTTTCCATCAAGCAGCTCGACCAGCGGATTGCCATGAAATGCCATTTGGAAGCACTCACTGGAGAAGATACGAAAGCTTACATCTTTCACCGGTTAGGAGTGGCGGGATGCAAGGGAAATGTTTTTTTGGAAGGGGCGATCCGATTTATTTTCGACCGGTCAGGAGGAATACCCCGCCGGATTAACCAGCTCTGTGACCTGAGTCTTCTTTCGGCATTCAGTCTCAGAAAAAAAGAGGTTGACGAGGAAATTGTCCAGGAAGCAGTACGTGATTTAGGAGAAGAGGTTCATGCGTTGTAACGAGACTTTTCGGGAAGGGGCTATTTTTCCTTGGGGGGTCTATAATAGAGGCCGCCCTCTTCGTAGAAACTTTTCTCTGTCGTGGGAGACGTTTCCTCTTTGGGAGATTTTTCCGGAGAGGGCTCCTTTTCATAAAAACGGCCTTCGTTCCGATAGTAAATGCCCGAAGGAACCGCTTCTTCATAAGCAGTCGGTTCTTCAACCGGTGCGGTCGGACGGAACATATCTTTGATGAAATGGTTTAAAGGATTCGTGACGACCCTGACATCAAATTCAGGGTCGTGTCCGATAATAGCTTTTCTAATATCGGTTTCTTGAGCAGCCTCACCCGGCAGCGCCAGAATTCCGAAAAGCGAAAGGAAGATGAAAAAGCGTTTCATGAGTTAGCTCCTCTCATAAGAATATACCATAAAGTGAAAAAGTTTTCAAGGGAAGGGAAAATTTACTTATAGTAGATGTTATAACTA
>Ga0105164_10000583_pt1 | contig 25196 bp, 24 predicted proteins | sample VDWuncwatermetaG_FD_89674 | JGI IMG/M metagenome (GOLD analysis project Ga0105164, IMG submission 89674) | Wastewater microbial communities from Netherlands to study Microbial Dark Matter (Phase II) - VDW unchlorinated drinking water | ecosystem: Environmental > Aquatic > Freshwater > Drinking...
CATCCCGACAATCAATGAGCATCTGCAAAACGTTTACGAAAATGAGGAATTAAGCCAAGATCGAACTATTAGGAATTTCCTAATAGTTCAAAATGAGGGCGATCGCGATGTGGAACGCGAAGTCAATTTCTACAATCTCGATGTCATTATCGCTATCGGGTATCGTGTCAATTCCGCACAGGCGACACATTTTCGTCAATGGGCGACGACTGTTTTGCGCGATTATATCATCAAAGGTTTTGCAATGAATGATGAGTTGCTCAAAAACGGTACGCGACTGGGTAAGGATTACTTCGAGGAGCTCCTTGAACGCGTGCGCGATATCCGCGCGAGTGAGCGGCGTTTCTATCAGAAGATCACCGATATCTACGCGACGGCGATTGACTACGACAAGGATGCGCGGATCACACAGATATTTTTCAAAACAGTCCAAAACAAACTTCACTTTGCGATTCACGGACACACAGCGGCCGAGCTTATCGTACAGCGCGCCGGCGCTGAAAAATCTCACATGGGCCTCAGTACGTGGAAACATGCGCCCGACGGCAAGATTATGAAAACCGACGCTTCGATAGGGAAGAATTATCTCACTCATAAGGAGATGAGCTCGCTCAATCGGATTGTGAGTATGTATTTGGATTATGCCGAAGATCAAGCCGAGCGCGGCATGGCGATGACCATGGCAGAGTGGAAAGACAAGCTCGATGCATTTTTGCGTTTCAATGGTCGCGAGGCACTCGATAATCCCGGCACAGTTACCGCCGAAGTTGCCAAGAAACTTGCCGAAGCCGAATACGAGAAATTCCGCGTCGCGCAAGATCGCGAATTCCGATCCGACTTCGATGATTTCATTGAGCGGACGAAGAAGATTGATGATAAATATACAACAAACTTGACGCAAAATCAATAGTATGATAACAAGGTGGCGATCCTGCGGATTTGGGGGATCATCATTTTGTTACCAGCCTATGGAATCGTACATCAAAATCTCCAATATCAACGACTTTTTGTATTGCCCGGTATCTATCTACCTACACAACCTCTATGAGGGTTTCAACACCAAGGTCTACCACCAGACTCCCCAGGTCGTCGGCCGGGCCAATCACGAGCGCCTCGACGACGACACCTACTCCACTGCGCGTAAGTTTATCGGGGGAATGGAAGTCTACTCAGAAAGGCTTGGTGTGGCTGGTCGGATTGACCTATACGACGCCGACAAAAAACACCTCATCGAACGCAAGACCCGCATCAAAGAGATCCGCGACGGATACCGATACCAACTCTACGCCCAGTACTACTGCATGATCGAAATGGGTTATGCTATCGACAAACTATTCCTCCATTCACTCGAAGACAACAAGCGCTATGAGATACCAATACCCGATGATGCAGAAAAAGCAAAGTTTGAGCAGGTGCTCGTCGATATGCGGGCGTTTGATATGTCTGCCGTGCATGGGCACACCTGTATGCGCTGTGCAGAGAGTATTTATGGTGCGTTAGCCTGGTAATACGCGTATGATCTCACTCCCCGACTTCAAAGAAAAACAGCTTCTCTTCATACGAGCCGAGCGCGGTGTCTTCAACAAGATCAAATTCTACAACGACAATTTGGTCTTTATGAAAGACGACAAAGTGATCAACAGGGCGTCGTGTCACAAAGTGTTTGGTGCATTCGTGATAGGGGACATCACCATCACGAGCGGTCTCATGCGCGACGGAGTCAAACATGGCGTATCCTTTTTCTTCCTAAAAGATAATTTGGAGACGTATGCGAGCTTCGGTGCGGCGGCAGAGGGGCATTATCTCTTGCGCGGCCGACAGTATGCATGGAGCGAGGAAACGGAAATGAAAATGGCTCGGCTTCTCATCGCGAATAAAGTCTCGAATCAGGCAAAACTGTTGAAGGAGCGGAAGAAAAAAGACGACATGGCGGCCGATCTCGATACCACACTACTTGCGATACAAGGTGCCGGCAACAGTGAGACACTGCTCGGGCTTGAAGGGAACGCATCGCGGCGATTTTTTGAAGAATACTACGCGGATATCGGCTGGGTACGTCGCGCGCCGCGCACGAAAGGGGATATACACAACATCCTGCTTGATATCGGATATTCGATGCTTTTCAACTGCACCGATTCACTGCTTCGATTGCATGGCTTTGATACGTACAAGGGTTTTTATCATAAGCTCTTCTTCCAGCGCAAATCGCTCGCCTGCGATATCATGGAGCCGTTTCGCTGTATCATCGACAAACAATTGCTCAAAGCATGGAATCTCAAGCAAATTGATTCAAAAGATTTTACGGTGGTAAAAGGGCGATATACGCTCTCGTATGAGGCGAGCCGCAAATATGCTGAGCTTTTTATGGTAGCGATCATGGATCATAAAGAGGATTTATACAAATACGTGCACGGGTTTTATCGCTATGTCATGAACGAGGGCGCGGTTGAGTTTTCGATGTTCAAAATATAAAACACCTATGCTTGTAACATCTTACGACATTTCCAATGATAAGGTGCGCACCAAGCTCGCGAAATTCTTGTGCAAATATGGGCGCAAACTGCAGTATTCAGTGTATGAGATACGCAACAGCGATCGCCTCTTGCGCAATATCAAAAAGGAGATAGAATTGAGGTACAAGAAGCAATTCACGGGCGCGGATAGTGTCGTGATTATGCCTCTTTGCGAGCGGTGCCGTAAGAAGGTGATTCGGTACGGCTACGCTGAAAACGACGAGAAGGAGGTAGTCGTTTTTGAATAAGCTGACCTTTGAAAATTTCATAACAACAAGAGTATAAGTTGCAGTGTAACGATTGCGATTTCGGCTTGTGGGGATCGGGGAAACCCGAGTCTTTATTTTTTGACGAAGTCTCACAATGGCTTCGTTGAGCCAATATGGTCGTGAGCGCCTTTGTGCCTCATTTGCATCCTGCGGCTCAACCAAGCCATCCCCGCAGCCAAATCGTTGTATTCAATTTCTACTGTTGTAGATTTTCCAGGCTTGCCGATGTCCTTCCCCGCCAAATCGTTGTATTCAATTTCTACTGTTGTAGATGATATTCATCAGATCGTTGGAGTCGAGCCAAATCGTTGTATTCAATTTCTACTGTTGTAGATAGAGCATCCGTGGCGTGTCGAGCAGGCCAAATCGTTGTATTCAATTTCTACTGTTGTAGATTGTATCGAACGAAGAAGGAATCGATGGCCAAATCGTTGTATTCAATTTCTACTGTTGTAGATGCCTGGAGCCTGACAAGGAGACGACCGGCCAAATCGTTGTATTCAATTTCTACTGTTGTAGATCGAGGCGAGCGAATCGGTGATGATTAGGCCAAATCGTTGTATTCAATTTCTACTGTTGTAGATGCCATATAGATTATTTGCCGCGCTTGCCAAATCGTTGTATTCAATTTCTACTGTTGTAGATTGCGGCGAGCCTTTGATGCCGCGAGGGCCAAATCGTTGTATTCAATTTCTACTGTTGTAGATGCGTCGCCGAATACCTTCGCGTTGTCGCCAAATCGTTGTATTCAATTTCTACTGTTGTAGATATTGCCCATAGCGTGTTGTCGGCGTGCCAAATCGTTGTATTCAATTTCTACTGTTGTAGATAGCAAAGACTTCCCAACGCTCAAAGACGCCAAATCGTTGTATTCAATTTCTACTGTTGTAGATTGTTGTGTTTCAAGTAGAGGTTGGGGGCCAAATCGTTGTATTCAATTTCTACTGTTGTAGATTCTTGTCGAATCGGATCACCATCCAGCCAAATCGTTGTATTCAATTTCTACTGTTGTAGATGAGAGCCTTACATCCTGACCCCAAAGCCAAATCGTTGTATTCAATTTCTACTGTTGTAGATGATAGTTAGCAAGACATCCCGGCCAGCCAAATCGTTGTATTCAATTTCTACTGTTGTAGATGTCATTCCAGTACGATCCGGAGCAATGCCAAATCGTTGTATTCAATTTCTACTGTTGTAGATGGTATGGCGATTTCACAAGGCGCGTCGCCAAATCGTTGTATTCAATTTCTACTGTTGTAGATTTAATTTGGGCTTTGTTGATGGTGGCGGCCAAATCGTTGTATTCAATTTCTACTGTTGTAGATCTCTCCGATCAGTGGGCGGCGATCTGCCAAATCGTTGTATTCAATTTCTACTGTTGTAGATAATACGAACCATAGTTTCTTTTTTAAGGCCAAATCGTTGTATTCAATTTCTACTGTTGTAGATCTGAACCATGTCCCGAGCCTGCGTCGGCCAAATCGTTGTATTCAATTTCTACTGTTGTAGATAGTCCGCAGATCGCCGCCCACTGATCGCCAAATCGTTGTATTCAATTTCTACTGTTGTAGATAGAAAGTGGTACGCCGCGTGTCTCATTGCCAAATCGTTGGGAACGCGCTCCATGCTAAACTTTCCGTTTTTCTTTGCTGATGACGCACACGACGGGCATATGACCCGTTTTTTTGAATACATATTCATAATTGCTGATTTTGCTTGTAATTGCGCTCCATAATAGCAGAAACAGCCTCACATAATTCCATTAAGCCTCAATTTCTACTGTTGTGAACCTACCCTCGGTCTGCGTAATTCCCACAAGACAGGGAGCGTCGACACGATGACGATCGCGAGCACTACCCACATGAGATAGTGTTCTATTTCCGGTATACGGACGCCGAGGTAATAGCCCGCGAATGTTACGCCCGCGCCCCAGCATATCGCGCCGATCACGTTGTAGGTGAGAAACGAGCGATACCGCATCTGCGTGATGCCGGCGAGGATGGGCGCGAAGGTGCGCACGACGGGGATGAATCGCGCCAAGAGGATGGTCTGTGCGCCGTGCCGGTCATAAAAATCTTTCGCCTTTTCCAAATACTCGCGCTTGAAGAATCGGGAATCTTTTCTGAAGAAAAACGACACGCCGACCTTCGATCCAAACCAATACCCTGCGTTGTCCCCCAAGATCGCGGCGGCCGTGAGGAGGGGGATTAAAATCCAGACATTAAAGAACCCCTGCGACGCGAGGAGTCCCGCGGTAAAGAGCATCGAAGCGCCGGGCAGAAAGAATCCGAAAAACACGCCGCTCTCCAAAAATACCGCCGCAAAAAGCCCCGGATAACCGATGATCCGCACCAGATGGAGCAGGGTGATATGGGGCAAAAAGGACAACATGAAAAAGTCGCCCTATTGTAGCATATCGGGATGTTTGCGCGCCCTCGTTTACTTTATACGAACGATTCGGGGATCGGGAATTTGGCGCAGAGGGTGCGGATTTCTTTGCGGATGGCGGCGTGTTTGACGACGTCTTTTTTGTGCGTGAGCGCGTCGATCATGAGCTCGGCGACGCGGGCGCATTCTTTTTCTTTGAACCCGCGCGTCGTGATCGCGGGTGTGCCGAAGCGGATGCCCGACGGATCCATCGGTCCGCGCATGTCGTCGGCGATGGAATTTTTGTTGAGCGTGATGCCGACCTCATCGAGAAGATTCTCGGCCTCCTTGCCGCTGACGCCCAGCGAGCCGTAGACATCGGCGAGCAGGAGATGATTATCGGTGCCGCCGGTGATAAGGCGGATATCATGTTTTTTGAACACCGCCTCCATGGCCTTCGCGTTTTTGAGGATCTGCTCGGCGTATTTTTTGAAGGATGGTTGGAGCGCTTCGCCAAAAGCGACAGCCTTGGCGGCAATGTTGTTCATATGCGGCCCGCCTTGGAGACCGGGGAAAACAATTTTGTCGATCTTTTTGGCCAGTTCTTTGCTCTCGCGCGTGAGGATCATACCGCCGCGCGGGCCGCGGAGCGTCTTGTGCGTGGTGGTGGTGAGAATGTCGAACCCGAAGTCGAACGGATTTTTCACGGCCTTGCCCGCGATGAGCCCCGCGATGTGCGCCACGTCCATCACGGCGTAGGCACCGACCTCTCGCGCGATGTCGACGAATTGCGCATAATCGAGCTCGCGCGGGTAGGCCGAAAATCCTGCGAGCAGGATTTTCGGCCGTTCACGCTGTGCCATCTCGCGCATCTCATCGTAATCGATCGCGCCCGTCTCGACATTTTTCATCTTGTAGCGGACGAAATTGAATATCTTGGTGATATAAGTGACCGGATGGCCGTGCGTGAGGTGTCCGCCGTGCGAGAGATCCATCCCGAGCACGGTGTCGCCAGGATTGAGGAGTGCGAAGTACATCGCGATGTTGGCGTTGGCGCCGCCGAGCGGCTGGACGTTGGCAAATTGTGCTCCAAATAATTTCTTCGCGCGGTCAATCGCGAGCGTCTCGACGGCGTCAGTGAATTCCTGCCCGCCGTAGTAGCGCTTGCCCGGGTAGCCTTCGGCGTATTTGTTGGTGAGTATGGAACTGTTGGCCTCGCGCACCGCGAGGGATACGTAATTCTCCGACGGTATCAGCTCAAGGCCTTCCGCCTCACGCCGCTCCTCGCCTTCGAGCGCGGCGAATACTTCGGAGTCTTGTTGTTGGATGTGTTCGTACATATCAAAATAATGATTAGAGGTGTAAGAGACTATGTATGTAAGACTAAACCATAGGTCCTTATTATATACCAGTCGTACCCATTCCACCCCTGTCGGAGGTACCTAATGTATCTACCTCTTGCCACTGCACTTTGTCATAAGGGAGTAAGATGACCTGGACGACACGGTCTCCTCGCTCTACCTGCACCGGAGTGTCGGTAAAATTATACAGTGCGGCACGGTACTCATCTCCATCACCGGCATAATCCTCATCAAAGATGCCGATATTGTTGGCGAGCATAAGTCCGCGCTTGCGCAGAGAACTTCGCGCCGCCATCAGTGCAAAATGTCCTTTGGGAGGCTTAAGGGCGACATTGAGGGGAAACACGACGACAGAATACGGCTCTACCGCCGCACCTTCCCGTACCGACAAATCCATCGCGGCCGCGCCGGCCGTCTTGTATTCCGGGAGCGGAAGGTCTTTGTCTATGCGTCGTATCGGCACATCCATAGGGGTATTGTAGCATTCGCCTATTCATCTGCTATTATGAACGCATGAAGCCTTTTGTCGATCGAGTGCCGGATATGCAGTACCGCGACAACTTGAAATACATACTTGATCGCGGCGTACGAGTCAAAAGCCAGCAAGGGGTCGATGCGCTCACCGTCATCGCGCCGCCGCCGATGCATTTCAAGTTGGAGAATGGCTTCCCAATGATAACCGAGCGAAGCGTAAAGGGTTTTTGGAAAGGCTCCATCGGCGAGATCTGCGCTTTTATCAACGGCGCGCGGACGCTTGAAGAACTCGAATCGTTTGGATGCAAATTTTGGACCGCATGGGGCACTCCCGAAAAGGCCGCAAAGCGCGGATTAGCGGTCGGCGATCTCGGCCCCGGTTCTTACGGCGTCGCATTCCACGATTTTCCTACGAAAGAAGGCGACTCGTACAACCAGATCAAAAATATCGTCGAGCAAATGATCGAATTCCCGCATTTGCGGACGCATTTTATCTCGCCCTGGATCCCGCAGTACATCATCCGCGGCACCGGCAAACAGCAAAAAGTCGTCGTCGTACCTTGTCACGGTTGGATGCACTTCCGCATCATCGACAACAAACTCACACTGCATATGTTTCAGCGGTCGGCGGATTTTCCGGTGGGTGTGCCATCAAATATGATCCAGTACTCAGCGCTTTTGATGATGCTCGCGCATGTCACACATACCGAACCCTACGAATTCGTGCACAGTTTCTCGGATGCGCATATCTATGTCGATCAGGTGCCGCAGGTTGAGGAGCTTTTGATCCGCGAGCGCAGGGCTTTTCCGACGGTCACCATGATCAACAAAAAAGACGACGTCTTCGCGTACCGCAAAGACGATTTTGAACTGTCCGATTACGACCCCCACCCCCCGATCAAGGATATCCCGGTCGCTGTGTAAATATCCGATTTGCATCTATAATTTGCTTATGCCTTTTATACACTTGGAAAATGCCCGAGTGGGGGAACAAAAGAAAGTAATGGAACAAATTAATGCAGATAAACTGTGTCCTTTTTGTCTTGAAAACCTTGATAAATATCATAAGAATCCAATCTTAGAGCAGGGAAATTATTGGATAGTGACCAAGAATCAATGGCCATATAATGGTGCCAAAAATCATTTTCTTGCAATTGCCAAACAGCATGTTGAGTTATTATCAGAACTAGAATCTGAAGCTGGTGCGGAACTTTTTAGACTCTTTCAAAAGATTGCCCAAGATCATTCTGTGTTAGGCGGAACTGTCGCCATGAGAATGGGAAATAATGAAAGATACGCAAGTACCGTGCGGCATCTCCATGTACATTTTATTGAACCTGATTTTGAATCCCTTGAGCACGAAGGTATCACGTTCAGGGTAAGTAAGAAAATCTCGTAATCACTCTACAAAGATAATCTCCACACCCGCGGTTTTCAAAATATCTTCGCCATCAAGGACGCCGTAGCCCCCACTATAGTAAAGTGTTTTGATACCGGAATGCGCAATAATTCTCGCGCACGGCGGGCAAGGGAATGTCGTCACATACATGTCTGTACCCCCAAGCGAGATGCCTCGACGTGCGGCCTCGGAAATGAGAGACGCCTCCGCGTGAAAGCCGCTTGATATCTCGATGTGATCGCCTTTATGAAAGTTGTTGCGTGGATCGCCGTTGATGTAGGGGGTATGCGGCGAAGGGAAATGGCGATTGTGCACAATAAGGATCGTCTCGCCGTCTTTTACGATCACAGCGCCCACATGCCGCCAAATATCCGAGCTTTTCGCGGCTTCGGCCTTCGCCTCCGACATTATGTCGCGATGGAATTCTTCTCGAGTAATCCGCCTGTCAGACATAATCGGCTTCTCGGCGATCGAGTTGTGCTTGTCCCAGCGCAAGAAGATGCGGTCAAAGGTAAGATGGGCGTCGGGAAAATACTTTTGAGCGATCTCGCTAGAGATATCCTCGTCGGGCAGAATGACCTCATTTCCTGATGTATTAAGGGAGTGCGCTTGTGCGGGATCCAATATCAAGACCCGGGTGAAGATACCGAGTGAGTCGATCGCCTTTTGCATGATCGCGGGATCAATCTGGCGGATCTCTTTTGCGAGCCAAGGAAATTCGGCGACGATCTCGAGCCCGAAAACAAACAGCTCACTGTCTTTGCCGTGCTTTTTGAAGAAACGAAGATATCCCTCATGGAGTACGGGCACATAAGCTACGATAGAACGCATATTATTTTTTGCGATTGAGTTCCTTGAGGATGTCTTCCATGATGCCCGGCATATTGGATGCAATGGTGCGTGCGAGTTGTTGTGAGCCGTCTACGAGTTGTTTTTCCACAAGAAAAGAGAGTTTGGGGGCCAATTCTTTTGCAAATCTATCCGCACCGCTCACGTGTAATAATCGGACTTTCGCGCTTGTCGAGGTTTCAGCCTGAGGTTCGAGCAATACTACCTTGCCGCAATACTTTTCTTTCTCAGCGATGTCTTCTCTTTTGTGTTTGGTTGTCTTGGAAAGAACGAGTACATCCGGACGAATGAGTCTGATGAGCGCGTTGGGTTTCTCGGAATGTTTTTTGAGTGTAATAACGTCCACGTGCCGCAAATGAGAGAGAATGCGCACCCGCTCTGCCTCGGGGACAACGGGGCGATGCGGCCCTTTGCGGAAACGGACCTTCTCGTCGCTATCGACGCCGACGATGAGCAGATCACCCTGCTTCTTTGCGCGCTCCAAGTACTCGGCGTGTCCGACATGAAAGAGGTCATACGTCCCTGATGTCAGGATTATTCTCAGGTTGAGCGCCTTCCAGCGCTTCACGTGTGCGACGAGTTTAGCTTGATCGGGAATGTATCTGTCTTTCAGATTAGTACCATCTCCAAAGATTCCTACATTGATCGCCATATTTTTGTTCTTCTTAGTTTACCTTAAAATATCAGGACCGTGCTAGTATAAAGAGAGAAAAACACGTGGTATGCTGTTTTGGAAGATAAGGAACCACATAATAGTATGAAAAAACCTCGCATCAGCATCGTGGCGGCTATCGGTAAGGATCGGGTCTTGGGAAAAGACAACCGGCTCCTCTGGCATATACCGGAGGATTTCCGGCGATTCAAGCGAATCACGCTCCATCACCCGATCATCATGGGTCGGAAGACCTTTGAGTCGATTGTCGCGATCATCAAGAAACCGCTGTCGGATCGCATCAACATCGTCGTGACGCGCGATCCTCTGTGGACTTATGACGGCGTGATCGTCGCGCATTCGCTTGAAGAAGGGATAGGGGAAGCGAAGCGATTGGATCAAGAGGAGATCTTCATCGGAGGGGGCGGCGAGATCTACAAACTGGCATTGCCGTTCGTCGATAAGCTCTACCTGACTTTGATCGATGATGACAAACAAGGGGACTCGTATTTCCCTCCCTACGAAGATCAATTCACTGTCAAAACCTTCGAAGAAGATCACGAATGGCGGGGAATACGATATCATTGGGTAGACCTCGAACGACCTTAAATCCCCGCCTTCTTCCGGCGGGGATCTTTTTGTAAAAAAGAGGCCTCGGTATAACAACCGAGGCCTTGATCCTTCGATTACTGAAGGACATGCGGTGCTTGTGATTGGTACGCCAACCACAACACAATCGCAAACAGTACGACACACACGATATACAACAGACGGGTCATATTCGCTCTCCCTCATTGCTATGTTGTTCCATGGAAACTCTAGCCTATCCTCTTTTTCGTGTCAATCGTTGCTACTGCTTCAGCCCGAGGCCCGTGCGGATGAGATACCAATTGATCGCGATCAATAGGGCGATGAGACCGAAGAGTACCGCACTGCATACCCAAAGTGACACATCGGAGATGCCGAGGAAGCCCCAGCGGAAGCCGTTTATCAGATAAAAAAGAGGATTCATGCGGGTGATCGTCTGCCACCAGTGCGGCAAGGAGTGCACCGAGTAAAAGATGCCGCCGAGATACACGAGCGGCGTGAGCACGAATGTCGGCACGAGGTTGATGCCGTCGATCGACTTGGCGTAGATGCCGTTGACCAAGCCCGCGAGCGCGAAGAGGATCGCGGTCAATATCGCGAACATGAGGATGAGAAGTACGCTGTGGAAGGCGAGATGCAGGCCAGTGAAGAAGAGCGAGACGATAAGCACGAGAGTGCCGACGAGCACGCCGCGCACCACGCCGCCCGCGACGAACCCCGCGATCATCACCCAAGGCGGCGTTGGCGAGACGAGAATCTCGTCGATGGAGCGCGCGAAGAATTTGGACGAGAAAAAGGTGAACGAGGAATTGGCGTACGACGAAGTGACGATCGCCATCATCACGAGCCCGGGCACGACGAATGTCATGTAGCTGATGCCTTGCATCGTGCCGATGCGCGATCCGAGCACCGTGCCGAAGACGAGGAAATACAGCACCGACGTGATGACGCTCGGCAGAAATGTCTGTACCCATATGCGGAACATACGCACGACGTCTTTGCGCAGCATGGTATAGAAACTGATCCATGTTTGGTTCGGTGTCATATTATGCAATGATTTTCAACTTTTTGTGGGGTCTGACCCCACGGTGTCGCTCGTGAGCTTCAAGAAAATCTCCTCCAAGCGGCCGCCGCGGTATCCGTTTATCTTCTCTTGCGTGTCGTGCAGGGCGAGCACTTCGTCCATCGTGCCGGCGGCGACTATCTCGCCTTTGTTGATGATCGCGACGCGCTTGCAGAGTTGCTCGGCTTCTTCGAGATAGTGCGTGGTGAGAAGTATGGTAACGCCTTTGCCGGTGATGGTCTTCAGGTATTCCCACATCTCGTGTCGCAACTGCACGTCGACGCCGGCGGTCGGTTCGTCGAGGATGAGGAAGCGCGGCTCATGGATGAGCGCGCGGGCGATCATGAGCCGGCGCTTCATGCCGCCGGAGAGCGCCATCGCCTTATCCGTCATCTTGTCGCCGAGGCCGAGGTCGCCGAGGAGCTTCCGTGCGCGCGGGATGGCGACCGATCGCGGGATGCCGTAGTAGCCGCCTTGATTGACGACGATGTCGAGCGGCTTCTCGAATGGATTGAAATTGACCTCCTGCCCGACGAGCCCGATTTGCGCCTTGGCCAATTCGGGCACACGGTCGATATCATGGCCAAACACGCGCACGATGCCCTCGGTCTTATTCACCAGCCCCGCCACGATGCCGATGATCGTCGTCTTGCCTGCGCCGTTGGGCCCGAGCAGTGCGAAGAAATCTCCCGCAGGTACTTCAAGCGACACGCCCTTCAAGGCCTCCACGCCGTTGGCGTAGGTTTTTTTGAGACCGTCTATTTTGAGCGCGGGTTCCATAGATAAGGCGTTATTGTAGCATATTGGGTTTGTTTTAAGATTCGAGAACACTTCCACAAATAGTAATCATATGGTACGGTATCTTTGGTAAAAGGGTAACCCAAGGAAGCTGGAAGGAAATCGTCATGGGTATTATAAATGACCTGGCATAATCGCTTGACACCACTAATCACTACTTGACCCGTAGCATACCTTGAACGAGCCGGTAGAATAATTTTCCTCGGCTCCCTGACGTACGTCGATTGAATCTGAAGACAAACTCATCAAGGTATGTGGCGAGATGCGTTTCCTCCACGCGTCCATGGTGAGTACCAAGCAACCATCGCTTTAAGAGCGAGGCGATACGGTGTACCAATGGAGTCGGGTCTTCGCCGGGTTCGAGCGATTTCCTTTTCATCACGATATGTTCGTATCCCTCCATCGTAGCTGGGGTGTATCCTTTCCATTCGTCTGTCCGTATTTTACTTCCGGATTCGACCATTTTTTTGATTGCGATTCGCAGTGTCTGGGCAGATGCATCAGGAATAATTTCAATGCGAATACGTCCGAATCCCTTCCTTTCTTTGTCTTCTGCCGCAACGAGTATGAGTACTTTCCCCAAAGCGCCTCGACCTCTGATTCCTGGCTTAACTCCGCCAAGAAACACCTCATCGACCTCAATGAGACCGCTTAATCGTTCTCGACCAGCTCGCACCATTCCGGTACGGATTTTCTTCAAGAGTTGCCATCCTGTCATCTGACGTTTGATGCCAAGCAAACGAGAAAGCCCCAGTGCGCTCACGCCGTGCTTTTGAGAAACAACCGTCCAGAGAGCTTGAAACCAAATACGAAGTGGCAGGTGCCTTCCTTGAAAAACAGTACCGGCGGTAACGGATATATCACGACGGCATTTTTTGCACTTCCGTATTCCGCGACCAAGCTTCCAGCTTTCAGTGTGCGAACACTTTGGGCACTTGAACCCGTCTGCCCACCGCACGTCGAATAGATACTGACGGCATGCTTCCTCAGTCGAAAACCGATCCATGAAATCTTGCATGGTTTCAGGATACTCTACTTTCATCCCTCAATGGTGATCCAAGGAGTTGGTGGTGTCAAGCGATTATGCCAGTAAATGACATAGGAAGCTGTGAAGCCGCTCGCATACGACTCACAATATTGATCTATCCCAGAAGCTGAACGGGGTGGTCGAGAGGATCGCTCGGGAAAACGACGTAAGCAAGGCCGAGGTGCTTCGTATTGCCATCGAATTTTTGCGGGAGGTGAACGAAGCAAGAAAAGAAGGGATGCGCGTTGGAGCGTGGAAAGAAAACGACGGTCACCGCTACGAACGAGAATTTATCGGTCGTCTAAGCTAATAGAACGCCTACCGTCCCGGCAAATACCCGGGACGGCTTTTTTATGCCACACTAAATACAAGCAAGATACTGAATGCGATAATGATCACGAGGGAAAGGATAAACATCTTTCGAGCCCATTTTTTTGTATCGTTCGCTTTGAATCCCGCGATGGCGAGCACGAGCCACATGATGCCCAATACGGCCATAACGATGAGGTATGCATATCCGGCGTAGCCGAATGCGGTTAGTATGAGCGCCGCGATGATAAAAGCATTGATGTACAACAGCATGTGAATCTTTGTCGCGAAGATACCTCGCTTGACCGGCAGGACGGGAATGCGGGCGGCGGTGTAATCTTCGAGCCGATACAATGCGATCGCGTAGAAATGCGGGACTTGCCATAGTACCAGAATCAAAAATAAAAGAACCGCGCCGAAATCGATCGAATGAGTCACGGCAGTGTAACCGACGACCGGCGGCACGGCGCCGGCGAGCCCGCCGACGAGCGTGCTGTGCACCGATCGGCGCTTGAACCACAGCGTATAAAGCGCGATATAGACGAACCCGCCGAAGAGCGCGACCGAAAGCGAGAGGGGATTGACGTATAAGAAAAGTATCAAGATTCCCAAAAACCCGAGCGCCACACCAAACATAATCGCTTTCCAAGATGCAATGGCGCCCATCGCGAGCGGGCGATTCTTGGTGCGCTCCATCAAGGCGTCGGAGTCGCGGTCGAAATAATTGTTGATCACACAGCCGGATGCGATGACGAGCGAAAGCCCCGCGATCATCGCCAGAAATAATCCGAGATCAAAATGCCCGCGTTCAGCGAGAAAAAATCCTCCGCTCGCGGTGATCATATTGCCGAAGATGATCCCGGGCTTGGTGAGTGAGAGATAGTTTTTGATCATGAGTAATGATATTGTATCAAAATTCCATGTTATACTCGATCGCGCCGGCGGCATGGTGCAAGACGGGAACTGACATTCTATGTCTTGAGGGTTCGAGTCCCTCCGTCGGCTTAGGGAGACGTTATCCACAGGGTTTAGGTGCACTCCTTGACCTATAGCGCTATAGGTATATACTGACTGATGTGTCAGTTCCTGTCTTGCATGCTCGAGCTACTCGAGACATGGAGGAAGCACCGCTCGCGAGGGCGGTGTTTTCCGTTGCGGCTTGATTACGTGAATTATTGGTGATCAAGCATATACGAATCGCTCTGCGAGGGGCTCATCAGCATCATGTTGTAATTGAGATGATTCATGATCCACAGCGATCCGCCGGCGAGGAAGACGACAAGCAGTGCGGTGTACAAGAAAGCGATCAGATTCCACTGCGATGACTTCTTGCCCAAATGCAAGAAAAAAACGAGCTGAACCGCGAGCTGAAGTATCGCAAGGATGACGACGGCGACGTGAAGAAACTCATGCGAAAAGGTCTCGTGTCCGGAATGTACATGGCTATCGACGAGGTAGTAGACGACGAGCGTCAAGATTATCGAAAGCGCGAATCCGATCACATACGAACGGAGCGAACCATGGCCGGTTCCTCGCTGTGTTGTTGTTTGAATCTGATCGTCCATATCGCTACGCTATTATTCCCATAAGGTATACGAAGGTGAAAATAAAGATCCACACGACGTCGAGGAAATGCCAAAAGAGGCTCCAGCGCACAAGCCGGTCGATGATGCTTGCCGTGAGGCCGCGGCGAGTCGCTTGTATCATGAGCACGATCATCCAGAGCGATCCCGCGGCCACATGCGCCCCGTGCGTGCCGACCAGCGTGAAAAATGCCGAGAGGAATCCGCTTCTCTGCCAGCCGTTGCCTTCCGCATAAAACCGCGCAAACTCATTGATCTCGAGTCCGAGGAAGGCGAGGCCCAGTACGAGCGTCACCCCGAGCCATATGAGGACTTGTTTCCTGTCGTTGCGATGTCCGGCGAGCAGGGCGAGCCCGGCGGTGAAACTGCTCGTGAGCAAGATGAGCGTCTCGGCAAGGACGAACGGCAGACTAAAGAGATCCTCGGCTTCGGGTCCGCCGTAGGTATTGCCTTGCAAGACCGCATACGTCGCAAAGAGCGTGGCGAAGATCAGCGCATCGCTCATGATGTATATCCAGAAACCAAAAATGGTTTTGTCGTTCGTCATGTCGTTATTCTTTGCGCCTCAATTCTTGCGATCTCGGCGGCGGGTACGATGTATTCGGTGTCTTCGTCAAAGGAGCGCGCGATGATGTGCGCGATTATGCCGACGGCGCCGACCAAGGCGAGCCACCAGATGTGCCAGACCAACGAGAAGCCGAATATGAAGGCGAGCGCGCCGATGTACACGCCCACCGGCGTATTGCGCGGCAATTCGATGTCCGCGTACTCTTGTACGGGCTCGGCTTGCACGCCGTGCTTCATATCCCAGAAGGCATCGCGGCCGTGCACGGTCGGAATGACGGCGTAATTATAGAATGGCGCGGGCGATGATGTCGACCATTCGAGGGTGCGGCCGTCCCACGGGTCGCCGGTCGTGTCGGCGTTTTGTTTGCGCTCAATGATGCTCACGATCAATTGCACGGCCTGGAAGGCGATACCGAGCGCAATGATCGCGACGCCGACACCCGCGACGATGAAGAGCGGTTGCCATCCCAAAGACGCGTCATAATGATCGAGCCGCCGCGTCGCGCCCATGAATCCCAAAATATACAGCGGCACGAACGCGACCAAAAATCCGACGACCCAGCACCAAAAGGCGCGTATGCCCCATTTTTCATTGAGCTTGAAGCCGAATATCTTGGGGAACCAAAAAGTGAGACCCGCGAGATAGCCGAACACCACTCCGCCGATCGCCATATTGTGGAAGTGTGCGACGAGGAAGAGGCTGTTGTGCAATTGGAAGTCGATCCCCGGCACCGACATCATCACGCCCGTCATGCCGCCCAAGACGAAGGTGGCGACAAATCCGAGAAACCAATACATCGGCGAGGCGAATACGATGCGCCCGCGATGCATGGTGAAGAGCCAGTTGAAGACCTTGACGCCGGTGGGCACGGCGATGACCATCGTCATGATCCCGAAGAAGGCGTTGACGTTGGCGCCCGCACCCATGGTGAAGAAATGATGCAACCAGACGACGAACGAAAGGAAGCATATTGCGATAGTCGCCAATACCATCGAGGTGTATCCGAAAAGGCGCTTGCGCGAGAATGTCGCGACCACCTCGGAGAAGACGCCGAATGCGGGCAGGATGAGAATGTACACTTCCGGATGCCCCCACGCCCAGATGAGATTGACGTACATCATCGCGTTGCCCCCGAAATCCGACGTGAAGAAATGCATCCCCATGAGGCGATCGAGGCTCAGCATCGCCAAGGTCGCGGTGAGGATCGGGAATACGGCGATGATAAGGACCATGCTCGCGAGCGCCGTCCATTCGAATACCGGCATCCGCATGAGGGTCATGCCCGGGGCGCGATTCTTCAGGATGGTAACGAAAAAATTGATGCCCGAGAGCAGGCTCCCGACTCCCGCGATCTGCAATATCCAGATGTAATAATCGACACCGACGCCGGGGCTGTACGCGAGCTCGGAGAGCGGCGGATACCCGAGCCATCCGATCTTGGCGAATTCGCCGAGCACGAGCGACAGGCTCATGAGCGCGGCTCCGGCGGCAAAGAGCCAGAAACTCACGGAGTTGAGGAAGGGAAATGCGACGTCGCGCGCGCCGATCTGCAAAGGCACCACCAGATTGAGCAGGCCGAACATCAGCGGCATCGCGACGAAAAAGATCATGATCACGCCGTGCGCGGTGAATATCTGATCGAAGTGATCCGGCGGCAGGAAGCCGTATGAATCGCCGACCGATACGGCTTGCTGTGAGCGCATGAGTGCGGCGTCGACCGCGCCGCGCAAGAGCATCACAAAGCCCACGACGAGATACATCACGCCGATTTTCTTGTGGTCGAGCGATGTGAGCCATTCATTCCACAGCCGCTTCCAATCGTGGAAATACCACAAAAGAGCGGCGATGACGATCACGATGATGGCCATAAACCAGCCGGCGCCGATGACGATCGGATCGTGGGGAAGCGCGGCGAGTGTCAATTTTCCAAACATAGATTAATTGTGCCGCAGTGCGGGCATGGAAACATGCGGTGAGAGATGTTTCAGCACGACAGTATTATACAGCCCCGGGTCGGCCGATCCGTAATACACGACGGGCGCGTTCGCGCTCGGTACCGCGAGGGTACGGTAACTATCGTTGTCCAATGCCGTCGGTATTTGTTGTACCGATTCCACCCATTGATCGAAATCGGTTTTCGAAACGGACTGCGCGGTGAATTTCATCCCGGAGAATCCCGCGCCGCTGAAATTCGCGGACATGCCCCTGTAGCTGTCGACTCCGTCGGCAATCAGATGCAGTTGAGTCGACATGCCCGGCATCGCGTAGGTCTGCCCGCCCAAGCTCGGTATCCAAAATGAATTCATCGGAGCGTCGGCGGTGATCTCGAAATCGATCGGCGTCCGCTCGGGAAATTCGACAAAATTCACCGTGGCGATGCCTTGTTCCGGATAGATGAAGAGCCATTTCCAATCGAGCGCGACGACTTGGATCGTAAGCGGTTTACCTTGAGCGGAATCGAGGGGCTTAAAGGGATCCAATTCGTGCGTGGTTTTCCATGTGATGATCGCAAGCGTAAAAATGATCGCGAGTGGAATGGCCCACCAGATGAATTCGTCCAGCAGATTATGATCCTGATCGGGGGTATACACGGCGTCGGCGTTGCCCGCCCGATATCTCCAAGCGATCATAAACGCGAGCGCGTACACCGGTACGACTACGAGAAGCATCAGCACAACCGCGACGAATATGAGCTGTTTTTCCTTCAGCGCGACCAACCCCTTCGGATTCAACACTTCAAAATCAATTCCATTCGAGAGCGCCGTCAACACCGCGGCCAGACCGATCGCGAGCAAGAGAACGATTGCGAATGCGTATTTGATTTTCATCGGAAGATATTCCGATGATAACATGAGAAACGAGCCAGCCATGCGCCGGGGTGGATAAAGAAAAAACGCATGTCCGCCTCGGACGGCCTCCTACCCCTTGCCATTCCACTCATCCTTCGAGACACGTGCTTGGCGCAATATCTCGGCGAGCAGTGATTTTGAGATATCGCTATGGTGAACATTGGGAATGTGCACCGATAGCGATCCTCTTTGCATAAACATATGCCTGCCGCCGGAATATGGCCCGGTGAATCCTAAAGATTTGAAGCGTTTGACGAGGTTTTTCTGCGAAATCGCTTTAAGCATATTCTGCCGTCAGCTTCGGAATATTGACGGAGAGGCCTTGCACTTTTTTGTGTTGCGCCACTTGTATAAGCACCCAGTCCTCCAAGACTTCCTGCAACTCCGCACGACATTTCTCAAGCGTCTTTGCCTGCGCCCAGACGCCGGAAGCGGTGGAAATCTCGCCAAAATAAGTGCCGTCATCGAGAATCTTGTACTGCGCTTTTTGGAGCTTTTCTGAAATATATTGCGTTAACATACCTTGCATCATATCAACATATTGACCTTTAGGCAACCGGCGTACACATCCTGTCGCATGCATCCGCCCCTACTTCCTCGAGAAATTCGTGACCATGGTGATCGCGCTGTTGAGGATGTGATGCGTCTCGCCGTCTTCGCCGCGCAGAGTGGTGAGCCGCATCGCGATCCGCACCACGGTACCCTCGACGGCCGCATTGATCTTCACGCGCTCTCCGACCCTATACTGGTCTTCGGCGGAAATGACGATGCCGGAGACGAAATCTTTCATGAGCGTCTGCGAGCCGAGCCCCGCGATGAGCCCGAGGACTCCCGCACCGGCAAGCAGGGGGCGGATGTCGACCCCGAGCACGTCGAGCGTCAAAAACAGTATGATGCCATAGAGTATGGTATTGCCGATCACCCGTATGACACTTTTGATGGTATGGGTGCGCTCCGTGAATCCGGAACTCCCTTGCGCCACCGATATGCTCGCGAGCACCGTCGCGACGATCACATGCAGTAATACTTTCCCAAACAGGAAAATGAACACGATGTGAACGACGGCGCGCAGAAGATCGGGCAATAAGACTTGCAGACCGGAAAGCATACCGTTCATTGTACTCTACCGTAGCAAAATCTTGCAATATGATATACGCTCATCCGCAATGCCGAGCACTTGACTATGGTATGCATATTTGCTACAAACATAGCAGGGCACGATAGGGGAATAGATATTCCGATCTGGCAAGTGCCAAATAGGCTCTATGTGAGCCATATATCTGGTAAAAGTAAATTAAATGGAACATCATAAGTAGTCAACAATTATTAAGAACTTATTAAGAACCTCTATGCCAACGCTTTCGTTTTCACCAAAGTCGATCAGTAAGGATTTGCTCACCGGGCTTCCGGATCGTTCGCGCCACGTGCTTACCTCCCGCTTCGGGCTTTCACCCAAGGGCGATAAGCGCACGCTCGACGCCATCGGCCAGGAATACGGCATCACGCGCGAACGCGTCCGCCAGATCGAAAACCACGCGCTCCACACGGTGCGCGAATCAAGCCGCTATCGCGAGCAAATCGCGGTTCTCGAAGATCTGAAGCGTCAGATCCATGCGCTCGGCGGCGTCCTTGCCGAAGATACCATTCTCGACGAGCTTGCGCGCAACGAAGCCGAGCGCAATCATCTCGTCTTCCTCCTCACACTCGGGCATCCTTTTGACGAGCGCCGCGAGAGCAATGATTTTCAGACGCGCTGGCACATCGACGAGCAGACCGCAGAAGCGGTCGAATCCGCGCTCAAGAGTCTGTACGATTCGCTCGAATTGGACACGCTGGTCACGGAAGAGGAATTCCTCCAGCTTTTCAGCAAGAATCTCAAGGCGGTCGGAGTCAAGAATAAGCCCGCCGAGATATTGAACCGTTGGCTCTCGATCTCGAAGCAGGTCGGCAAAAATCCGCTCGGCGAATGGGGCCGCATGGACAGCCCTCATGTGCGCATCAAGAACACCCGTGATTTCGCCTATCTCACCATCAAACGTCACGGCTCGCCCATGCACTTCACCGAAGTCGCCAAAGGGATCGAGAAGCTCTTCAAGCGCAAGACGCACCCCGCGACGACGCACAACGAATTGATCAAGGACAAGCGCTTCGTCCTCGTCGGCCGCGGACTCTACGCGCTCAAAGAATGGGGATATCAGCCGGGCATCGTGCGCGACGTGATCGAGTCGGTCATCGAGCGCGAAGGCCCGCTCTCGCGCGAAGACATCATCGAGCGCGTCAAGCGCGAGCGCTACGTCAAAGACGCGACCATCGCCGTCAACCTGCAAAGCGGAATCTTCAAGCGTCTGCCCGACGGCCGCTACGTGGTTGAGAAGTCTCGCAAATAAGACAAACAAAAAAGGAAGGCAAAAAGGAAGGCGACGCCTTCCTTTTTGTTCATAAGTGCCAAATACCGATAGTGAAAATGGTACTATGGATCACATGGCGGAGAAACCAAAAGGGAAGACTGAAAAAGAGAAAAAGGCCGCTTTCGAAAAGAGTTGGGCAAAAAAAACGCTCGGTCTTTCCGAGCCGACTTTTCACGGTTGGGTCCAGTGGTGGTGGGAATTCGGCGTCCCGCGCCCGGTGTTGTTGAGCGTGCTCTTCTTCGGCCTTTTGGGCGTGCTCTCGATGGAAGTGCCTCATATGCTCGTCTTCGCCCTCGGATGGCTCGGTGGCACCGCACCGGTGTGGTTGCCGATCGTGCTTTTCGCGGCAGCGTGGCAGACGTGGGTGCGTTACATTCGTTCCTTGTGGATTTCCGGCCGCGACACCGTCCTGTTGGAAGTGAAGATCCCCCGCGAGATGAGCAAGTCGCCGCGCGCCATGGAGATCGCGCTCGCCACGCTGTACCAGACCTCGGGAGAAACGGATTTCATCAAGCGCGCATGGGTGGGGCGCGTGCGCCCGTGGTATTCGTTTGAGTTCGCAAGCTTCGGCGGCGAGGTGCATTTTTATGTGTGGACATGGGATCTCTATCGCAATACCGTGGAGACGGCCCTCTATGCGCAGTTTCCCGATATCGAGATCCATGTCGTCGAGGATTATGCGGCAAAATTCCAATACGATCCCGACCGGTGGGAGGGCTTCGTCAACGACTATAAGCTCTCAAAAGGCGACGCCTATCCGATCAAAAGCTATATCGACTTCGAACTCGACAAAGACCCCAAAGAAGAGTTCAAGATCGAGACGCTCGCGCAGATGTTTGAGTTTCTCAGCGCATTGAAGCCGCATGAGCAGGTGTGGGTGCAGATCATGATCCGCGCTAACAGTGCTTCTGGCTGCGTCCTTTTCCAGTCAAACGATGAGGCGAGATGGCGGGAACTGCAAAAAAAGGAAGTCGAGACGATACGCGTCGAAGCGATCCCCGAAGAACAAAAAGAAAATCCGCTCAAGTTTCCGAACCCCACATGGAAACAGCGCGTCCAGATGGAAGCGATCGAGCGCAATTCGGGCAAGGTCTCTTTCGACGTGAGCGTGCGCGGCATGTATCTCGTCGACGGGAAGAGAGGCGGCGTCCACGGGCCCAATATCGGCATACTGCGGTTCTTGTGGAAACCGCTCGGCACCAGCTACCTCAATGATCTCGGTCCCGACAACAGCGGCGGGCACAATACCTTCAATTACCCGTGGCAGGATTTCCAAGGCATGTACAAAAAATTCATCATGCGCCGATTCATCGACGCCTATCGGCGGCGATCGTGTTTTTATCCGCCATGGACATCCGCCGTCAACACCATGAGCGTCGAATCCATCGCCACGCTGTGGCACTTCCCCAGCAGTACCGTCGCGGCGCCGGGCATCAACCGCATCCCCGCGACGAAAGCCGCTCCGCCGCCCAATCTTCCGATGTAATATGCAATTCATCAAACGATTCCTTACCGACTTGCGGCGTTTCTTTGACGAGCTTGATCGCGTCCAACAGCGTCTTTCGGCGCGGTGGGTCGAGCACGCCAATCGCCGCACGATCATCATCATCCTCATTGCGGGATTTCTCGTCACTTATGGCTACCTCTTCTTGATCCGACCGCCGGATGCTTTTCCTCTTGACCGGCTCGTCTCGGTCCCGGAAGGAGAATCGCTCGCGCAGATCGGCGCCATACTGCAACAGCAGGGCGTGGTGCGCTCCGCTTTGGCTTTTCGCGCGGCCGCGATCATCCTCGGCAAGGGACGCGAGATGCGCGCCGGCGACTATATCTTCAAAGAGCCGCGCGATCTCTTCTCGGTGGCGCGCACCGTCTCGATCGGAGCATACGGCCTGGAGCCCATACATATCCGCGTGCCCGAGGGAGCGACCGCGCGGCAGATGGCGGTCATCTTCGATTCTCAATTGGAGCGCTTCGATCAGGCGAACTTTCTCGTGCAGGCGCAACCGCTCGAAGGATATCTTTTTCCCGATACGTATTTCTTTCTCCCGAATGCGACCGAGCAGACGGTCATAAAGACCATGCGGCAGAATTTCAACGACCATATCGTACCCTTGAACGAGCAAATACGCGTGTCGGGGCGCTCTCTCGATGAGATCGTGATCATGGCATCCATCCTCGAACGGGAGGCGCGCGGGCAAGGCGACGATCGCAGGAAGATCTCGGGTGTATTGTGGAACAGACTCGCCAAAGGCATGGCGCTTCAGGTGGATGTGACGTTTCTCTACACCGTGGGGAAGGGCACCTTCGACCTCACGCGCAAAGACCTCATGAGTGATTCCGCCTACAACACCTACGTGCACAAGGGCCTGCCGCCGACCCCCATCGGCAGTCCTTCGATGAACTCGCTTGAGGCCGCGGTCAATCCGATCAAGAGCGATTACCTCTTCTACCTCGCCGACAGCGAAGGTGTCACCCACTACAGCAAGACCTACCGTCAGCACCTCATCAAAAAAGACGTTTATATCGATAATTAATCATTACACCACGAACGTAATATCGTGAAATAAGGAGATTTTTTGGTGTAATTCACGGTTATTTGACAATAATAGTTAACTTTACTATACTTAACCTACTATTATGGCCAGGACACTCAATGTATACAAAAAAATAATCGAACTTCGCGAGCGCTATTACCACGCTTCGCCCGGCAAAGAGTCATTGCTCAAGATGATCTCGGAAGCGGAAATTCCGGAACAGGTATACAACTCCAATGCCATCGAGAACAGTACGCTTTCTCTCGAGGAGACGGAAAAGATTCTTCTCCAGATCGACCTCGATCGATATGTCTCCGAGCGCGAACTTTTCGAAGCGAAAAATCTCGCGCGTGTGGTTGAATATATCGACAAACGAGCGAAAGAGCAGGAGCTTACCGAGGAGGTCATTTTGTTTTTGCATAAAATACTCATGGGCAATATCCGCGATGACATCGCCGGAAGATTCCGCACGGGCGAGGAGCGCGTGCGTGTCGGTACGCATATCGCGCCGCACGCATCCGAGATTCCCGAACTCATGAAAAAGATGTTCGCGGAATACAACGCCTCAAGTCATGAACATATCGTGCGGAGGATCGCCCGACTGCACCTTGCTTTCGAGTACGCGCATCCGTTTATCGATGGCAACGGCAGAATCGGCCGGGCGATCAATAATTATCTGCTTATCCGCGAAGGATACGTGCCAATCAACATCAAATTTATTGATCGCGCCAGATACTATGATGCCTTCAAAGAATTCCAAACGAACAATAAAACTGGGGTCATGGAAGAAATCGTCGGTCGTGCGCTCACCAACAGTTATCACAAGCGACTGGCGTATCTGGAGCATAAAAAAATCGCGACGCTTTCCGAATATTCCAAACAGAGCCGCCTTTCCCATTCGAACGCCCTTAATAAAGCCAAGCGTCAGACCATTGAAGCATTTATCGAAAAAGGCGATTGGAAGATCGGAACATGAAATGACAAACTCAATCATCAAAAACTTAATATTCGTGGATTGCGAGGGACACGGTCCTGCACCGACACTGAATGATCCGGCGGGGTTTGAATTTGGCGCGGTCGCTTATCCTTCAAAACAAACCTTCCACGGAACAGGAGCGACAAAAGAAACATTCGAAGATTTCGACAAGTGGATTTCATCCACTATAGAGAAAGGATTTAGACCGCTGTTCGTGAGTGACAATCCGGCTTATGACTGGCAGTTTATAAACTATTATTTCCACCTATATCTCGGCAAAAATCCATTTGGCCATTCGGCACGAAGAATCGGCGATTTTTACGCTGGACTCGTTGGTGACTTTACTAACGGGAGTTCGTGGAAGAAGCTACGGGTTACAGTGCATGACCATAATCCTGTAAACGATGCCATGGGTAATCTCGAGGCATTCGAGAAGATATTAAACGGAGAAAGATAACCGCCGATAAAATTTATGCCAAAGGAAATCGCCAACAAAACTGAGAAAGAAACCTACATCAAGTGCAAGAAGTGTGGCACTGAGGTTCTTTCTATTACGCACGGTAGTTTAACCCCATGTGAGTGTGGGGCTATTTCTGTCGATGGCTCTAA
>Ga0105164_10000584_pt1 | contig 25195 bp, 22 predicted proteins | sample VDWuncwatermetaG_FD_89674 | JGI IMG/M metagenome (GOLD analysis project Ga0105164, IMG submission 89674) | Wastewater microbial communities from Netherlands to study Microbial Dark Matter (Phase II) - VDW unchlorinated drinking water | ecosystem: Environmental > Aquatic > Freshwater > Drinking...
AGCGCTACCAACTACCACCCCGTCACTAAACTTGAGAATTTCTCTTATCTGTTCGCGCCGCGATATCCCAAAACCAACAGATACTGGCTTTGTAGTTAATCTTTTAATACGCCCAACCTTTTCTTTAATTTCCGCAGGCAAACTCTTACGTGTGCCGGTAACCCCGGTTAAAGAAACATAATAAATAAACCCGGCTGACGCCTGAATGACTTTCTTCAATCTTTCCTGAGTTGAAGTAGGAGAAGCCAGAAATATGGTTGAGAAATTATTCCTTCTGGCAAACTTTATTAAATCTCCTGCCTCCTCGGGAATCAGGTCCGGAATAATAACACCATCTATTCCTTTATTTTTCGCATCTTTAACAAATTTATTTACTCCGTAGCGAAAAAGAATATTGAAATAAGTCATCAATACAATAGGAACCTCTGTTTTTGCGCGCAGTCTGGAAACAAGGTTTAAAACCTGAATTAAATTTGTTTTGTTTTTTAAAGCACGCTGCCCCGCTTTTTGTATAGTCGGGCCGTCGGCAATGGGGTCAGAAAAAGGAACTCCCAGTTCAATAATATCCACCCCCCGCCTCTCCAATTCTAACACCAAATCAGAAGTAGTTTTAAAGTTCGGGTCCCCGGCCATAATATAGGCAATAAACGCCTTCTTCTCTCGTCTCTTAAGCTCTCTAAATTTAAGTTCGATTCTGTTCATGATGTTATTCTGGTTTCTGGTTTCTGGTTACTGGTTTATTTATAATCTTAGAGACCATCTCCACATCCTTATCTCCCCGCCCTGAGAGGCAAACTACAATAATTTTATTCTTACTTAGCTTAGGAGCAAGTTTTGAAACATAATAAATCGCATGCGCCGGCTCGAGCGCCGGGATTATACCTTCGGTCCGGGAAAGCAGCCTGAATCCTTCCAAGGCTTCATTATCTTTGACCGAGGTATATTTTGCCCGGCCGATTTTCTTATAATAGGAATGCTCCGGTCCCACTCCCGGATAATCCAGTCCTGCAGAAACAGAATGGGCTAGACTTATCTGTCCGAATTTATCTTGCAGGACAAAACTTTTGCTGCCGTGCAAAACCCCCGGCTTTCCTTTTTCCACAGTTGCCGCATGTTTTCCCGAAGAAAGGCCTAGCCCTGCGGCTTCTACGCCGATAAACTTAACTTTCCGGTCATTGAAGAACGGATGAAAGATTCCCATAGAGTTGCTTCCTCCACCCACGCAGGCCACGACATAATCGGGAAGTTTTTTTTCTTTCTTAAGAATTTGCGCCCTGGCCTCTTTGCCAATTACGGACTGAAAATCCCGGACCATCGCGGGAAAAGGATGCGGTCCGACAACGGAGCCCAGGCAGTAATGGGTGGTCCGCACATTGGTCACCCAATCCCGCATGGCCTCATTAATCGCATCTTTTAGGGTTTTACTCCCCGAACTTACCGGCATTACTTCGGTCCCCAATAACTGCATCCGGAAAACATTTAAGGTCTGGCGCTTAATATCCTCTTCTCCCATATAAACCACACATTCTAAACCAAACAGTGCTGCAACTGTTGCCACAGCCACACCGTGCTGGCCTGCGCCGGTCTCAGCGATAATCCGTTTTTTCTTCATTCGCAGAGTCAAAAGCGCCTGGCCCAAAGTATTATTTATTTTATGTGCGCCGGTATGTAAGAGGTCTTCGCGCTTTAAATATATCTTCGCCCCGGCCAAAAACTTGGTCAAGTTTTTGGCAAAGTAAAGTGGTGTGGGACGACCTGCAAATTCTCTCAGGTAATAATTTAATTCTTCCTGAAACTTTCTGTCATTTTTGGATTTATTATACTCCTGTTCTAACTCCTCCAGGGCAAACATCAGGGTCTCGGGAACGAATCTCCCTCCAAAATCTCCGAAATAGCCGCGCTTGTCTGGTAACATATGCCCTCACTTCGTTCGGGAGTTTACAGTTATAAGTTTACAGTTAACAGCAAAATTTGCAAATATTACTTTCTAGTTTTTGCATTCCTGTAAACTGTACACCGTAAACTGTTAACTGCGATGCACAGATTTTATCTGCTCAAGATAAATCTTCCTCACTGCATTAAAGAAGGTGATATATTCCGCGCTGCGATAGTCCGGATAGGTGTAATCAAAATAGCGAAAACTTCTTTCTTTGAAATATAAAGTCACTTCCGCATATATGCCTGTGCCCAGATAAATGCGATGCGAGTAGTCCTTGGTGGTGGCCAAGACAAGCTTGGAATCCGTAAGATATCCCGGGTCTAAATTAATCATACGTTTACCGTTCTTCGATAATTTCTTCTCCAATTTATTGGTAAAATTTTTTATCTTGGCTATTTGTTCGGGTCGAATAAAATTTTCAAAGCTTAAAAATTTGCGCAGCAAATTTTCCCCCATTTCCTCTTCGTAATAACCGGTTTTATCAAAAGGCCAAAGATTGCTTTCTACATCAACTTTCCCGAATTTATTTTCTAAGATTCTTTGCGGTTGTTTTATAACTTTTTCGTCAGAAAGAATTATGCCAATAATTAATTTAGCTGACTTAGGCAGGCGGGTATTTCCCATAATTTAGGAGAATATACCACATAAGGAAGGAAATTGCAAGGAATTAGAGATAACAGGAATTACAGGTTAGGTGTGGTTATATAGAATAGTCAAGACGAGGGAAGTATCTTGGTAAATATACCGGCGAGTGTTCTATTAGAAGCGGCTAAATTTATGGATAGCATCTCTTGTTATTTTAGATATAAGACATAGCCATCACTGGTATTGATAGGTCCTTCCCATGAACGCATATACCCATTACTAGAACGCGCCCATTGATTCTCGCGTTTATATTCCTTATCTTCTTCAGTATTTCTTTCTGGCTTATTTATACTATAATTAATTTTGTCATCTTCGAAAACCTTGGTTACGGTAACAAAACCGCTATCGCTGCCAAAATCAACTGCATGCTTAAACTCAAAATTAATCACCAATGGAGTATTCCCTTGCGATTGGAAGAATTTTGTAAATCCTCCTACATTATCCCGAGTTATTAGATTTAAGCCTACTTTTATATCCTGCTGTATTAAAGCATTATAAAGAACTACGATAGACGGTTCAAAAAGGATATTATCATTAATTGCTCCCCCATATAATTGAAACACGTCTTTGATTAATCTATCATAATTTATGTCTATTGTTTTCCCGGCCAAGGCAAGCTTATTTTGCCAAAGCCGCAGATTCTTTACTCCGGTTGAGTTCTCAATCGCTACATAAGCCGTAGGTGGAATTGCAGGAACAGGCTCTTGGTCCAGAGAAAGGAAATTTCCTAAACGACCTTGCTCTGGAATTACCTCGAGTTGCGAACCCGGTAAGAGATTTACAAATCCATAAGCAAATGGCGCAAGAATAATAGTTAGAATACATAAAATTAACCCTACCTTAATTAATGCTTTCATATTTACCTCCCTGTGTTAATCAAATTTATCTCAATTTAACTCCATCCATATAAAGTATAACACGATTCCAGAATTTTTCAAGGGCAGGGCTAAATATTCTCAGGGAAGGGCTTTACGGCTTGGACGAATTCTCAAACACGGTGCCAGGCACCGTGTTTGAACTATTTAATTTTACTTGAGTTAGGATAGCGGTTGAGGTGATTTTCAATCATGTAAGAATGGAACTAATGAATGCGTTTTTGAAGCTAATAGTTGGTGAGATTTTTCTAAGAATAAGGTTTTACAGTGTGAATAAATTTTTCTAATAAAACCTTATCCTTTAAACCCAGCGCTTTCTCTACGCCGCTGGAGACATCTACGGCATAAGGTTGGATTTCTTGGATGGCCTGACGGACATTTTCGGGATTGAGTCCGCCGGATAAAATCAAAGGACGGCCTCTGAGAACTCTCTTTGCCTTTACGGCCAAGTCCCAGTTAAATGGCTTCCCTGTTCCTCCATAAGCGGCTGGACTAAAGGTATCCAATAAATAAGCATCCACATCATATTTAAGAAGCACTTTTAAATCTGAAGCATTTTTTATTCTGAATGCCTTAATTACTTTCGTCTTCCTTCTCATCTTTGAACAAAATTGCGGACTCTCTTCTCCGTGTAATTGTACAGCATCTAATTTACAGGTCTCTAGGATTTGGTTTATTTTTTCGGCTTTTTCGTTCACAAATACGCCGATAGAAAGAATGGAGCCCACCCGGTCTAAACCCCCGGGGTCCCTTTAAAAGCGGAATACTGAGCGGCCAAGCTCCATCCGCCCCGACGGTACCGTCGGGGCGGTTTTGTGGCCGCGAATGTATAAACGGCGGGAGGCGGCTGATAATCTTACGAGCGTTCTCTGGAGTGATTCTGCGTCGGCTTGGGGCAAAGACAAACCCTAAAGCATCCGCACCCAAATTTACCGCCAGTTGAGCATCACTTAAATTCGTTATGCCACATATTTTAATCCTAGTCATATTAAATTGGCCGCTAGTAACAAGAAAATCAAAAGGGGTCAGGCCCCTTTTGACCAAAAAGCGCCTGACCCCTTTTGTTATCTTTTGTTAATATCCCATTACCTCTTTTACTTTAACTTGGATGTCTTTGGCGGTCATAAATGCCTCACCAATCAGAACGGCATTTACGCCTAAGCTTCTTAGATACATCACGTCCTCATAGGAATTTATCCCGCTTTCCGCGACTACGATTTTGTCTTCGGGAATGAAACGTCTTAAACGCATAGTCGCATCTAAATCAACCTCGAAGCTGGTAAGGTTACGGTTATTTATACCGATGATTTCTATAGAAGAATTCGCCAAGACCTTTTCTAAATCCTCCCGAGAATGCGCTTCTGCCATCGGCTCAAGGCTCAGGCTCCTGGCGATTTCAACAAACCCAGCCAGTTCCTCCTCAGTAAGCAAATTGGCAATCAATAATATCGCATCAGCGCCGTAATAGGCGGATTCATATATCTGATAGGAATCAAGAATAAAATCTTTTCTCAGAATAGGCAGAGAAATCACATCTTTTATTTTCTTTATATACCCGATATCACCGCCGAAAAATTTATCTTCTGTAAGCACAGAAAGGGCGTTCGCTCCGGAAAGTTCAAATATCCTGGCAATTTCTAAAGGCTCGAAATTATTGCGCAAGATGCCTTTAGATGGAGAGGTTTTCTTTATTTCGGCAATCAGGTTAATGCGGTTGGGCTGGGAAATTGCGGTCCTAAAGTCACGGATGGGAAGTTTTGCCTCAGATATGCGTTTCAGAATTTCTGTCTGGGAAAGCTCGGATTTCCTCTTTTCCACTTCTTCGCGTTTATGCTCGAGTATTTGGTTTAGAATCATCTTGATTCAGTAACTAGTAACTTAGTAACTCGTAATTAGTAATTTTCTAACTCTCGAATGAATTCTTCTCGTACATATTGTGCGAGTTTAAATTACGAGTTACTAAGTTTTATTAGCCTGTCTAATTTCTCTTTCGCCTTCCCTGCATCAATAACTTCCCGGGCTAAATTAATGCCTTCCTGAATATTTTTCACCCTGTCAGCTGCATAAAGGCCACAGCCGGCATTTAAGACAACGATATCGTAATAGATGCCTTTTTTGCCGTCTAATACATCCAGAGCAATCTGCTTATTTTGGTTAATATCTTGGGTTTTTAATTTCTCTAAAGTAGTCCGTTTTATTCCAAAATCCTCAGGCTTAATCTGGTAATTTCTTAATTTTCCATTAGTCCATTCCCAAACTAAAGTTTCGCAAGTAGTCGAGACTTCATCTAAACCGTCTAAACCATAAACCACCAGGCCGTGAACACAGCCCAAATTAGCTAATACAGCAACAATTATTTCTCCCAGATTACGGTCATATACGCCGAGAATTTGATGCGTTGCTCCGGCGGGATTAGTTAATGGACCAAGGATATTAAATATTGTCCTAATGCCTAACTCTTTTCTTACTGGAGCAGCGTATTTCATTGCCGGATGTAATTTAGGAGCAAAGAGAAATCCGATGCCAATTTCTTTTAAACACTCCTCTATAATCTCTGGCGCAGTTTCAATATTAATCCCTAATGCCTCGAGAAGGTCAGCACTGCCGCATTTGCTGGAAACCGAGCGATTGCCATGCTTGGCTACAACCACTCCTGTCCCAGCCACAACCAAGGAAGCAATGGTCGAGATATTAAAGGTATGCCTGCAATCACCGCCCGTTCCGCAGGCATCAAAGATAATCTTCGCATCTACCTTGATTCTGTGAACATGTTTGCGCATCACCTCAGCGGCCGCGGTAATTTCATCAATACTCTCTCCCTTCATTCTTAGGGAGGTTAAAAAGGAAGCAATCTGGGCCTGAGTCGTCTGTCCGCTCATAACCTCTTCCATCACCTCACGCATTTCGGCATGATTAAGGTTTTTTCTCTCGGTTAAATTTAGAATCGCCTCTTTAATCATCTTGACTTTCCATAAATAATCACTGCGAGATAAAGTTGGATAATATTTGCTTGCCCGGCTTAGTCAGAATTGACTCGGGATGGAATTGCACTCCCCAAACAGGGTAATCTTTATGCTTCAGTCCCATAATCTCTTTCTCTTTCGTTTCGGCAGTAATCTCAAGGCAGGATGGTAAATTTTTTCGTTCGACAAGCAAGGAGTGATATCGGGTCGCTTCAAAAGGATTTTTAATTCCGGAAAAGATATCTTTGCCATTGTGATAAATTAAAGAGGTTTTTCCGTGCATCAGTCTTAACGCACCAATAATCTTACCTCCAAAAACCTCACCAATACATTGATGTCCCAGACATACCCCTAATATCGGAACTTTACCCGCGAACTCACGTATTAAATCATTGGAAATTCCTGCGTCTTCCGGTCTTCCCGGCCCGGGAGAAATCACAATATGCTGCGAATTCAATTTCTTAATTTCCGCAACGGTAATTTTATCATTGCGATAAACTACCAGTTTCTCTCCCAACTCGCCCAGATACTGCACGAGGTTATAGGTGAAAGAGTCGTAATTGTCAATCATCAGAATCATCGTAAACTCCGTTGCGAAACGAATTCTAATCTTAGGTTAAGGTCAAGGTCGAGGTTAAGTTGAGAACTTTCTTAGCCTTAACCTTAGCCTCAGCCTATAATCTTGATTCTTGCTATGCCATTCCCTGCTCGGCAATTTCAATGGCACGAAGCATGGCCTTGGCCTTATTGACCGTCTCCTGATATTCCAATGCGGGTTGGGAATCGGCGACAATGCCGGCTCCCGCCTGAATATAAGCCTGTTTGTTTTTAATTACAATCGTTCTTATGGTGATGCAGGAATCGAGGTTACCCGAAAAACTGAAATAGACCACGCATCCGGCATAGGGGCCGCGGGAAATTTCCTCTAATTCCGCAATAATTTCCATCGCCCTGATTTTGGGGGCTCCGGAAACGGTGCCGGCGGGAAACGTCGCTTCGATGAGGTCGAAGGCATTTTTATTTTTTCTCAATTTACCTACAACATCGGAGACAATATGCATGACGTGAGAATAGCGTTCAATCACCATTAATTCCGGGATCTTTACCGAGCCATATTGGCAGACTCTTCCTAAATCATTTCTTCCCAGGTCTAGAAGCATAATGTGTTCGGCGCGTTCTTTATCGTTTTTTAATAACTCCTCCTCTAATAAATTATCTTCTTTCTCGTTCTTTCCCCGCCTGCGCGTCCCGGCAATTGGACGCAGTTCTACCTGCCCATTTTCGCAACGCACAAACACCTCCGGTGAAGCCCCTACAATCGAGACTCCCTTGAATTTCAAGTAATACATATAGGGCGAGGGATTAAGCGAACGCAACGAACGATAGATATCGAAGCCGCTTGCTTTTATCTTCGTAGTAAAACGCTGAGAAAGAACTGCCTGGATAATATCACCCCGTTTGATATATTTCTTTGCTTTCATTACCGCCTCCTCAAATTTTTCTTTCGAAAAATTTGAGGAGATTTTATTCTTGGTCTTCCGACTTTCAGCTTCTAACTTCCTGCCTCTGGCTTTTACTGGTTGCCTAAGTTTTTCCACAGTATCTTCAATCTTTCCCACTGCCTCATCATACGTCTTTTCTATCTGGTGCCTGCCTGTCCCGAGCGAAGTCGAGGGAGTGCCTGGTGCCTGGTGTCTGTTTTCTATATGCGCATTCGCCACCACTTTGATTTTGTGATTTACATGGTCGAATATTACGATGGTATCCGCCAGCATAAAGAAAGAATCGGGTAATTTTAAATCGTCTTTTCTATGTTCGGGGAGCTTTTCAAAGAACCTCACCATATCGTATCCAATATAACCCACAAAACCGCCACAAAAACGGGGCAACCCTTTAACCGGAACAAAGCGGAATTCATCCAGGATCTTTTTGATTTCAGAGAGCGGCGAAGATGTAGTAAAATTTTTTTTCTTTTCTGGCGTAATTATTTCTACCTTCTTATCCTTCGATTTTATTATCAAAGAAGGGCCGCTCGCCAAAAAAGAGAACCGGGCAATCTTTTCCTGCCCTTCTACCGATTCTAAAAGGAAAGAGTAATCTCCTGCATCGATTTTCAGGAAAGCCGATACGGGTGTCTCCATATCCGCGAGCAACTCGCGGTAGATAGGGACGAGATTACCCTTCTTGGCTAACTTCACAAAATCTTGTTTGCTGGGATAATACATACAGCCTCAACTAAATTGGGTGAAAAATCCCAAATCCCAATCTCAAATACTACCAAATAAATCCCAATTTCTCCCGAATGCAGTTACTCAAAAAAGTTACGCTTCGGGATCCCGAAGCCATTCATAGTAATAGCTGCCTTCGGGACAAATCCCAAACTATGGGCTAACGTGTCTTGTTTATAATAAAACTCTGAAACTTGGGATTTGGGATTTCGGATTTGTTTGGGATTTGGTAGTATTGGTATATATTGGGATTTATCATTTAAATCTCCTAAAGAAGCAGGAGCGGTTTCCCGTATGACAAGCCACGTCAACTTGTCTTACCTTTATTAACAGACAATCCGTATCACAATCATAATAGATTCTTTTTACATATTGAAAATGTCCTGAGGTTTCGCCTTTAAGCCAAAGAGTTTTACGCGAGCGGCTCCAGAAATGCGTCTTGCCTGTGGTTAAAGTCTTCCTTAGAGAAAGTTTATTCATATATGCAACCATCAAGACCTCGCCTGTCTTATAGTCCTGAATAACCGCCGGAATCAATCCCTTCTCGTCAAATTTCAGTCTAACATTTCCAGCTTCCAGTTTCCAGCTTCCAGCTTCTCTTTTTTTAACCGGCAACGTCCATCGCCTCCTTAAGACTGAATTTATTCTCGTAAAGCGCCCGGCCTACGATTACTCCCGCCAGGCCATCTTTTATCAGCGGTTTCAAGGACCGGATATCATCCAGGCTAGAAATTCCTCCCGCAATAATAATCCTGATTTTAGTAAGCGATAAGAATTCACGGACATGCCCGATATCCAAGCCCGTCAGCGTACCGTCTCGGTTCACGTCAGTAAAAATAAAAAGTTCAAGCCCCAACTGTTTCGACCTTTCCACGAATTCTTCCGGCTTAACTGCAGATTTCTTAGTCCAACCATCTGTGGCTAAAAATCCGTCCTTGATATCCAGACTTACTACAATCCTGTCTTTGAACCTATCGGCTAAATCCTTGAGCCAGACAATATCCTCGCAGGCCTTTGTGCCAACCACTACTCGTTCTATCCTACCGCCCAGTAAATCAAAAATGTCTTCTTTGCGTCTCAAGCCCCCGCCTGCCTGTATGGGGACTTTTACTACAGAAGAAATCTGTCTTATTAACTCCAGATTTTTGGGCTTGCCTTCCAAGGCTCCGTCCAAATCAACCAGATGCAGGAATTGCGCTCCTTCATGCTGCCAAAAAAGCGCCATTTCCAATGGACTATCCGAGTAAACCGTCGATTTCGCAAAATCGCCCTGCCAGAGGCGAACTACTTTGCCGCCTTTTATGTCAATTGCGGGAATAATTAACATTACCCTAATAGTTAAGTGGATGCTTCGTTTACCGTTTACCCGCTCCTCGCTATACTCGTCGCTGTTTACCGCTTACAGTTTTCGGTAAACGGTACACGGTTAACGGTAAACGCAACTTATATTTTTCCCTTCGTGGAAGGAACACCTCTTTTGCGAGCCTCAACTTGAGTAGCATCATCCAACGCCCGTCCCAAACCTTTAAAAACCGCCTCTAAAATATGGTGTATGTCCTCACCATAAATTATCTGAATATGCAGATTGACTCCCGAAGTATTCACAAACGCCTTCAGAAACTGCTTCGCATCATTCAAATTATAACCTGTTCTTCTTTTTTGACTGGTGACTGGTGACTGGTGACTGGTGACTATCAATTCCGGCCTCCCCGAAATATCCACCACCACCTGCACCAGAGTCTCATCCATAGGGATAAAAGCAGAGGCAAAGCGCCGGATGCCTTTCTTGGCTGCCAAGGCCTTCTTGAACGCCTCACCCAAGGCAATACCAATGTCCTCATTGGTATGATGAATATCAACCTTTAGATCTCCCTGGGCTCTGATTTCTAAATCGAAAAATCCATGAAAGGCAAACAACTCCAGCATATGGTCCAGAAAACCAATCTTCGTATTTATTTTAGACTTGCCACTGCCATCAATATTAAGTTTTATTGAAATATCCGTTTCTTTAGTTTTTCTTCGAATTTCAGCCTTGCGTTCTCGCATTAATCCCCCCTATCGTTAAGATAAACTTACATCCTTACCTTCACCGATTCTAAATGTTTCTCCATCTTTTCAATGCTGGCGATTGACTCGATAAGCCCTTTAGATTTATCAAGCGCCTTCTTAGAATAAATAATCAGGTGGCTCGTCTTCAAAAAATCATCTATGCCTAAGGCCGAAGAAAATTTTGCACTTCCGCCCGTAGGAAGGACGTGGCTGGGCCCGGCGATATAATCTCCCACAGCCACAGGACTATACGGACCGATAAAAATGCAGCCGGCATTTCTTATTTTCTTGATCAGGCGACGGGGATTTTTTACCAGAATTTCCAGATGTTCCGGAGCGATACGGTTTGCTACTTCAATCGACTCATCCAGATTCTTGGCCACAATAACAAAACCATTTTCCACCTCGCGCCTCGCAAGTTTCGCAAGGCTCTTGGAAGTAGTAATAAGGAAGGAAAGCCCTCCGGAGTGTTCCGCCTGGGCCTTTAAATCGGCAATAACAAGGTCCGGGTTGGTGAATTTATTGGCAATTATCACCACTTCCGAAGGCCCGGCAAGCATATCGATACCCACATATCCAAAGAGTTGCCGTTTTGCCTCAGTAACATAGACATTGCCCGGACCGAATATTTTATCTACTTTCTTTATCGTCTTTGTCCCCATCGCAAGCGCAGCTATTGCCTGGGCTCCACCGATTTTATAAATCTCCTTTACCTTTAGTAAACTGGCCACAACCAGAATATGCGGGTCAATAAAGCCTTCGCTATGCGGCGGCGTTACCAGGACAATTTCCTCGACGCCGGCAATCCTGGCCGGAATAACCGTCATATAGACTGTCGAAACAAGCGGTGCGGTTCCCGCCGGGATATATATTCCTACTCTCTCCAGAGGAAAAACGCGCTCTCCCAGGATTACTCCGTCCTCGCTTTCCATCCGCCAGCACTTTTTGGGTCTCTTGCGATAGAAGCGTTCGACATTTGCGATTATCTCTCTCAAATTAGATACAAACTTAGGATCGATATCCTGATACGCACCGCTTATCTCTGCCTCCGTAACGCGCAACTGCCTCGGTGCAAGTTTTACTTTATCGAATTTGCGGGTATATTTTATAAGAGCCTCATCGCCAAAATTACGCACATCCTCGATAATTTTTGCAACCCGTTCTTCTACCCTCTTTCTGCGTCTGTAGGGACGGTTGGAAAGCCTTTCCATCTCTTTGCTGAGAACTCTGACTATCTTCATATTTTTGCGGCCTTGAAAATCTTGAATAAATTATCCCTGTTTTTTAATAACTTCAATTTCCCTGGATCTTTTGAACCGGCCTGAGCCAGGTCTTTTCTTCCTCCTCCGGAACCCGCGATAAGACCGGCAGCAAAACGTGCGCTCGAGGCAGCATCCATAGATTTAGATAGGTCCTGGGTTACGCCGATTAGAACCGTACTCCTGGAATCGCTATCGGAGGACAAAATTATAAAGGCATTTTTCTCTGCCTTAGCTTTCAGGATATCCATATACTCACGTAGAATTTCAACAGATTCATCACGTTCACAAAAGATTAATTTTACCCCCTCGAGATTATCTGCCTTATCAATTAAATCTTGCGCCTCGATTTTCTTGAAATGGTCCAACTTTAACTTATTTATTTCTTTGTCCAGGAACTTTATCCTTTGCGAAAGCTCTCCCATATAATCCAAGATTTTCTCCCGGGGAACCTTATACTCTGCGCTAATACCTTTAACTATGGAATGCAGATGTCTTATTTTAGAATACGCCCCTCTGCCCGTAACCGCTTCAATCCTTCGGATCCCTTGGGCAACCGAGGATTCGTTCAGAATAATAAAGACTCCTATTTGGCCGGTCGAATTAAGATGGATGCCTCCACAGAGTTCCTTGCTGTATTCGCCGACACTAACTAAGCGCACTTTCTCCTCATATTTCTCGCCAAAGAATGCCAGAGCTCCCTTCTTTTTAGCTGTGGCTATATCCGTAATCTCAGAATTTAACCCATCGTTGTTTCTAATATGGGCATTGACCAATTCTTCAATACGTTCTAATTGCTCATCGGTTACCGGCTTAAAATGGGTAAAATCAAAACGTAAACCGTCCGCTCCCACCCAGGAACCCGACTGCTCTATATGAGTTCCCAAGACTTCTCTTAAAGCAGACTGCAGAAGATGGGTGGCTGTGTGATTGCGCGCAATATCGAGGCGCCTTTCAGAATCCACTCTGGCGGACACCTCGTCTTTTAATTTCAGCCTTCCCCGGGTAATTTTACCAAAATGTAAAATTGCCTTTGAAGCCTTCTTTACATCATCAACTTCGACCTCCAAGTTAGCGGCACTGATTTTACCGGTATCGGCAATCTGGCCTCCCTGCTCGGCATAAAAGGGCGTCTTATCCAGAACAATAATTACCGCATCGCCCTTTTCTGCTGAATCTACTAAGGTATTGCCGATAATTATCGCCTCTATCTTAGAAAGTATTTCATAATTATCATAGCCGATAAAATTTGTCCGAAATTCAGGTAAATGTAGTTTCTGCTCCATTTCTAGGGAAAAGACATCTCCTTTCATTGTACTTTTATCTTTGGAACGCTTTTTCTGTTCCTCCATCTTTACCGCGAAACCTTCTTTATCCACACTAAGGCCTTTTCCCGTTGCAATCAGTTCAGTAAGCTCAACCGGAAAACCGTAAGTATCGTATAGCTTAAAGGCCTCTTCTCCGCATATTTGCTTAATATTCTTTTCCTTGAGACCGGCAATCAAATTATTTAAGATATTCAAGCCATCCTCTAAGGTATTCCGGAAACGTTCCTCCTCGGCCATAACTATCTGGGAAATGTTTTCCCTTCGTGTAATCAGATCCGGATAAGCCTCTCCCATGACCCTGGTCACTACAGGCACAAGTTTATATAAGAATTTATCCTCTAATCCCAGGCTGCGGCCATGCCAAGCTGCCTTACGGATAAGTTTACGTACCACATAGCCCCGTTCTTCGTTAGAGGGAAGCACGCCATCAGTGATGGCAAAAACAACTGCCCGGATATGGTCGGCAATAGCATAAACAGCGTTTCCAGCCTCAAGCTTCCTGCTTCCAGCTTCTCTTTCTATCTCCCTTACTATCGGCTTAAAAATATCAATCTCAAAATTCGTTTGCACTCCCTGCAAAACCGCCGCCATCCGCTCAAGGCCCATGCCCGTATCTATGTTTTTCTGAGGAAGCGGCTCGAGATAGGCTTTACCGCTTGAATCCTGACGCCGGTTAAACTGAGTAAAAACTAAATTCCAGACCTCAACAAATCTGCCGCAGCTACAAACGGGAGAACAGGTTTCTTTTGCGCAACCGACATTTTTACCCTGGTCGAAAAATATCTCCGAACAGGGCCCGCAGGGACCGTTGGGTCCGTTGACGATTACATTAGAAGGCCAGAAATTCTCTTTCTGACCTAACTTCAAAATTCTTCCCTTAGGAATATTTATTCTCTCTGACCAAATTTTATAGGACTCCGCATCATCCTCATATACAGATATCCAAAGTTTGTCGGGAGGAATTTTGAGAATGCCGGCGACAAATTCCCAGGCCCAACTAATTGCTTCTTCTTTAAAATAATCTCCGAAGGAAAAATTGCCCAACATCTCAAAGAAAGTATGGTGTCCGGCAGTTTTTCCAACCTTATCCAGGTCATCTGTCCGGAGGCATTTCTGAGCGCTCGTGGCCCGGCGGAAATCGGTAATCTTGCCTAAGAACTGAGGCTTAAACTGGTTCATCCCGGCGGAAGTGAATAAAACCGTGGGGTCGTCCTGAGGAACCAGTGATTCCGAAGCAAAAACTTTATGCCCCCTCTGGGCAAAAAAATCCAGGAATTTCTTACGCAGTTCGTTGGTCTTCATATCACGGATTACCACGGATTCACCCCGTTAGAAGTCCGCACCAAAGGTGCGGCAGTCGCCTTTGGCGACTTACTTCTAACGGGGTTCACACGGATTAAGAACACAGATTCACACAGATAAGCTCTATCCATTCTTAACCAGTTTACCTATCACGTCAAAAATAATATCACCCACAAAACCCCGCCTTTGGAGATAACCGTATATTCGGCGCTTGATTTTCTCTGGCTTCAGGTTTTTCAACCGCTGATACTGCTTCCGGGCCAGCTCCTTTGCCTTTATAGATTCAGCCTCGGCTGTCGCTGGCTCCAATATCTTTTCAATTAAATCCGCGGAAATTCCCTTCTGCCTGAGTTCCAGCTTAATAAAATTTTGGCTGCGGGGATTAACCTCATTTCGCCAGTTAACCCAGAATCTGACAAATTCTTTATCGTTAATTAATCCTGCTTCTACCAACTCTGCAACCGCTTTATCAATTAAATCCGGGGGATATTTCTTTCTCTTAAGCCGCTGTTCAACTTCTTTTCTAGACCGTGGTCGAAACTTCAATAATCTGAGACAATAATTCCTTACCTTTGTATCATCCATTAAAATGACTATGCCCCTTTTAAGAAATACGGGGCAATGAAAATTATAAAAAATCTCTCTACCACAATCGCTATATTTCAATTTAAAAATTTTGCTTTCGTTCGATTTCAGAAAAAGCAAAATTTTTATTCTATTTTCTCTTTTAGAACGGCGTAGCCGCGTTGCGTGCGGATAAGGCACTCGCCCTCAACCGACTTTATCGCATTCTGGTAATCGCCCAAGTTTTTAATCGGCTGGTGATTTATGGACAAAATGCGGTCGCCTTTTCTCAAGCCCGATTCATCCGCCGGGCTTCCTTCTTCAATTTTCACAATGATTACGCCTCTTGAAACTTCTAAGCCTAACTGCTCGGCCTCTTGAGGAGTAAGCTCTCCCACTGCTATCCCGCGCCATTTCTCAATTTCGGTCGGCTTGGATTTGGCTGCCTCCGCTTCCGAAGGCCGTTCGGCAATCGCTACCTCGACCTCGGATTCTTTCTTATTGCGCAAGATGCCCAGTTTCACTTTCTGGCCTATAGGGGCGTGCCCTACTTTCTGGAGTAAATCATTGGTATTCTTTACTTTCTCACCTTCGTAGGTTATAATGACATCTCCTTCTTTCAGTCCAGCTTTTTCTGCCGGGGTATTAGGTAAAACTCCCGCCACGATGATGCCTTCTTTATTAGAAAGGCCGAAATATTTTACCAATTTTTCATCCAGATCCTGGATGCTTATTCCCAACCAGCCATAGACAATTTTCTTGCCTTCGATTAAATTCTTCAGAACTGATTTTGCGGTATTTATGGGAATAGCAAATCCCACGCCTTCGTAACCGCCGCTGGTAGTAAAAATAGCCACATTAATTCCGATTACCTCACCCTTTATATTTACCAGAGGCCCTCCGCTATTTCCCGGATTAATTGCTGCATCCGTCTGTATCAGGCCGGTATAAAGCCGGTCTCGACGACTGGTCCGCGGTAAACTCCGGTCCAATGCGCTGATTACGCCTACGGTAACGGTGGGCTTAGGATTGTTGATGGCAAAACCAAAGGGGTTTCCGATGGCCACCGACCACTGTCCGATCTTTACCTGGTCGGAATCGCCAAGCCTGGCTACCGGTAAATTATGGGCGCTGATTTTAACTATCGCCAGGTCTGAACGCGGGTCAATCCCTTTGACTTCTCCTTTAAACTCTCGGCCATCGGGAAGGGTGACTATTATCTTCTGGGCATCCTCGACTACGTGCTGATTGGTCAGAATAAACCCGTCGGCATTAATAATTACGCCCGAGCCGATACCCCTGCGTTTATATTCTCTTTTGGGCATCTCTCCAAAGAACTCCTTGAAGAACTGATTGAAAAATTCATCGTTTCCGAAAGGGTTCATATAAATCTGCCTGCCGCCGACTTTCTCGGTAGATTCGGTACTGATGCTGACCACCGCCTGTCCTACCTCATCGGCGACCTTGACAAAGGCGTTTTCTAAGCTCAGCACCGGATTAGCAATATCTGATTGTTCGGAAGCGGCCTGGGTCTGCGGGGTAAAATTAAATCGCGTAGTAATTAATATCCCCGCCATTACCCCGGCGACTAAACTTGTAATAACCCAACCTAATCTCGTTTTCTTATCCAGATTCATCTCCCTCTCCCTCCTTCAGGCTTGTTTCATCTTTTCGCGGATTTTCTGTTCTATCTCCGTAGCAACTTTTACATTTTCCTTTAAAAAAATCCGGGCATTTTCTCTGCCTTGGCCTAATTTCTTATCTTCATAGAGAAGCCAGGCCCCGGACTTATTAATTATTCCCAACCCCTCTCCCAGATCTAAAAGACTGGTTTCCTGGGATATCCCATCGTCATAGTAAATATCGAAATCCGCCTGATGAAAAGGAGGGGCAACTTTGTTTTTTACCACTTTTGCGCGCACCCGGCTGCCAATTATTTTTTCTCCGGATTTCAGGGTTTCTTGTCTCCTTAAGTCTATCCTTATCGAGGCATAGAATTTTAGAGCGCGTCCTCCGGGAGTGGTCTCCGGATTTCCGAACATCACTCCGATTTTCATTCTGATTTGGTTAATAAAGATAACGCAGGTCTTGGATTTGCTTATCGCGGCGGTAAGTTTACGCATCGCCTGGGACATCAGCCGCGCCTGCAGCCCGATTAACTGGTCTCCCATTTCTCCTTCGATTTCTGCCCGGGGCACCAGGGCCGCTACCGAGTCAATGACAATTACGTCTACGGCGTTGGAGCGCACCAGAGTTTCGGCAATCTCTAAAGCCTGTTCGCCGGTATCCGGTTGGGAAATTAATAAGTCGTCTAAATTGACCCCTAATTTCTTGGAAAAGGTAGGGTCCATAGCATGCTCCGCATCGATAAATGCCGCCACCCCTCCCAGCCGCTGTGCCTGGCTGACAATACTCAAGGCCAGGGTAGTCTTCCCCGAAGACTCTGGGCCAAAAATTTCCACTACTCTACCCCGCGGAACCCCGCCAATCCCCAGGGCATAATCCACAGCCAGAGAACCCGTGGGAATGAAGGGAATTTCAAATTTTGTCTCCTGCCCTAACTTCATAATCGAACCTCTACCGAACTGTTTCTCTATTTGAGCCAGGGCTAATTCTAAAGCCCGGTCTTTTTCCGTCTTTACATCTTTAGGCTCTTTTTTCTCTTCCTTCTCCTTAGTCTTTGTCTCGGCCATATTATCCCCCTTTCAAAATTTGCTCAAAGCAAATTTTTATCTCAGAAACTTACTAAATTCCTCAACTGTAAATCCTGCCTCTCGAATAATTGTCCTCAGTGTCCCCCTGGCAATCTCCTTATGGTCTGGTATGGTCAATGGTTTTTTCGAGGAATGTCTCAGATGAACATGGCTACTTTCTCTTCCTCGCACATAGTAACCTAATCTTACCAGCGCATTTATAACTTCCTTACCGGAAACTACCGGGAGTTTACTCATATACGGACCTCAATCAAGGTTTCTTTTACGGCCTTGGATTCAAAAATAGGCAATCCATCTTCCGCAAGAGACCTTATATGAAGCTTTACAGCCTCTTTGATATTCTTTATGGCTCCCGTCTGCGACTTGCCTTGCGAAATACAACCGGATAAGGATGGACAAGTGGCTACCCACATTCCATCTTCATCCCTTTCTAATCTCACTCTTATCTCCCATCGTAAACCCCCTTTCAAAATTTGTAGTGCAAATTTTAAAAATGTCTGTAACTTATCACTAATCGATATTATAGTTTCACGGCTTGCTTTTGTAAAGTAAAAATTAAGTTGTCTTCTGGCAAAATTTTTCTTATACTTAAACCAAACATGAAAGCAGAAATTATCTCAATTGGTACGGAATTGCTTCTCGGAGACATCATCAACACCAACGCCAGCTATTTAGCCCAAGAATTGGCCGGTTTGGGAATTGAGCTTTATTTCCAATCCACGGTCGGGGATAATCCCCCCAGACTGGCTTTCCTGGTCAGGCAAGCTTTAGAGCGCTCAGATATTGTGCTCACCACTGGCGGTTTAGGTCCGACGGTTGATGACGTTACCTTAGAAACCATTTCCTGTGTCTTCAGAAGAAAACTTATCCTCAATAAAAAAATCTTACTCCAGATTCAAGGGCATTTTAAAAAAATAAACATCCGGATGCCGGCGATAAATAAACGCCAGGCGCTTATTCCGGAAGGAGCCCTGGTCTTAGAAAACAAAGTCGGAACTGCTCCGGGAATTATTTTAGAAAAAGACAAAAAACTACTACTTGCCCTGCCCGGTCCGCCCTTCGAACTTAAACCCATGTTTGAAGAAGGAGTAATTCCCTATCTCAAGAAAAAGTTTACTCTTAAACAAATCATCTTCAGCCGAACGCTTAAGCTCACCGGTCTAGCCGAATCAGAAATTGCTCTCAAGGTAGCGGACCTGCTTCGGATGGAACCTCCCTTGACCGTAGGCATATATGCCCATCCCGGTCAGGTGGATTTAAAAATTACGGCCAAGGCAGCCAATCGAACTCTCGCTTTAAGAAAAATTGTTGGAATCGAAAAGATTATTTACAAGCGCTTCGGCAAATTCATCTTTGGAAAAGACAAAGAAACCTTAGAAGAAATCGTGGGAGAACTATTAGTGCAACAAAAAAGGACCTTAGCTATTGCGGAGTCCTGCACTGGAGGACTCATTTGCCATCGTATAACTAATGTCTCCGGCAGCTCGCGTTATTTTCTTTGCGGTATTGTTGCTTATGCTAATGATACTAAAATAAATTTCCTTAAAATTTCGCCAGAAATTTTAAGAAAATTTGGCGCAGTAAGTAAAAAAACAGCCAAAGCCATGGCCCAAAATATCCGCAACATCGCCTGCTCAGATATCGGCATCGGGGTTACCGGAATCGCCGGACCCACCGGTCAAGCACCCCAAAAACCCGTGGGATTGGTCTGCATCGCTGTCTCTACAAAAGACCAAACCGAAGTCAAAGAATTCCGTTTTACCGGAGACAGAGTTTCTATAAAATTCAAGGCGTCCCAGGCAGCGCTGGAGATACTCAGACAATACTTATTGAAAAGTTACGTTTACCGTTAACCGTGTACCGTTTACCGTATACGGTGAACGGTAAACAGTCCCGACAAAGTCGGGACGGGTAAACGGTAAACGAAACAATAATTTCGATTTAAAGATGCGCACATTCATCGCTATAGAAATATCCGAAGAGCTGCGTCAGGAATTATCTGTTCTGCAACAAGAGCTAAAGAAATCCGAAGCGGATGTAAAGTGGGTGGCTCCCGATAACCTCCATCTCACCCTCAAATTCCTGGGCGATACCGAAGAAGGAAAAATCGAAGCCATGAAACGCCTGTTAAATAAAATCGCCGGGGGGCAATCGTCATTTACCATAAGCTTTGCCCAAATCGGCGTATTTCCTAAGCCGGATTTCCCACGGGTTGTCTGGGTAGGCATAGAAAAAGGCAAAGACGACTTAATGCGTCTGGCAACCAGAATTGAAGAAGAGCTATTCAGTCTGAAGTTCCCTAAAGAGAAACGCCCTTTCTCTACCCATCTAACTCTGGGGAGAGTGCGTTCGCCCCAGAATAAAGACAAACTAAAAACTATGATTAATAATCTGGAAGGCTTTAAGGCAAGTAATGCAGTCGGTATTGATGGATTTGTTCTTTTTAGAAGCCAGCTTACCCCGCAAGGGTCAATATATACGGCGCTGGAGAAATTTACCCTTCTTAGCAATCATTCACTAAGATAGTTAACGCTGAAAAACCTACTTTGACACCACAAAATTATAGAATATAAAGTAACTATCTCAACAAATCCCAATTTCAAATACTACCAATACTACCAAACAAATCCCAAACTCAAAATCCCAAACTATAGCTCAACTTAACTTACTTATAACAGAACTCACCATTTTGAGATTTGGGATTTTGGATTTACTTGGGATTTGGTAGTATTTGGGTTTGGGATTTCTCATATGGCTTCTAATTTTTCAGTGAGAACTAAGCGGGATTTGTTAGTGGAGTTTAATCTCGATACCTTCCGGACCGACCGAGGAAATTTCTCCTCCCCGACCCAAAAGATCCACAAGATAGGCCACAATGGCCTGAATGTCTTGCGGGGAAGTACCCGTAGGCGGCCTGAGGCTTACCCGGCCTTTTTGAAGCAGGAGTTTCCATTCGTCTTTTGATTTTCCCCCGGGTTTCTCCTCGCCGGATTTTTCCTCTTCCTCTTTGGTAGGCTCGACGGGTTTAACCAGAAAACCCGCAGCAGCTGCCTCTTCTGCATTAACTAATTTCAGGCTAATCCGTTTCCCCGTAATACTTTCGATAACCGGCATCAGTTTCTGGGCAAAAGCCTCGGCGCTAACCTTACCCTCTTGGGTCTCAATCTCGATTTCTTTTTCCTTTCCCAGGGAAGTAAAAGGAAGAAAAACATCCGTAGGCGGCTTGTAAAAATCCTGCGGCGAAATTAATTCCTGGGGCTTGGACCATTCTTTCCTGGGGGCGGGTATCCCTTCGTTCAAGGCATCAGGCAGTTGGGGCTGGCCCTGGAAGTAAGGCGACTTCGTCTTCTTCTCACTGGGATCATAGGTATAGATACTGGGGTCCTGATATTTAGGCGTGACATTGGGATCTTTATATTCATAGCGGCTCAAATCTTCCAGTTTCTCCATTTGCTGCTGCGCCCGGACAGGAACAAGAAATAAAAAAAACCCTCCAAGGAGGGCTATAAGTACCACCAATAATTTATATTTATTTACCATCCATATAAAGTATACCACAGAAAACTTATTTGGTCAAGATTAAGAAGTGCACTAGCGCACTGGTGCCTGATGCCCTGGTGCTCTGGTGCTCTACTATTGCTGTAACCTGTATATAATATTCGGCTCGGCATATTTGACCCGCGCGTCTTTGCTCAAGAGCTCCACCATCTCTGAGACCTTCTTACCCGCAGGGATTTTTAGCCGATACACATCCAGACCTTTGATGACATCGAGAATTTCGCAATGATATTCTTCTTTAATGATCTTGGGGATGTCTTCCGCCTTCACCTCGGGTTTAAACTTCACCAGAAGTTCTCCCGCCACATATTTGGATTCTTCTTGGGACATCGTGCCCTCCTCAACTGCTTTGGCCTTTGTTTCTACCTTAGCCTGCGGCGTCGCCTCCTGTCTACTGTCAGTCTTGGCCTTGGTGCAGGAAACAAAACTAAAGGTTATACCCACTACCAAACAACTCAAAATCACATACCTCATTTTACTTACCTCCTTTCAATCAGAATAACAATAAGTAACTCTATAGTTTTATCAATTTCTCCGGTCTGAAGACCGGGGTTTGCTTGAAATTGTACTTCGGCTTCGCCTCAGTATCCTCGCCGAAAATCCCGAGCGCCAGCGAGGGAATACTGAGCGGCCAAGCTCCATCCGCACCCTAAAGGGTGCGGTTTTGTGGCCGCGAATGTATTAATTATGAACTGAATTTCGTTCAAAACTTATGATAATACGAATAAGGGGAAAGGTCAAGAGAATATTAACAGGAGTTCCCCTATTTTTCTTTCTGAACGCAGATATTCGCTAGCAAAACCCGCAGATGGTCGCAGATTATATCGACGATAATCTGCAGAAATCCGTGGCTCTATCCGTGTGCATCCGTGGTAAAAGAAACTGCCGCCTTTCTATTGTCCTCCTGTTTTTTAGGCGGCAGCACTTGGTTTTAACTAGCTTCTAATTGCCCGTGGCATTTCCACGAAAACGCCCGCGGCATTGTGCCCTAATTATCGTATTCCTGTAGAATTATACTTGCGTTCTAACAGACTTCTGATTTCCTCCATGCGTTCTTTTTGTTCTTTCTCTAAGTTATCGGAGATTGACACAGAGGCAATAGGCGCTTTCCTCTTTCCTACTGCCTGTTTGCGCACCGCTTGTCCTTCAGTCGGATTGTTATCGATTAAATCATTGAGATTCGTCCGGTTGTTAATCTTATCTTTAAGCGTCGGACTAATCAGGTTATCTCCGTTTTCAATTTGCTTTGTCTTATCGGTCCCCTTATTATTCTTATTATCCGTAAGGCTAATCTTGGCATCATCAACGATTTTCTTGACTATCTCCTCTACATTGGACTCCGGAGTCAGCTTTCCGCTAAAGAGGGCCTTCATTATTCCGTTGATGACCGTATCTTTCTTCTTCTCCCATTCATCCTTGGCGACTTTACCTCCCAGCATACCATTCACCGCATCCTCTACTTTCTTCAAGAGCGCATCAAGCCCGTCAGCATTACCCGTAGCAATCAGCTTGGCCGTAAACTCGGGAAGCCCTACTTCATTCTTGAGGTAATCCTCGCCGGCTTGCTTCTGATCGTATTTATAGAGCGCACTCTGGGTCAATTTAGAGGGGTCGGTTCCCACCAACGCTTCAATGTCCGCCTGCTCAAGCCCTAACTCATCTTTCATAATCGCCACAATCTGGTCGTATTTCTCTTTAGAAGACATCGCCTCTTTAGATGCCTCTGGGGTAGTTTTATCCGGCGTGCTTTCTCCCGGCGGAGTAACTTCTTTGTCTTCCAGTATATCTAAGATATTCTGGACGCTGGAAATGTTTTCGAGTAAAGAGATACCTTGAGCATCTTTTTCCTGGTCAAGTAAAACTGCCCTGGCTTCGGTCTCATCCAGGCCGGAAATCCTGGTCTTGCCGTTCTCAGGAATTTTGTATTTTGTCGCCAGCTCATCGAGAGAGAGTTTACCATCCAGGAACTGCTGGACCTCGGCATCGCTCGCCCCGTACTCCTTAAGTAAGGCGGCCTGGGCTTTCTTAATGGCATCTTTATCATCGCCTTCAAGTATCTTAGCAAGAACCGTCTCATCGGTAATCCCCAGTTTCTTCAGATAGGCCTTGGCAGCTTCCTTGCCTCCGCTTTTAAGAATCTCCTTAAACTTCTTTAACACCGCACCCTTCAGTTTGTAGCCCTGGGCAACCCGCTGGCTCTTGAAACGGGAGAGTGCCTTCGCATGTTTTTCCGAGACACCCCCAGGAATCCAATCCTTACTCCTGAGATAATTGAGTATCTCTTTCCAATCTCCCTTTGCTACTACCTTGAGGTAATCGTTACGGAGTTTGGTAACCTCTCTAGAGATCTCTGCTCCCGGACTGCGTGCTCCGGTGTCAGGAAGGACATTGTCTGCGGTAGGTTTTTGTCCCGCTCCGCTACCGCCACCGCTACCACCGCCGCTGGCTCCAGCTGAACCCTGTCCCTGCTGTTGCTGCTGTTGTTGCTGTTGCTGCTGTAAAGCATCAGTGCTAGCCAAGGCCTTACCGGGTAGGAATTTATCGGGAGTTCCGTCGCCGTTGGTATCTTTAGCTGAAATTATCTCATAGATTACCCATTTGTCCACATCTTTACCATCCTTATCTTTACCCTTATATGAGTCAATGAAATACTGACCGGGTGGCACATCTACTCCGGATTTCTTCAATCCGTCAGAATCGGCTTGCTGAAGTTGAATGATCTTTCTTGTACCGGTGTAACTGACGGTTTCTTTCTTACCGTTAATGACACGGTCTCCTTCCACTTTAACCTGAATACCTGCCTCGCCTATATTGAGTAAGTCTCCCGAACCCACCACCGTTTCGGTAGCCTTGGCACTTATGCCTCCAATTGTTTCCTCAATTGTCCTGGATATTGCCTGCCCCGAGTTGTTAATTTTGTAAGTCATTTTGATGGAATCGGAACCTTTTGTCCAGGTCTGCACGAGTTTACCGTCACCAGATTCCAGTTGCCAATTATCGCCATTGCGCACCTCGTATCTTGTTTCATCGAGGGCCCAATCGCTTCCGGTAGCCTCTTTATTATTGAATTTTCTTGTTACTGTCCTCTTGGTTCCTTTCCCATCTCCGTCAAATTCGGTATAGGTAATTTCCTCTTTATTTCCTTTCCCGTCTTCGCTGACTTCTGTCTGTACGAAATTGCTCCGATTACCCTGCTCATCCAAATCCCAGCTCCTCGTAGTCTTGGCAGAGGTATACCATCTTCCCGCGGTTGTGCCGGAAAATTTCCTTTCCTGAGTTAAGGTATATTTATTACCATCTCTCTTCACGTTAATAGACATGCTTGAAAAATCATGGCCTACAAGAGCATTCCCTTTTCCATTGCCTTTAATACTGATATCCAAGGAATCAAACTGCAGATTTCCCTTGGCGTCACGGGAAAAGCTGGCCGTCCCTTTATCTACCTCGCCGATTATTCCATAAGTTGCACTGGGTTTACCATCTTGACCTTGGGTGATTCCGGTCACTCCTACTATCTTTCCCGTTACGGTTGCCGAAGTAGGATTCTTGGTATCGTTCCAAGTATATTTTAACAGAAATCCGGGAGTAACCGAATTCTTGGTTACTTCAGGAAGCTGCATCTCATAGACCATCAGTCCGGTTTCAGGGTCAATAAATATGGTCTCCTTGCCACCATCTACTCCCTCAACTTCAATCGCTATCAGCTTTTTGGCTAATTCCTCGCTGCTTAATCCGAAGGCGCTAATATCTATTCCGAGTTGACTCCAGAGG
>Ga0105164_10000585_pt1 | contig 25189 bp, 33 predicted proteins | sample VDWuncwatermetaG_FD_89674 | JGI IMG/M metagenome (GOLD analysis project Ga0105164, IMG submission 89674) | Wastewater microbial communities from Netherlands to study Microbial Dark Matter (Phase II) - VDW unchlorinated drinking water | ecosystem: Environmental > Aquatic > Freshwater > Drinking...
ACAAGCAACAGGTCGCCCGCCTTGACGGCTCCGGTAAAATTGGTGATGGTGACCTCATGACGGCATTTCCCGCACCAGACATTCGCGAGCAGTCGCTTTCTGGCATCGACTGGAATGGCTGCCCATAGTCTGGCTGCCGGGGCAGTAAATTCAGGGAGAGATTCGATTGTCATTCGCGATCCACCCGTTCCTTCAGTTCCTTTCCCGGCTTGAAATGCGGTACATACTTGGCAGGCACTTTCACCTTCGCGCCGGTCTTGGGATTCCGCCCTTGCCGCGGTGGCCGGTAATTCAATCCAAAGCTGCCAAAGCCGCGAATCTCGGCTCGCCCACCCTTCGACAGCGCATCGGAAAGCGCATCCAGAATCACCCTGACGGCAAGTTCGGCATCTTTCAATTGCAGTTGGGGGTGCAGGTCGGCAATGCGTTCAATAAGTTCTGAGCGAGTCATTTGCAAAGGCTGTAGAGTGTGTGCGGTCATGAATAAAGCTGGCGGGATTTTACTTCAAGCGCAAGCGTGGTGTGTTACGTGATTTGTCACGCCTGCCAAACCCCGAACCCTGCACTGCGCAAATCAATCCCTACCTCGACTTCCCTGTCACACGCCTCTTCATAAGGCATCGGGTTAAATGCTTCGTAGAGATCGGGCAACAACCGCAATCCGTATTGCTTGACGTACCGATTGGACTGGATGCCCGCCTTGTGTTTGTCGAAGCGCACGTCGGGATCCAGGCCTGTCATGCCGACATAAACGCACGGCTTGCCCGGGATGTAATCCGGATTGCATCTTTTGAACTTGCCTTCGTACAGCACGTCCCTGGACAACTCGACAACATAGACGTGATAGTGGTTGCGGCGCGCCATGCCCTAATAGCCATTGGTTTTCAGCAGCGCTATGGCTTCATCAAGTTTTATGTTTTCTGGGGGCTGGTTATTCATGCTGTGATTATGACAGGCAATAAACCGAGTGTAGTGTCCGGCATCAGCACTCCTCGCTGCAATCAAGAATCTCCAGCTTGAACTGCCACCCCTCGAATGAACTTATCATGCGACCAAAATCTTCCCATGATATTTCCTGGCCATCAACAACAACACAGGGCATGTGAATATCTTCGGAGAGGTCGCATTCAATCCGCCCCCGCACCGTCATGTCAGCAATCTGAAGTCCATGCCCATCACCGGTGTTCTTGATGTGCTTAACGGAAAGCGCTTTGCGTATTTTCTCAACCATGCGACCAAGCATGGCGAACATGTCTTCTTCTGGGTCGCCGATTATTTGGAACTGATAGCCAGCGGGGTCACCATCTTGAACCTCGAAAGCTTCCAGCGTGACCATGTTTCCTAGCAGGCGCGACACGAAATGAAATTGGTGTGCTTCGCCAGCGCAGTCATTTATCCTGATAGGCTGAAGCCGGGTATTGTCAAAATTATCGATACCGCTGACCTTGGCGACTTCTGCACTAAAGCAACAGCTGCAAAACTGTCTATAAATCCCATCCATGGAACCATAGTGGGTGATTTCATAGCTGGGAGCGTCTTCGCCGCACCCTTCGCAATGGACTTTCATCATGATTATTACCTTGAATGGCTGGCTGCCAACCGTGCAATTCTACAGCCAACGCAATGCGAGGTATGCAACGCTGGCATGCAAAAAATACCGGCTGCTCGTGAGTTGCGATTTTAACTCGAAGGAAGCACAGAAACTGCTCGCCATAAAGCTGGCTATGGTCACGGTACGGTATCGACACATCGGTCACTCACCTAGCCTGAAAGCAGACCGCTGCCAGTCGCAAAGCTAAACTTTCAAGGTGTTCAAGGCTTCTTGGTTCTTGTTGAATGCAACTTACATACTGATGAGTTTTTGGTGGGCATGGTCTTTAAATGTGGAATGCATACAACCTCATCCTGCCTTTCTTTTTTTCTAATCGAGTGAGTGCAATCTTCACAAGTTGTAAACGGCGACAACCCACCATTGGGTTGCGGTTTCTTGTTCATTCCATACACGTACTTATGGTCTCCGTGGCAGCGTCAAGATTGCCTCAAGCCCGCCGCACGGGCGGTTGCGCAGCAAGAGGTCGCCACCGTGCATTTGTGCAATGTTACGTGCAATGCCCAAGCCCAAACCGGTGCCGCCGGTATCGCGGCTACGGGAACTTTCCAATCGATAAAAAGGTTCGAATACCCGTTCAAGTTCAGTTTCTGGAATGCCTTGGCCTTGATCCAGAATACGAATTTGCAGTTGTTTGTCGTGATCGTTCACGATGACGGTGGCGCTTTTTCCGTATTTGACGGCGTTATCGATCAGATTACCCAAGCATCGCTTCATGGCCGCAGGCTTGCACGGATAGGGCTGTGCAGAGGTGCCCTCCAGCCTGACTTCCTGGCCAATTTCCGCCGCATCTGCTTGGAGGCTTTCCAGCAATGCTATGATGTCAACGGGTTGCACCTGCTCCGGATTGTCCACGCCGCGCATGAAATCCAGGGTGGCGGCCACCATGGACTCCATTTCTTCCAAGTCTTTTGCGAACTTTGTTCTAAGTTCGTCGTCCTCCAGTAGTTCGGCCCGGAGACGCAACCGGGTGATGGGGGTTTTCAGGTCATGTGACATGGCGGCGAGTATCCGCGTGCGTTCTTGTATGTAGCTGGCCAGGCGTGATTGCATGGTGTTGAAAGCATGAGCCGCGCGACGCACTTCGGTCGGGCCCGTTTCAATCAGGGGTGGACTGTTGATATTGTTGCCCAGTTTTTCGGCGGCGCTGGCGAGTGTGTTAAGGGGGCGCGTGGCAAGGCGCACGGCGAGAAGTGAAAGAAGGATCACGGCGGCGAACAGGATCAGCAGATTGAACAGCAGGCGTGGAGGTGTAGGAAAAGCCCCGCCGGATGGGAATGCATCGACTGATACCATTGTGCCATCCTGCAAGCGTGTCCACACGGTGAAGACGGTTCTTTGCTGCGGGTAGATATTCATGGCGAGACTGGGTGCATTACCCTCGATTTGCCGCGCGTGCCATTCCATTTCGGAAACGGTGGCCTCGATAGCCGGGACTCCCCCAAGCAGGTCGCGCAGCAACATATTGAAACTGGCCGCCTGGTTTGCGCTGTCCGGGTTCTGATGGGGTGTGCCTGATGGGGATGCGCCAAGGGAAATTCGCAGGGTTGGTGAATTGAGGGCTGTCACGAGATTATGCCGATCGGCTGGGGCAAGCGAATTTAGCAGGCGGATGGTATCGGCGATACGCTGCGCCGATTCCATGCTGTTTGAGCGAAACAGCAAACGGTCGCGTTCGCGCAAATGGAAGGTGACGCTGATGGATTGCACCAGAATCAGGCCGCCGAGCAGGATCAGAACCATTCGGCTGAACAGGGAACGTGGCAAGAACCGCATCATTTCCCCGCTTCCACTTGCACTGCCAGGATATAGCCTTCGCCCCGCACCGTCTTGATGATGGCGGGTTCCTTGGCATCATCCGCCAGGCGGTGACGGAGCCGGCTCACCTGAACATCAATGCTTCTATCAAAAGGATCCGTTTCTCTCCCGCGCATCATATCCATGAGTTGATCCCGGTTGAGAATCCGGTTGGGGTGATTGAGGAATATCCGCAGCAGGCGATATTCTGAGCCGCTCAGCGGAACCACCACTCCTTCCGGCGAGACCAGTTGGCGCGAGATCGTGTCCAATTCCCATCCGGCAAAGCGGACTCTGGCCGCATCTCCGGTTTCCATGTTCCCTGGCAAAGCCTTTGCCCGGCGCAAAATGCTCTTGATGCGCGCCAGCAGTTCACGCGGATTGAATGGCTTGGGCAGGTAATCATCAGCGCCCATTTCCAGGCCGAGGATGCGATCCATATCCTCGCCACGAGCGGTGAGCATGATTACCGGGATATCGGAGCGCGCCCGCAGATTGCGGCACAACACCAAGCCATCGTCTCCCGGCAGCATCAGGTCTAGCACGATCAAATCCGCCCTTCCCTTATCCAGCGCCGCCAGCATGCCCTTGCCTTCTGCCACGGCGGTGGTCCGATAGCCGTTTTTCTGCAGGTAATTGCCCAGCAAACTGCGTATCTCGGCATCGTCGTCCACGATAAGAATGTGTTCTGGTGTTGTCATGACGTTTTTATACCCTGATATCCCAATTCTTATGCAAGAAAATTGTAAAGCAGTGTAACGGCCCGGCACCTTGTCACAGTAAGTTACAAAAAAGGGCAGTTTTGATATATGCCATTTACACCACCATTGTTAAATACGCTTCGTTGCAAAGCAGTTTTTCTATTTTACATGGAGGCTCAATCATGAAGCGTGCCCGGCAAATCGCCTTGGCCATTATCACCACAAAACCTTGCTACCGGGGGTGCGCCAAATGACTCTCACCGGGATCACGAGTGCGGTTGTGGCGGGGATAGCCTTGCTGAGTTTTGTCATAGATCAGGCCACGGCAGGCGAGGATATGCAGGCCACGTCCGCAGGCCTGCATGGCAGCATCGGCATGGGGGTGGCCGTGATGCCCGAGTATGAGGGCTCGAAGGATCATAAGACGAGGGCAATACCGAATATCAATCTATTCTACGGTGACACCCTGTTTTTCACCCGCATGACGGCGGGCGCCAATCTCCTGCGTTTCAAAACGGAACAGGGCATTGCCATCACTGCCGGGCCGCTTCTGGCCCTGCGCCGTGGTCGCGACCAGGATGAAAATGCTGCGCTGAACGGCTTGGGGGATATTGATCGTGCTCTTGATGCGGGCGGTTTTGTCCGCTTTCGCAAACAAGGTTGGCATGCTTCCGTCGATATCAGGCAGAACGTCACGAATAGCGGCCAAGGTGCGACGATGAAATTCTCCGCAGGTCATGGCATACCTCTCGGCCAAAAATTCAAGCTCCGTGCCAATCTTGAAGCCACCTGGGCATCGGCTGATTACATGAAAACCTTCTTCGGCATTGACGCATTGCAATCGACGCAATCGGGCATCGCCCAATATGAAGCCGGTTCGGGCTTCAAGGATGCAGGCGTGAGCGTCATGGCCGATTATGCGATAACCCGCGATTGGTCAGGCTTTGCGACCATTCGTTACAAGCAGCTTCTGGGTGGCGCGGCCGACAGCCCCATTGTTGCAAGTCTCGGCAGCAGGGATCAGGCGTCAGCAAGCGTCGGCATCAAATACCGCTTTTGACGGGCATCATTGTCCGCATAGAGATAAAACGGGCATGCCGCCATGCCTGGCTTGGTTAAATCGTATTCCGGCGGCGGGATACACCAACTTTACAGGGAGTATTGATATGAGCAGTGCAATCGGTGGCGCAGGAGGATGTTCTTCGGCAACGATGGGCGGAATGAATGGGATGCAACGTCCCGATCCGTCGAAAATGGTCGACAATTTATTTTCGAAGCTGGATACCAAGGGCCAGGGATATATCGAGAAAAGCGATCTTCAAGGTGCGTTTGATCAGGCCTCATCCAAAACCCCCAGTGTGGAAGACATCTTCAAGGCGCTGGACGGAGATGGTGACGGCAAAGTTACCAAGCAGGAAATGTCCGACAGCGTCCAGAAACTTGCCGACCAACTCGTAGGCCAATTACAGAACATGCGAATGGGTGGTATGGGTGGTATGGGTGGTATGTCGAAAAGCGATGTAAGTGGCATGGCAGAAAGCGCCACTGGCAGCGCAGCGCAAAAATTGACTGACCTGGCTGAGAATTTTGATGCAGCAGACACCAACCAGGATGGAAACATCAGTGCGCAGGAACTGATGGCTTATCAGGCATCGAACGAAACCAACTCATCCTCAAGCGACGTGCAGAGTAGCGAGGCCAGGGTAATGGCCCGAATAATGGACCTGATGGCAACTTATGGGGCATTCGACCAAAACGAGCAAACCATAGGCAGCACCGTTTCAACGGTTGTTTGAACCAAGGGGGCGCGAGTTTTGCTCCCCATTTGCCGGATTGCTTACCCGAGGATGTCCTGACATGAAAAGAAACCGCAATTTCGTCTTCAATATTTTTATCTCTTCCTGCCTGCTATTTGCCGCAACCGGCGCGCAAGCGGTCGAACCGCTCGCCTTGCAGCAAATCATGAAAGACCTGGGCAAAAACATGCAGGTCATCACCGACGGGATTTCCCGCGAAGACTGGGAACTGGTGGAAAAAACCGCGCCCCTGATTGCCGATCATCCTCAGCCACCCTTCTCCGAGAAAATGCGCATCATGGGCTTCATGGGCACCAACATGGGCAAGTTCAAGGCACATGACGGCGAAACCCACGAACATGCGCAGGCGGCAGGCAATGCGGCAAAAGCCAGGGATGGCCAAGGCGTCATTCTCGCCTTCCAGAAGCTCCAGGCCAGTTGTTACAGCTGCCACAGCGAATTCCGCAAACCGTTTGTGGAACATTTCTATGGCAAAAAAGACACCGTCCGGTGAGCCGGTTTGGTTCCGTTTCCACATTACAGGAGTAATTTCATGAAGAACCAACAACAACGTGGCCCCCTTGCCTGGGCAATTTCCTTGGTTGCTGCCGGATTCGGGCTACTGACCATCAAGGAAGGTGGCATGACTCTGATTGGTAATGAGGCAGCGGTCAGTGCAGCTGGAAACTATGTGCCATTTGTGCTTTGGTTCAACTTTGTGGCGGGTTTCGCTTATGTCATCGCCGGTGCCGGGCTGTGGATGCAGCAGCACTGGGCGGTCTGGCTGGCCATTGCCATCGCCGCCTCGACCGCGCTCGTGTTTGCCGCATTCGGTGTGCATGTGGCTATTGGTGGACTTTACGAGAAACGTACGGTGATCGCGATGAGCATGCGCACGCTGGTATGGGCAACGATCGCGGCGATTGCCTGGCGCAGATTGTTGCGCACGAAGCTGGCGAGGCCAGAAAGCACCACTCGATGAGCTTGAACGCATATTTTACCCCCCTGTTTTGCACATTCCTGGTATTGGCCGCCAGCGCCAGCCCGTCGCTGGCATTGCCCTCTGATCCGGCACAAGCTCATGCCGATGGCGGTGCCAAGGGTCCCGCTACCGGGATGGCGGGCAGGAATACGGATGTGCCTGTGGCCTCGCCGACTCCTGTTGCGGAGCCGCAATCCAGGCCGGATTTTTCCGGCCTATGGGCTCTCAACGCCAAGGCAAGTGATGACCCGCAGGAAAAAATAAAGGAAACGATGAAGCAGGCCAGGAGCGCCGGGCGCGGAATGGGAAGCAGTTCTGGCGGACAGGGCCGTGGTGGTATGGGAAGCGGACGTCAGGGGCGCGGTTCACCAGAGGGGATGGAGAGGCGTAACAAGATGCCCTCCGGTGACATGTCTGCACTGATCTCGACTGCGCAAAAACTCGATATCGCCCATAAGGATCCGCTGTTGCTAATCACAGATGAAAATGCTCGACGTCAGCCCATTTTCACCGACTTTCGCGGTGCCAGTGTTTCCGCCAACGGCGATTTGCAGCAGCGTGTGACCGTTGCTGGCTGGGAGGGTACTGCGCTGGTGGTCGAGACAACATTGAGTAGTGGCACAAAGCTGACTCAGAATTTTCAAATTGACGCCCAAAAGGGTCAGCTCATGATTTCTACATCTGCTCATCTCCCGGCAATGCAACCGGTTCAGTTCCGTCTTGTTTACGACCAGCTTAAGCCCGAGCCGGAACACGGGGATCACTAAGCTGCTGATATGGCATGAACGAAAACGACATAACTAAAGAGAAACACGATGAAAATACACTACCTGCAGCATGTACCATTTGAAGGGCTGGGAAGCATCGAAACATGGGCTAGACAGAAAGGACATACCCTCAGTGCGACGCGTTTCTACCAAGGCGAATCCCTGCCAGCGGTTGAAACAGTAGATATGCTGATAGTAATGGGCGGGCCGATGAACATTTACGAAGAAGCCAGCTATCCGTGGCTCGCGGACGAAAAATGTTTCATCGAGCAGATCATCGCCGCCGGCCGGCGCGTGCTCGGCATCTGCCTTGGAGCGCAGCTCATCGCCGACGTGCTTGGCGCGAAGGTGTATGCCAATTCCGACAAGGAGATCGGCTGGTTTACGGTTGAGACGACCGAAGCCGCATCCCGGAGCAGACTGTTTGCCACATTCCCCCGCCAACTCGATGCCTTCCACTGGCACGGGGACACTTTCGATATACCGGACGGCGCGTTGCACGTCGCACGTAGCGCAGGTTGCGCGAATCAGGCATTCGTTTACGATGAACGAGTCGTCGGCTTGCAGTTTCACCTGGAGACGACTCCGTCCAGCGCGTGGCAGATCATCGCCCATGGCGAAGACGAACTCGTCGAAGGCCGCTACATCCAGACGCCACAGGCGATGTTTGCGGACACACGCCGGTTCGACACCATCAATCTCGCCATGCAGGAACTGCTCGACCGGCTGGCGGCCACCCTTGATGAGACAACGACAGCGGGTGTAGGTGCAGCGTGAAACTCACCTTCCTGTGGCCACCCGCGTGGGTATTCGCGCTGTTCTTATTTATCGTGTCGGCCAACGCGCAAGCCGCTAATGAGAATATCTCCAGCGTCAATGATTGCAAGGCAGATGAAATCGTCAGATTTCGCGGAGGTACCGCAAGGCTGGAGAACGACCTTTTTACCGGCACCGACCAGAACTACACGAACGGCGTGGCATTCACCGCTGTTTCGCACGACATCGCCGGCAGGCTCCGAACCGAGTGCCTGCCCACGCCGGCACGGCTGCATGCGGAACTCATCAAGTTTCTGAACCCCGTTTTTTGGTCAGATGCGGAAAATCCCGCACACACGCAGAACGTAGTAGTAAAGTTTGGCCAATCCATGTTCACACCGAAAGATTTTTCCAGAACCGATCTGATCGCGGACGATCGGCCTTATGCGGGCCTGCTGTATGTGGGCATGTCGTGGAACCGCCGCAAACATGAACCACAAAGCAACTCGGAAATGCTCGATACGCGCGAGATCACCCTGGGCGTCATCGGCCCGCTGTCTCTCGCGGAACAGTCACAAAACCTATTTCACGATGCGATCGGTGCCGATAGATTTCTCGGTTGGCAACACCAGTTGAAGAATGAGCCTGCGCTGCAATTGGCCATGGATCGCAAATTCAAGGACTATCGCGGAACGGGCGCGATCATGCCCGGTTTCTCTGCCGATTCGATCCGCTCGCTGGGGCTGCGGCTGGGTAACATCGAAACCTCCGCCACCCTGGGCATCGAAGGGCGTATCGGCTGGAATCTGCCGAACGACTTTGGCACCTACCCGATCAGGCCGGGCGCCGAAAATCGCCCGCCATCGGCCGACCCCGTTCACAGCGGTTCGGGCGATACCCCTTCGGCGGTCGCCAGGCCGCGCCCAGGTGTTCACCTGTTCGGGACGATGGAAACAAGGCTCGTCGCACATGATTTTTCGCTCGACGGCAATCTCTTCCGATCAAGCCACAGCGTCACTCGCCGACCATGGGTTGCCCAGGCCGCTGTCGGGATCAGCACCCATGGCCTGGTGGCCGGACACGGCGTCAAGCTGGCCGTGATGCGTGTTTACCGTTCGCGGGAATTCGAGGAACAGGGGCCAAACCAGGCTTACGGTTCTGTCGCGCTGAGCCTTGAGTTCTAAAAACGCATTGCGCACTGATGGGCTCGCTCCCGCAAAAATTCTTCCTGGGCACTGACGGCGAATTTTTGGCGCGCCATTCTGCTCCCGGGTCAGTTAGCGCATTCCCCTATTTTAAAACTACCCCAATTCGGAGATAACCATGCAAGACCTGCAAGAAACCTGGATCGCAATAAAACTCGGCGGGATGATCATTCTGCCGTTGTCGTTACTGGCGATCATCGCCCTGACCATCATGCTTGAGAAGGCATTTATCTATTGGCGTTATGCCCGCCTGCCGCTTGACTTGCTCAGGCTCGCCGAGACTTATGGCTTCGCCTGGGAAGAGCTGGAGAAAAGGCTTTACGGCTTGAATGACCGCCATTATTTCAGGCGCTTTTTCGAGGTGGTCATCGCCAACCGGGGGCGTCCCGCATGGTGGACCGAATCCCGTGCGGCGGACGAGGCCCAGTTGATCGAAACCGCCCTTGCCCGCAGGTTGTGGGTGCTGGAAACCATCGTTACCGCCGCGCCCTTGCTCGGGCTGATGGGAACCATAGGCGGCATGATGGATGCCTTCAAGATCATCGGCGGCAGTGGCATTGTGAATCCCACGGGGGTGACGGGCGGCGTGGCACAGGCACTCATAGCAACGGCAATCGGCCTGTTGATCGCGCTGATTGCCTTGTTCGGATTCAATTACTTCTCTCGTGTGCAATCGCAGACGATGGACGAAATGGAACGCCTCGGCACACGCCTGATCGATCACATCCGTCTGGACCAGCAGGGTGACGCCCATGAAGCTGCGTAAACCCAGGACATACCGCAAGGGGCGCATCGAAATCATCCCGATGATAGACGTGATGTTCTTCCTGCTGGCGACATTCATGCTGTCTTCATTGTCGATGCAGAACCTCGATGCGCTGCAAGTGAACCTGCCACAGGGAAAAGCCGAAAAGCTCAAGACGGATACGCCGGTCACCCTGACGCTGACAGCCGAGAGCAAAATCCTGGTCAACAGCACGCCGGTGACCCTGCAAACCCTGGCCGCTACGCTCGCTCCGCTGCTGAACGATGCGCAGCCCGGCGTTATCGTGTCGGCGGACAACCTGGCGCCACAGGGCATCGTGGTGCAGGCGATGCTGCAGGCCCGGGCGGCCGGCGCCAGAAATTTCCTGATCGCGGTAAAGCATGAGTGACGCCATAAGCGCGCCAATTTTCCGTTCGGGGGATATTCAGCAGGCCATATGCAGCCATTGTGGCGGGATCGTACGCATCCATGTGCCCAATTTCCGGCCCAGGGAGATCGGGCTGTGGTGGCCGATACCGCTGGCGCTGATCATCTGGCTGGCGCTCATCTGGAAATTCGGCTATTTCCTGATCTCTCCCAAGGTCGAAATGGCAGCGCCTGCGCCCATCGAAGCAAGCTTTGTGGAATTACCTGAAGTGGCACCAACCCTTCCGGCTAAAAGTCCGGAAGCTCATTCCAAATCCCTGCCCAAGGCAGCCCGCCCGCCCAGGATAACACCTCTTCCTGATGCGTCACCCCGTACTGACATCGCAGCCACCAAACCTGCGGCCCAAGCAGATCCGGCACCCGAACCAAACTCGGCGGCGCCGGCAGACTTGATGGCCTATATCAATGCCGCCAGAGAGCGTCACCGTGCCGCCGAGATGTCCGCCGAACGCGAATATGCAGAGGCAAGAGCTAAAGAACGCGGGCCCTCGGCCGACGGGATCAGGATGGCGAAAATCATGCGCAATCTCCAGCCGCAAGGCACGAACGGCGTATTTCAGATTGTCAGCATGGGTGGCCGGACAGCCAGATATTCGTTTCGCGGCTGGGCAAAAGACGCGAGTAGCGCCCGTCGTGAAGTGATCGAAGTCGATGCCGGGCCAAATGGTGATGTGGAGCGTGAAATAGTGCGCAGCATGATTGTGCTGATCCGCAGATATTTCAAAGATTTTTTTAATTGGGAGTCGCTGCGCCTCGAGCGCGTGGTCGTCCTGTCTGCACGCATGGAAGATAACGAAGGGCTGGAAGATTTTTTGATACGCGAGTTTTTTGGGGCGGGCACCGGCCATCACGGGCTTGCATCACGCAATGGAATTCAGTAGCAATACGTCACGAGTCGAATAAGCTCGCACCTGCGGGTGCATGAAACGCCCCGGCATCCTGTCACAATAGGTTACAAAAAGGGGGGTGTTTTGAAATATGCCGGTTACACCACTGCGGTTAAATACGCTCTGCTGCAAAGCAATTAGCCAAGTGGCTTACCTCAAACTTATAGGAGCACGGATATGTACGTTAAAAAACTTATGCAGGCTGCCACAGTGGCGTTGTGCCTCATTAGCCAGAACGCTCTTGCGGCGCAGGATTTCTCCGCGCTGGACACGGCGGAATTGATGCAACTGAAACCCAATGAGATGGGTGAAGAAGACCGCAACGCTTTTCGGGATGAGATGCGGAAACGTACCGCAAACATGAACTCTACGGAAAAAGAGGAATTTCGCAACCAAATGCGGGAGCAAAAAAAAGGGCAGAGCGATAGGCAGGAAATGCAGAGAAGCGGTGGCATGGGGCGGGGGCAATGACCTTCAGTTTTACATTGATGCGCACCGGGAATTCTCGGCGCCATCATGACTGGACAAACACTGGCTCTGTTTCAACAGAAACCTGATTTGGTTGCCGAGCGAGCAATAGCATTTGAAGAATTGATATTAAAACTGTGTAAAAACCCGATGAAGTCCAAGCCATTATCACTTCTATTAGCAACATTGCTCGGCGCGAGCAGTTGGGCGCAAGCCGCCGACCTGCTGGAAACCTTCCGTGCCGCGCAGGCGAACGATCCGGTGTTTGCCGCCGCGCGCGCCACCATGCAAGCCGGCCAGGAAAAACTGCCGCAAGGCCGCGCGCTGTTGATGCCCAGCATCAGCCTTAACGCGAACAGCACCTTCAACGATCAGACCACGCAGTATCAGGGCACCGCCCCATTCCCGGGCGGCAATAACCGCTACAACAGCCACGGCTACGGCGTGAACCTGACGCAACCGCTGTTCCGCCAGCAAAACTGGCTGGCCTATACCGAAGCCGAATTGCAGGTCGCGCAAAGCGAGGCGCAATTCAAGATTGCCGAACAGGATCTGATCCTGCGCGTCGCGCAAACCTACTTCGATGTATTGATCGCGCAGGACAGTGTTCAACTGGCTGAGGCGCAGAAGACCGCCATTGCCGAACAACTGGAGCAGGCCAAGCGTAACTTCGAGGTAGGCAGCGCCACCATTACCGATACCCACGAAGCGCAGGCGCGTTATGACCTGACCAACGCGCAGGAGATCGCCGCGCAGAACAGTCTGGAAATCAAGAAACGCGCGTTGCAGCAACTGATCAACGCGATGCCGCAAGACCTCAGACACCTCGGCAAATGCTTCAAGCTGGATGCCCCACAACCCGCCGACATGGAAAAGTGGGTGGACGATGCGCAGTCGAACAGCCTGCAACTAGCCATCGCGCAAGCGGGCGTCGAGATTGCCGAGAAAGAAGTGGCGCGCAACCGGGGTGGACACTACCCAACCGTGGACCTGGTGGCGAACTATACCAACAGTAATGCCAATGGTGGCAGTTTCGGCGTGGGCAGCGACAACACCAATAAGAGCGTCGGCGTGCAACTGAATATGCCTTTGTTCCAGGGTGGGGCGACCCAATCCAAGTGGCGCGAAGCGGAAGCCAATCATGAGCGCGCCAGACAGGAACTGGAAAACACCCGCCGCAGCGTCGCGCTGCAAACCCGTCAGGCATATCTCGGCGTGGTCAGCGGCATCGCCCAGGTCAGGGCGCTGCAGCAGGCGCTGACTTCCAGCGAGAGCGCCCTGGAAGCCAGCAAACTGGGGCAGGAAGTCGGGGTGCGCACCAACCTCGATGTGCTGAACGCGCAACAACAACTCTACTCGACACGTCGCGATCTGTATCAGGCCGAATACAGTTACTTGTTGAGCCAGTTGCGCCTGAAAGCAGCGGTAGGCTTGCTGGGCGAGGATGGATTGGCTGAAATCAATCAGGCGCTTCACTAAACATATTCCTAGAAATCTTTTATCTAGCTCACATTCAGGAAAAACGATGAAAATTCCCATGATTCTGCCACGACAGATTTGGTTTGCCGCCTTCGGTATTGTGCTGCTGCTTGCCTTAATCTGGGTGGCTTTGAAGAGCGGCCCGCTCGCGCCGATACAGGTGACCGTAACCCAGGTCGCCAAGGGGGAAGTTTCCCCCGCTTTGTTCGGCATCGGCACGGTGGAGGCGCGGCGCGCTTATCTGATCTGGCCGACTATCGCCGGCCGGGTCGGGCGCGTGCTGGTTGATGTGGGCGATATGCTAAAGGCGGGCCAGTTGTTGACGGAAATGAACCCGGTGGATATCGACGGGCGGGTTGCTTCCGTAGTGCGGCTTGTTATGGAACCCTTGGAATTGGAGTCGGAATCATGAAACCAAAATGGAAAATAATTCTTGCATTGTCGATCGTCGCAGTGCTTGTTACCCTGCTGGTTTACCGCGTATTTTTTTACGCGCCCGCGGTGGCAGTGATCCAAGCCAAGGAAGGCAAGGTCGCGCTAGAAGTGCGCGGCCCCGGCGTGGTGGCGTCCCGCATCCAGGTCACGGTTAGCACCCGCGTCACTGGAATATTGAAGGAGATTCATGCGGATCAGGGGGATAGCGTCAAGGCGGGGCAGATTCTCGCCTTGCTGGATGACACCGATGCCGCCGCCAAAGCAACCGGGGCGGCGGCGGCATCCACCGCCTCGCAGCACAACATCGCGGCAGCAGAGGCGGCACTTGCCAAGTCGCGGGCGGACATGGGGCTTGCACAAAGCAATTACCGGCGCGATCAGGAACTCTTTCGCTCCGGCTTTATTTCCCAGGCAGCCATGGACGCAGCCGCCACAGTATTGAGATCAGCGCAGAGCGGCGAAGCCAGCGCCGCCGCCACACTCGGGGCACGCCAAGCCGAGTCGCGCGCCTCCGCGCAGGAAGCCGTCTATGCCCGCGCGCTGCACAGCTTTACCCGCATCACCGCGCCCATGGACGGCCTGATCGTCGTCCGCGATGCCGAGGCAGGCGATACTGTGATGCCGGGCTCGCCCATCTTCCGCATGGTGGACATCCGCAAACTGTGGGTAGCGGCGCGCATCGACGAATCGGTGGTGGGACAAGTCGAGGTGGGCCAATCTGCCACGATCCATCTGCGCAGCGGCAAGGAACTGCAGGGCGAGGTGGCGCGCATTAACCGCCAGTCCGACGCGGCGACGCGGGAACTGGAGGTGGACGTGGCCTTCCGCGATATTCCCGAGCGCTTCGCCATCGACCAGGAAGCCCAGGTCGTGATCCATGCCGGCGAAGAGAAGGGTGTGATGATTCCGCCCTCGGCCCTGTTCCAGCAGGGGCACGAGTTCGGCGTACTGGTGGTGACGGACGGACGTGCCGTCTTCCGGCCGGTACGCACCGGTGCCAGCGACGGCGAGCGCGTGGCAGCGCGCGAGGGGCTCATGGCCGGTGAGGCGGTGATCCGTCGGCCTGCTGGCATTCGGGCTGGCAGCCGGGTGCGCCTGCTGACGGGAGGAGACCACTAGATGGACCTCGCCATCAAGGATGTCCAGCGCCACCTGGGCAAGTTCATCGCCACCATCGTCGGGGTCGGCCTGCTGTTCGCCATTGTGCTCATCATGAACGGCATTTACGCGGGCAACGTCGCGGACGGGGTGTGGCTCATCGAGAACACCGACACCGACCTGTGGGTGGTCGAGCGCGACCGCGGCGGGCCTTTCAACGAGCCATCGCGTCTGCCCGAGGATGCCTGGAAGAGTGTCGCTGCTACACCAGGTGTATCGCAGGCCTCGCCGTTCATCACCTACGGGGTGCAACGCGAGATCCGCGGCAAGGAACAGCAGTACACCATCATCGGTTACGATGTCTTCGGCGGCCTGGGCGGACCCGGGCGCATCGTTGCCGGCCGCAGCATCGAACGTGCCCATTACGAAATGGTGGTGGATGAGAAGCTCGGCGTCGCCCTCGGGGGGCGCGTGCATCTTGGGTGGCACGACTACACCGTAGTCGGTCTCACCAAGGGTGCGGTGGATTCCGGCGGCAACCCGCTGGTCTATCTCGCGCTCGCCGACGCGCAGGAGGTGCTCTATCAACAGGACAACCGGGCGCTGGAAGCTGCGCGCGCAACGAGCCTCAAACGCATCGAGGCAGTTGGCAATACGCCCGAGCAGGCACGCCGCCTGCTGCCGCTAGTCTCCGCGAACAGCGACACCATCAACGCGGTGCTGGTGCGTCTGCGCCCCGGTACTGATCCGACGCAGGTGGCGCAGCATATTCAGAACTGGCTCTACTTCAACGTCTACACCACCGCCCAGCAATATGATCTCGTGGTCGCGGGGAAACTGAAGAAGATGACCGCCATCCTCGGCCTGTTCCGCATCCTGCTAATCGCGGTCTCGATCATCATCATCGCACTGCTGATCTACGTGCTCACGATGGAGAAAATCAAGGCCATCGCCACGCTAAAACTGATGGGCGCCACCAACTGGGTGATCGTGCGCCTGATCCTGGAGCAGTCGCTGGTGCTGACGGTTGCCGCCTTCGGCTTCGCCTATGTGCTGGTCGAACTCACCTACGAGCACTTTCCGCGCACTCTGGTGCTGCTACCGTCCGAGACACTCATCACTTTCGCAGTCATCTTTGTTGGCGGATTAGTGGCGAGCCTGCTCGGCATCGTGCAGGCGCTGCGCACGCCGCCATCGCTCGCGCTGGGAGGCTGATATGTCGGTACTCAGTGTGCGTGGACTCAGCAAGGTGTTCGGCAGCGGCGAGCTGGAAGTGACCGCGCTAAATAATGTCAATCTCGATGTCCAGGCTGGTGAGCTGGTGGCGCTGATCGGCCCCAGCGGATCGGGTAAAACCACGCTGCTGTTGTGCATCAGCCTGATTCTCGACCCCACCGCCGGCGTGATCGAGATCAATGGCAAGGACATCTACCGCGATGGCCGGATCAACATCGACGTGCGCCGCTTCCGGCGCGAGAATGTCGGATTCATCTTCCAGGCGCACAACCTGATTCCGTTCCTCTCGGCGCTGGACAACGTCGCCCTGGCGATGCAACTGAACGGTGTTGGCAAACGCGAATCGCGTAAACGCGCCCGCGAACTGCTCGACTATCTCGAAATCTCCCACCGCGCCGACTACATGCCCGCCAACCTCTCCGGCGGCGAGCAGCAGCGCGTGGCGATCGGGCGTGCGCTCGCCAACGAACCGCCGCTGATTTTCGCCGACGAGCCGACCGCCTCGCTCGACACCGGGCGCGGGATGAAGGTCATGGAACTGCTCAAGCGCGTGGCGCGCGAGAAAAAGTCTGCCATCATCGCGGTGACGCACGACGTGCGCATGATCGCTGGCTTCGACACCCTCTACCACATGGACGACGGCCGGCTGTCGCGCACAGACGCAGAAGCGGCCGCCGCGCTGGGGGCGCCACATTGACAGAGGGTACCCCAACGGAAAAGCCCGCGCACGAGCGATGGAGTTGCTCCAGGCGCTCGACGTGGCGCACCGGGCGAAGGCGCAGCCCTCCGAGCTTTCCGGCGGCGAACAGCAGCGGGTCTCCATCGCCCGCGCGCTGGCCAACCGGCCCCCGGTGATCCTCGCCGACGAGCCCACCGCGCCGCTGGACAGCGAGCGGGCGATGGCCGTGATGCGTATCCTCAACCAGATGGCCAGCCAATACCAGACTGCCATCATCGTCGTGACTCATGACGAGAAAATCATCCCTACCTTCAAGCGCATCTACCACATCCGCGATGGGTGGGCCTTTGAGGAGGCAGGTGAAGGGCGGTCGATCGAGTAATCAGGGAGGGCACTCTGCATTGGCGTTATTGGAACCGATGCTCTTGTTATGGTATGGATCTGAAGGCGGGGCCGCTGTCTAATTATCGTGAGGTAGATTGTGGCCAGAAGCCGATTTAGTTCGCTCATATCCAGGCGCGCCTTGGAGCACGGAGGCTTGATGCCAGATCATCGGCCAACCTATCAGTGGCATCTATCGCCAGATTGCCCACACTAATACGGATGGCGGGTGGGCTTTGCAGGCGAAAAGGACGCCCAGCCTGACATGCCCAACCTTTTGCCGCCAGCGCCTGCATGATGGCCGATTCGTCGGGTACCGGCAGCCACAGGTGCAGCCCCTCGCCCGCATCCAGAACATCCACATCCCGCGCGCGCAAGGCGTGGATCAACATGGAACGGCGCTCGGCATAGGCCTTGCGCGCGCCGTCCAGGCCGCCATCCTGCATGGCGTGCTGCCACAGATGTGCGGCCAGCCTCTGTAACAACAGACTGACCCAGCGCGGCCCCAATGCCTGCTGACGACGCATGTCCCCGATAAGCGCGGCATTGCCGCCTGCCACCGCAACACGCAGATCGGGGCCGAGAAACTTGCTGGTTGATAGGACATACAGCCAGTGCTCCGGCAGATCGCCAAGCTTGGGCAAGGGGCGAGCGGACAATGGGCCCCAGTAATCGTCGAGAATCAGTAAGGTGCGGGGCCTACGCCGCAGCGCCTTGCTCAAGGCGGCGAGGCGCGCGGCGCTGAGCGTGGCCCCAGTCGGGTTGTGCGCGCGCGCAGTGAGCACTAGGGCGACGGCTTGCTCATCCGGTTCGGGTACCGTGCAGCCTTCGGCATCCACGCGCAAGGGAGCCGGCTTGAGGCGCATGCTGGTCAGCAATGCCAACAGGGGCGGCCAGCAGGGGTCTTCCACCCAGACGCGCGCACCGGGGCGAGCGTGCAGACGCAAGGCTCGTTCGATGGCATCGAGAGTTCCAGAAAACACCCCGACCGCTTCCGCCGCGACCCTCTGGCTATCCATCCAGCGGCGCGCGACGGCCAGCAGGCCGGCATAGTCACTGTCCGCGTCGTATCCGGCGAGCACCCCCTGTTCCGCCAGCCAGACGGGATCGGGGCGCGGCAACAGGCCGCTATCCACATTGCCGCTGGCCAGATCAATCAAACCAGCGGGCACGGCCGTCATCACATCACCGTGGGTCGGCGGAGCGGCAACGCGGGTACCCCGGCGACCATCGGTGACCAGCAATCCCGCTTCACGCAGCCGCGCATAGGCGGCTGCCACCGTGTTGGGACTGATACCCAGCTGCTGCGCCAGAGTGCGAACCGCTGGCAGCGGCTCCCCGGCAGCCAGTTTTCCCGCCCGAATCTGCGCCTCCACATCAGCGGTGATCTCGACAGCGGTCGAAGCTTTTGTATATAATGTTTGCATACGTTCATTATATTGTAATGGTACATAAATGAAAACCCTTGTTGCCATCCGCCACGTTCCTTTCGAAGACCTGGGCATCCTCGAGCCGCTGCTGCGCAGGCGCGGTTACACCATTCATTACTACGACATCGGCGTACACGAGCTGTGGACGCTGGATGTGGACAAAGTCGATCTGCTGATCGTGCTGGGTGGGCCAATCGGCGCGTATGACGAACAAAGCTACCCATTTCTGAACCAGGAACTGGATCTGATCCGCCAGCGGCTCGGCGCTCGACGCCCCCTGCTGGGTATCTGCCTGGGCGCGCAGTTGATGGCGCGAGCCTTGGGAGCGGCGGTGCGTCCGATGGGCGTCAAGGAAATTGGTTTCGCCCCGATCAGCTTGACCGAAGCGGGGCGCCGCTCTGTGCTGGCGGCTCTTCCGCCGGATGTGGCGGTGTTGCACTGGCATGGCGACCAGTTCGACATCCCGCATGGCGCGGAAGTGCTGGCGCGCACGGGAATCTGCCCGCACCAGGCTTTCGCACTCGGTGATCACGCGCTCGGGCTGCAATTCCATCTGGAGGCTGATGCCAGGCGTATTGAGCAGTGGCTGGTGGGGCACGCGGCCGAACTGATGAACGCAGGCATCGATCCATGCACCCTGCGCGCGCATGCAGAGAAATACGGAGCAGCGCTCAAGGTGGCCGCCGAAGCGGTGTTCAATGCCTGGATTGATGGTGTGGAGGGCCGCCCATCATGAATCTGCTGCTCGGGCGCGTACAAACCGTGCTCACCGGCCGCGCGCTGCCCTACACCCGACCGGGCAGCTGGAGCGCCATCGCCAAGCAGCCGGTCGAGGGGCCAGTGCATGTGCATCGCGAAGGTATCATGGGCGACGAGCAGGGTGATCGGCTCGTACACGGTGGCCCGGACAAGGCCGTGCATCTGTATGCCACGGAACACTACCCCTTGTGGCGCGGCGAGCTTGGTGCGCGGCCGGTACTCGGCGCTCCAGGCGCCTTCGGCGAAAATCTCAGCACACAGGGCGTGACCGAAGCTGACGTTTGCCTTGGCGACCGGCTGCGCATCGGCAGTGCGCTGCTGGAGGTATCGCAGCCACGCCAGCCCTGCTGGAAGCTCAATGACCGCTTCGGCGTCCCTGACATGGCGCTGCGCGTGCAGCAGACCTTGCGCACCGGCTGGTATTGCCGCGTGCTGGAGCCAGGCAGCTTGCAGGCGGACGATGCCATCACCTTGATTGCCCGCCCACACCCCGACTGGCCGCTGCTGCGTCTTATTGAACTGCTCTATCACCGTCCCCTCGACCGCGAATTGTTGACACAATTGCGTGACTTGCCGCTGGTGCCGTCCTGGCGGCGGATGATCGAAACCCGCCTGGCGTGCGGCGAGGTCGAGAGCTGGGCGGCACGGATCGAAGGGCCGGCGCATGATGCATAAGCTGCGATCACCTGGTTGCTGTCCTCCTTCACTCCCTACCGAGGAAATCGATTTATGAGCAAGCAATATCGGATCGAGGTTTCGTTGCATGGGCGTGCATGGTGTCGTATCGAGGCGGACACGCCGTGGGCGGCGGAGACGGTGGACGACCTCATCGCGCGCTTGCCCGAGGACGCGGGCTATCGCGTGGAAATATTTGTGGCGACCGAGGAGCGCCGCATTTTCGAAAGCGGCCCCGGGGGCTTGCGGCTTCTGGCGCGCGAGCCGATTTTCCAGCCCCTGCAAGATGATCGTTGAATATCTCGAAGAGAAGAGGAATGGATAGCAACCACCTGATGCGAACCTATCAGCGATTGCCGGTCAGCTTTGTGCGAGGCCGTGGCTGCCACTTGTGGGACGAGCAGGGAAAGGAGTACCTGGACGCGATATCGGGCGTGGGGGTCACCAGTCTAGGCCATGCGCACCCCGATATAGCCGAGGCGATCTACGCGCAGGCGAAGACGTTGATCCATACCTCCAACCTGGTCGGCATCGATTGGCAGACACGCCTGGGAGAGCGCCTCTGCGCCATTTCTGGCATGGACAAGGCCTTTTTCTGCAATTCCGGTTGCGAGGCCAACGAAACCGCGATAAAGCTTGCCCGCTTGCATGCGCGTGAGCGGGGCATCACGGAGCCCTTGATCGTCGTCATGGAAAACAGCTTTCATGGCCGGACGCTTGCCACCCTGGCCGCAAGTGGAAACCCCAAGGTGCAGGCAGGATTCGAGCCGCTAGTGCAAGGGTTTGTGCGTGCACCATTCGGCGACATCGAGACGCTGCGACAGCTCGCCAGCCAAGCGCCGGATATTGTGGCGATTCTTGTCGAACCGGTACAGGGCGAGGGTGGCGTGCATCCGGCGCCACCGGGTTACCTTGCTGCTTTGCGTTCGCTCTGTGATCAGAACGACTGGCTCCTGATGCTCGACGAAGTTCAAACCGGCATCGGCCGTACCGGGCGCTGGTTCGCGCATCAGCACGAACGCATCCTGCCCGACGTCATGACGCTCGCCAAGGCTCTCGGCAATGGCATTCCCATTGGCGCCTGCCTGGCCTCCGGCAAGGCTGCGGCACTATTCGCGCCGGGCAGCCACGGATCGACATTCGGCGGTAATCCCCTCGCATGTCGAGCCGCCTGCACCGTGCTGGACATCATTGAGCGCGATGATTTAGTGGCGCGTGCCGCCGAGCTCGGAACAGCGATGCAGCAGGCATTTACATCTCGCCTCGGCGGCAAATCCGGGATTCGTGCAATTCGTGGATGCGGCCTGATGATCGGCATTGAACTTCAACGTCCGTGTGCCGGGCTGATGGAATCGGTACTGCTCGATGAGCGTGTCTTGATCAATATTACCCGCAATTCAACTATTCGCTTGCTTCCGGCTCTGATAACTACGGACGAGGAAGCGGAAGAGATCGTCAAGCGCGTCTGCCGTAGCACGCTCGGCTGGCTTCAGGAGCCTGCTGGATTTGCCAGCCGGTTGTATTGATCCGACCGATTTCGCCGCTATTACCACGGCGGTTGATCACATGCGTCATCTGGCATTTCGGTATAGGTTACCTATCACCCGACTGCTCATATATATGAGCCCACTGTGATAACAGCCCCGACCCCAAGGCCGTAAGGAATATGGGAGAGCGTGCTTGCAAGCAAGGCATTTGACCCTTGCGGCCCGCGTCGCCCGAAAAAACCCCAGCCGAACGAGGGCAGAAGAACGAGCCAGGGCAGCAATGAGGTAGCCAAGCCGAATAGCAGGCCGCCAAGCAAATGATTACTGGGGAGAGGCAACCCCGTGGCTTGGAAAAAGAGCGGGTAGATAAGCGCTACCCCGCCGCCGCCAACAAGGAAATGAAATACCCAGCCAGCTTTTGCTTCTTGAGGAAATGGCTTGGAATCGATGATGTTGGTATGGGTGATCTGTCCGCGCAACAAGCTCAGGAACCAACGGCCAACCAGAGCGATATTTACGCCGCTGCTAATGCCTACCTTGGCCGCATACGTTTCGGTGACGTCCATGAGCACGGCACCGACAATGCCGCCGAGAAAAGCCCAAGCTAATATTTCCATTGGTGTCTCTTATGTCCTATTGTGAGTTGGATTTACCGGGTGCGCTTGATGATGAACCCATTTTCAATTTCCTCGAAGCCGACCGTGGGGTAATACCCCATTGCTTCAGGTGCAGATAATAGAACAAGCGCCACCTCTTCCCCAATAACAGAGCGAGCACGAACAATAAGCTCACGTCCAATACCGTGTTTTTGAAAAGCCTTATCCACTGCGAGATCGGACAAGTAGCAACAATAACTAAAATCGGTTAGTGCGCGACACACTCCAACAAGCTTGCCTTCATGCCAAGCGGAGAAAATAAGGTTGGCATTGGCAAACATGCGCTCGATCCGCGCCAAATCCTTGGTGGGGCGGCGAATACCGGAGGCATCAAAAACCGCTGCCACATCAGCGGCCTCAAGAGGAAAATTGTGGCGGTATTCAATCTCTAACATATAAGCCCAACAGTTGATTAGCTAGCATTTTGCGGCAGCCGCATGTGGACAAGCGCAACCCGATTGCCTTTCTTGTCCAACCGTTCCTCGATAGCGTAAGGACGAAAGCCCAACTTCGGGTAAAGCAGCAGGCCGACAATGTTTTGATTGAAACACGACACCGTTACCTCGGCGGCCTGATGCTTTGAAAAAGCAAGGTTAATCATCTGTTCGATGAGATAGCGACCTACGCCGCGCCCACGGGCTGCCGGGGAAACAATGACGTTTCCAATGGAGCAACAGCCGCCGGCTTCCCAGCGGTAAAAGTTAGCGAACCCAACAACTTCACCATCAAGCTCCACCACTATTGAATCCGACCGCTGAGCAATTGAGTCCCGCAACTGTGTGGGAGACAATGGGTACGAAGCTTTTGGAAACATGAAGAACAGCTCATCTTCGCTCTGCGAAAAACCGCAAACGACCGGAATGTCATTTTCTTCTGCGGGGCGGTGAGTCAATGGCATGTTTCGAGCAATCCAGCATTAAGGTAAGGGGCGCGCCGCGATGTTATGTGTCGATTGTAGTAGGCGGCTCAGCTCTGCAAAAAACTCGCTGCGATGGGAAATGCCATTGCCGCTCAAGCGGTGATCCGCACCCGGATAGACGTGGAGAATGAGGTTGCTCTTACCGGCATTTTTGAATTGCGATGCCAGAAAACGCGCAGACTCAACGGGCACACTTTCGTCTTGCTCTCCAATGCCGAGAACGACGGGAATATTTAACTTGAGAAAGTCAGGGAGAGGCTCGATGTCAATGATGTCCGACCACCAGCGATAGGGGTTGCCATACCAATCCTTTTCGATGCTGCGAGGATCAGCGGCGATCTTCTCCCAGCCAGAGTCGACATCGAACCAAACGGCACCCCTCTGCTTGAGTGTGGCGAGCGATTTGCGCATTGAGTAACCGCCGCTGCCGATGATTGCAAGGTGGGTAACCACGGGAAGTAGCCCGGCGATTTTGGCTGCGGGCAATGCACCTTCCGAGACACCAACCAAAACGACATTTATGGGCTTTGGCGCAATGGAGCTTATTTGCGTGGCGATGAATTCAGAATAGTCGGCTACCCACTGCTCAGGGTTGTTTGCGAGATGAAAGTCTCGGCCACAGTCGAATAGGCCAATGGAACGGTCGGGTACAAATCGTTTGTTGAGAACGAAAACACGGGCAGCGACCGTAAGACCGCTGACGTAATCAGGCATGACAGATTTCCAACTGGGGCAGCCTGTTGCGCCATAGAAAAAGACTGCGGTATCCGGCTGTGGTGCATCTCCGACCGTAAACGAATAGTAAATGCCAGAGCCGCCATCCTTGTATTGAAATGTCTGAGGCGGAGGTGCTTCGCTGCTGTACATGTGCGCCGTGCGCTCAAGTGTGGTGCAACCAGACATGGTGAAAGCAAGCGACAAAATAAAGAGGCGGAGGACGCGCATAGGTTCAGTGATTGTGAGACGCATAACGGAGCGCAATTGAGCAACACCCCCGCCGTGACACCGTGCCCGCAGGGCGAAGGTGGAACAAGTGGGGCGAAGCCGCGAAGCGGTGATCGCTCGAACGAAGGAAGCGAGGTTAAGCACCAGGTTGGACGAAGCCGCTATCGCGGAGAAATACCCTGCATCAATTTGATTCAAAGCCATAATTTCTCCTCATCCCCGCAAGGGGTTTTTACACTTTAGCATGAGGAGAATGATTATGAAACACGAGTTCCCACAACGAGTTCCCATAACCGTTTGCCAGGAATTACGGCAGCCTGCTCAAACGTTTGAAGCTGCGCTGTATACAGCCCAAGACGATAGAAGCGTACAGTCACGGCGTGCGCCGGGCAGGCGAACATTTCGACTATTACATCGATGATTTGAGCAAAGATCAGTTGACCGATTATTTCGCGCAGATTCTGGAGCATCTGTCGTGGAGCACACTCAAGCACGATTTGTACGGGCTGAAGTTTCACTATGCTTACATGCTGGACAAACCTTGGCCCGGTGCCGAGCTGACCAAATCGCCCAAGGTGTCGCGTCTGCCGAACATCGTGAACGCGACGGCACGGATGCATGGCTGACACTCACCTAACGAGCATGGCGTATCACTGCCCCAATAGCCGAGGTGGTGATACGCCATGTCTGCTTTCCTTTCCCCTGATACTCCTTCAAAGGGAGAGTATCAGGCTCGCTTCGTGAGTTTTACGTTAGAGCCTTGGAACAAAACCACAGAGACCACGCTCACGCCACCAGGGTAATCTCCACATCAAAGGTTTCTATCAGCGCCCGCCCCGACCACGACCAC
>Ga0105164_10000586_pt1 | contig 25112 bp, 22 predicted proteins | sample VDWuncwatermetaG_FD_89674 | JGI IMG/M metagenome (GOLD analysis project Ga0105164, IMG submission 89674) | Wastewater microbial communities from Netherlands to study Microbial Dark Matter (Phase II) - VDW unchlorinated drinking water | ecosystem: Environmental > Aquatic > Freshwater > Drinking...
CTTAAAGACCATGCCTTACAAATAATCTGTTTATAGGACAACATGTTTTTCTACAATTGGGCTTTTAATAGCCTCTTCATTTTCTCTATTTTGTATTTGGAACAAAATTTTCCATATCTTTGCTTAATGAAACCACAAACCGTACTATTAAAATCCCTCTAAATCCCACTTTTGTAACGGGGAAAAGGGGGACTCAAGATGTTTGGCACGAAACTACAATGTCATACTGAACTTGACTCTGCACATAACCCGATCGGATCAATATGCACAAAAGCCTTATGAATACCTTCAATTGCTTCCACCTCCCGTTGCACCTTTTTCCCGATATCATGCGCTTGTATCATTGTCAAATGCTGGTCTAAGGATATGTGAATTTCCACATGAATATAATTACCCACGTAATGAGCACGAATATCATGAATCCCAACAACACCTAAAACCGCAACCGCCTTCTTTCTTATTTCCTCCATAATACTGGACTCTGGCTGCTTGCCCATGAGGTAGTCAATATTTTGAACGCCAATTCTATAACCAGAATAAATAATCCAAAAGCTGATAAGGGTAGCCGCAATATCGTCCATTTGTGAATATCCATAAAACCCACAGACAACTCCCGCGAGAGCTGTAGAAGATATATACACATCATTTTTGCTATCTATAGAACTTGCCAGTATGGCAGGACTATTAATGTTACGGCTTGTCTTTTTAAAATATACCGACATAATAAGCTTCATGCCTATCGATACCACGAGCACCATGATTGAATAGATACTAATCTTATGCACGTGCGTTTCCATCAGCTTGAATACAGAGGTGCGCAAGATTTCGAATCCCAAAATACCGGCAAAAATAGCAACAACCAAACCAGCTATCGGCTCAGCCCGATGGTGACCAAAGGGATGTCCCTCGTCCGCCTTTTTTGAAGAGGTCTTTACGGCAAAGAAAATAATTACTGAAGAAATAATATCGGTAAATGAATTTACAGCATCAGAAATAATAGCCAAACTGTTCGACATGAGACCGGCTGTAATCTTGATAGCAAACAAAAAAACATTGCAAACAACCATGATAATAGTTGCCTTACGACCTTTATTACTCATATATACACACATCACCATTCAATTTCAGGAACAAATAAGCATCGCAAAATGCTGTATAATATTTACTGGATTCTGACGCTAAATACAATGAAATCTTTTAGACCCTCTCTTTCATTTTTGTATTTTTAATTCCTTTTCTATAAAAATTACCGCGTCACCAGAAAGCCTTGTAATTTGTGTTGCTAACAACAATTTTTTTCTCTATGATAATGAAAAGATTTTTGGTAGTTTAGCGTGTTTATGTTAAATTATTATTCTGCTCCAATTTCTTAAGATCGTAAAGACGATAGGCAGTACCGTGGGGAAGATATGAGAGACAATCGTCAGGATAAAGGAGTCTTAGGCAGAAACATTGACAATAAAAGTATTAGATTATACAATATTTTGATTTACGTAGTTCTTCTAAGCGTGGAGTAAGGGTATGAAGATAAAGAAGAATATTGCCGTAAACGAAAGCGGTTTTTTGTTTAATCCAGCTACAGGGGATTCCTTTTCCGCGAATCCGATCGGTTCTGAAATTATCCGGTTGATTAAAGACGGCAAATCAAACGATGAAATACGCTGCATTATCATAAAGAATTACGATGTGGTATCGGAGGCTTTTGAGAAGGATTTTTATGATTTTGTTTCTCAGCTGAGAGATTTTAAACTTCTCGAAGAAGAATGATAAGGACTCCAACCAGAAAAAGGCTTACTATTGCGGTAACAGGTCTGAATGCCATCGACAGCCCGGGTCCTGGCATTGCAATTATCAGGGCGATCCGCGAATGCCCGGATTTTACTCCCAGGATTATCGGCCTTTCATACGATGCCCTTGAGCCCGGGATATACATGCATGACATTGCCGATAAGACGTATCAGATCCCATACCCATCTACAGGCAGCGAAAATCTGTTTTCCCGGCTCCAATATATCCATTCCAAAGAAAAGATAGACGTAATCATACCGAACTTTGATGCCGAGCTGCATAATTTCATTAAACTCTCCAAAAAACTAAATGAAATGGGAATCCACTTGTTCCTTCCCTCACTTTCGCAATTGGAAGCGCGGGAAAAAATTAATTTGTTTGCCTTTTGCCAGAAATACGGTTTAAGAGCACCAAAAGATGTGGTGGTATATAAGGAAAGTGAAATTGAGAAAGCTGGTAAGCAGTTCGGATACCCCCTTGTGGTAAAAGGTAAATACTACGAAGCCACAATTGCTTATTCTTTTGAACAAGCCCGTGGGGTGTTTTACAAATTGTCCGCCAAATGGGGACTGCCGGTCATACTGCAGGAATTCATCACCGGCACCGAGATAAACATTGCCGTATTAGGCGATGGAAAAGGCAGTGCGGTTAGCATTATCCCCATGAGAAAGCTGTATATTACCGACAAAGGAAAAGCCTGGGCTGGTATAACCCTGAAGGATAAGAGATTAATCGCTTTGGCTGAAAAGTTCGTTAAAGCAACAAAATGGCGGGGCGGGCTTGAACTTGAAATAGTGCGAACCGAAAATGAAAAACTGTATATACTTGAAATTAATCCGCGCTTCCCTGCCTGGATATACTTGGCTAAGGCTGCGGGACACAACCAGCCGGTAGCATTAGTAAAAATGGCTCTAGGCGAACGGGTGAGAAAATACAAACGCTATGAAGTCGGTAAAATGTTCATCCGCTATTCGTGGGACCTAATAACCGATTTGGACAAGTTTCAGAAGATTTCAGTTTACGGGGAAAATTAAAAAAACATATGAAAACAGCAAGGTATGAACGTCCGTTCATAAAGAAACTAAACGTCGGTTTATTGAATAAATTTGGAGTCAGGACTGAATCCGCGGCGGTTACCCATATTGAAGGAATTGCAGTAGAACAGCTATTGCAGGAATTCGGTTCGCCACTGTTTGTAATCTCGGAGCAGAAAATCCGGCTTAATTACCGCAACGCCCTTACTTCCTTTAAAACTCGTTACCCCAGAGTGCAGTTTGCATGGTCATACAAGACCAACTACCTTAACGCCGTATGCAATGTTTTTCATCAGGAAGGAGCTTGGGCGGAAGTGGTCTCGGGGTTTGAATACCAAAAAGCGATATCAAACCGCATTCCGGGTAATAAGATTATCTTCAACGGTCCCGCTAAAAGCGAAACCGACTTGCTTGCCGCAATCAAGAATGGCTCGTTGATTCACATTGACCATCTTGATGAGTTATATACCCTTCTTGAGCTCCAAAAGAAAATAAGAATAAAGCCGCAGGTTGCCATCCGGGTGAACATGGATACTGGCATTTATCCGATGTGGGAGCGTTTCGGGTTTAACTACGAATCAGGGCGGGCTTGGGATGCGATACAGAAAATTATCACATCAAAAAAACTTGATTTTGTCGGCCTGCACTGCCATATTGGAACATTTATGCTTTCCCCGAAGGCCTATGCCGTTGCCGCTTCCAAACTCAGCGACCTTGCCCTTAGAGCCAAGAAGGAGTTTGATAAGAATATCCGGTATATCGACTTGGGCGGAGGCTTTCCTTCGGTGAATACCCTCAAAGGCGCTTATTTACCCGGGGTTGATACGAACCCTTCGTTAGATGAATTTGCCGACGCTATAACAACGACCTTGCATAAGAGCGGTTTTAAAAAAGACGAACTGCCGCTATTAATCCTTGAAACAGGGAGGGCGCTAATAGACGATGCCGCTTATCTCTTAGGCACGGTCATAGCCACAAGGCCGTTATCGGACGGACGCCGGGCGCTCATCGTTGATTTCGGGGTGAATATCTTATTCACTTCATTTTGGTACGACCATAAAATCTCGCCCGCCAAAGAATACCCCATACAAACCACAGATACAGTGGTCTATGGGCCGTTATGCATGAGCATCGACCTGATACGAGAAAGCGTGAATATGCCGTTTATGGAGAAGGGCGACCGTATCGTGGTGCACAATGTCGGGGCCTACAATATGACGCAATGGATGCAGTTTATTACGCTGCGCCCTAAGGTAATCATGATTGATGCGCGCCTCAAGACTCATGTGGTCCGGCATAGCGAGACGCTGGATTATATTTCAGCCTTGGAGCAAGTTCCCCGTCATTTAAAGACAACCAACTAATTTTATGCCGTGAAAAATAAAGCACTCCCATCATTATCGGCACTCTGGCAAGGCGTTATTAACAGCTATTCAATTATATTCTTTTCGAAGAACCGCGTTTTTGGCATAATCCTTTTATTTGCGTCTTTTCTTAATCCTTTTGCTGGAATCTGCGGCGTGCTTTCTTTGTTGGCCGCCAACCTCATAGCGTACGGACTGGGATTTAATCCCAAACTCATTGAAAACGGCCATTATGGGTTTAACAGCCTCCTGATGGGGCTCGGGCTTGGCGTATACTATGAATTCGGGACTGCCTTTTTTTTAATCCTCCTTGCATTGGCATCCTTTTTGACATTAATCATTACGGTCTGCTTGGATAATGTTTTAGGCAAAAACAACCTTCCTTTCCTCACACTGCCGTTTATCATCAGCATATGGCTTATTCTTTTGGCATCACGTCACTTTGCCAATTTGGGCTTAAGTGAACGAAACATCTATTGGATGAACGAATTGTATTCCTGGGGTGGGCCCACGCTGATTAATATGTTCAATGCCATCGAGCATCTCAAGATGCCCGTTATTCTTTCAGTATATTTTAAATCCCTCAGCGCAATATTCTTTCAGAACAGCGTCATTACGGGAATGCTTATCGCGGCTGGCTTGCTGTTTTGCTCGAGGATATCTTTTACGCTGTCGCTGATATCGTTAGTTTCCACCTATGGATTCTACCGGTTTATGGGCGCAAGCATTGGCGGATTCCCCCATATCGGATTCAACTTTATTTTAACCGCTATTGCGCATGGTGGTTTTATCATTATCCCATCGTTAAATTCGTATCTTTGGGCATTAATTTTAGTTCCGGTAACCGCCATCCTAACTATAAGCTGTAACTCCATTCTTGGTCCGCTTATGCTTCCGGTATATTCACTGCCTTTCAATTTGGTGGTGGTGTCATTCATGTATGCTTTGATGATGAGGCTAAAACCGCGTTTTCTTCGCCTTGTATCCGTCCAGCGATTTTCACCCGAGGAGAATTTATACAAACATCTCAACACTGTCGAGCGGTTTAAATACGGGTCTTTGTTTCAAATACATCTTCCATTTTGGAGTGAATGGATGGTTCGCCAAGGACACAATGGTTCGATAACTCACAAAGATGAATGGGCACACGCATTTGATTTCACTATCCATGACGTAGAAATGAAGCCCTGTTCTGGAGCAGGCGGTGAGCTGAAAGATTATTACAGCTTCGACAAGCCTGTGCTTGCACCCGCAGACGGTTGTGTTGAAGAGGTTGTTAACAATATCGAAGACAACAAAATCAATGAAATAAACCTCAATAAGAATTGGGGCAATAGTATTATCATCCGGCACGCACATGGTCTTTACACCCAGATAAGCCATTTAAAAAAAGATTCATCCAGCGTTAAGCAGGGGGACTTTGTTAAGAAAGGTGACATCATTGGACGCGTCGGTAATTCAGGCCGTTCGCCGCAGCCACATCTCCATTTTCAAGTTCAGGCAACGCCTGATATCGGCTCCAGAACGCTTGATTATCCCATCGCTTATTACGTCCAAAATTCTTGCGGCAGGCAGATCCTTAGGGTATGCGAGCGCCCAAGAGAAGGGGATATGGTATCAAACGTAAATCCAACGCCGCTTTTGCAGAAGGCGTTTAATTTAACCCCGGGCGAAAAACTTATTTTTGAACATACCGATACATACGGTGTTAAGAGGATGGTTGAATGGGAAATAATGACCGATAGTTATAACCAGAGCTATATTTTCTGCAGCGCCACTAAGTCTTATGCATATTTTATCAATGACAAAGCGATGTTCTATTTTACGGATTTTAACGGCAGCAAAGATTCGATGCTTTTCTATTTTTACCTCGGGCTTTACCGCGTCCTTTTAGGATTTTACCGCGGCATTGAGATTGAAGACACCTACCCCTTGAACTTGATGAATCGCCCTTTGTTTCAATTCTTCCAGGATTTTATCTCGCCTTTACATATTTTCTTTCATACCGATTACCGCGCTACACATGTTGACGCCGATAGTGAAATGAATCCCGGCACCATTACCCTGAGATCCAAGGCGGTTGTTTCGTGCGCGAAAAAGATAATCAGGAAGATTGATTTCGAAATAATCATAGAAAAAGATAGTATTTCCATATTCCGAATACAAACGGAAGGCAAAACAATACACACATTATATTATGCCGGTGAGGCTTAAAAAAACACCAACGGGTTATCGGGTAGTGTCAACAATTTTGTGTAAAGTCTCTTTCAACAATTTGTTTAAAGGGTAAATTTGCATTCACTTTTCCTACCGGAGTTGTTCTCCAAGCCATTTCCATATTTTAATGAGATAAAGGCAAAGAACCGATAACAAGAATTCCCTCCTGTCACAATCTCAAAATTATAACAAATTTTCTAAATATTTTTCTTGACTTTAGTGGTGCACTATCCTACACTTGCCCCCACTTCTTTCAATTTACACAAAATATCTTAATATTGTCTCGTAAACAAAAAAATAAAAGGAGGTAGCTAATGAGAAATGTGATGAAGCAATTTTTGGCTTTGACGGTTTTGTCTGCGTTGATTCCGGTTGCAGTATTTGGGCAATCGACTGACAAGTTAAGCGATCAGTTCGCCAACAGTTATGCCTATGAAAGGGTTAAAGACTATGCGAAGGCAATTGATGCGCTGAAAGGCGCTGATGACTCTAAGTCATATGAGGTTAATATCAGGCTTGGCTGGTTGAATTATTTAGCAAAATCGTATGCTGACTCGCTGTCATACTATCAGAAGGCAGTTAGCCTCAAACCTTCTTCTATCGAGGCACTCTTTGCGGGGTTAAATCCTGCGCTTGCAATGAAAGATCAGGGCAAAGTGATTGATCTCTACCAAAAAATACTGAAGATCGATCCGCAGAATACGGGAATTAACTATCAGCTCGGCTTAATTTATTACGAGAAGAAGGACTATGCCTTTGCGCGTCAGCATTTTGAAAAAGTGATTAGTTTGTACCCCCTTGACTATAATTCGCTTAATATGCTGGCATGGACGGCGCTGAGGCTTAATTCCAGCGATGCGGGTGCGTTGTTCCGTAAGATTTTACTCATCGTCCCCAATGACATATCCGCTTTAAAAGGTTTATCAGAAATAAAATAATTTTTTTCTTTATAATTTTGTCAGAACCATAAACTCGTCTTGGTTTTAGGGATGAACCAGGTACCTTGTTCCTGTTGGACTCGTTGCTACGGCATTGTTGCACTGGGAGCTGAATTTGAGCTGGATGCAACGACAGGCTTTGGTTCGATAAAAATCGATATCCTTCAACTGAGGAGAATTACCTATGAGGACATATAGCATTGTGCTATTGTTCTGCTTCGTTTGTATCCTTCCAGTTTCTGCCGAAGAAGGGCAGAAAGTCGACGTATCGCCTGACATTGGATACGCTGATTACAACGACGGATCGGTCGAGAATAAAGGCTACCTCTGGGGAGATAATACTTACATTGGCGATGATGGATTGAAACACCCCGTTGAAGGTGAGATCGACTACGCAAACATTGACTATCTTATGGATTCCGCCCTAAAACTGCCCCGTGTCGAGGGAAAGCTTAGTATAGGCGGATTGTTCCACAATGAATACGTCAGATACAACGCCGGATCGGTCAAGCATAAAGGCTACCTCTCAGGGTTCTATTCTTACGCTAGTTATGAGAATCACCTCGTTGAAGGTGGGGTCGACTACGCGAAGCTTGACTTCCGTAATTCGAGTTACATCCTGAAACAGTGGGATACCACTCTGGTCTATTCAAATTTCAGTATCGCGAACTGGAAATTTCGTGGAGGAGCCCATTACATCAATGGAAATGACGTCCCGACGAATGACAGCTGGATTGGAATAGTCGGTGCGGACTACTATGTCTTTGGCAAAGGGGATGTAGGTCTCGATTTTTACTACTCTGATTACAAGAATTTCTCACCCCAACTGGCAGTCTACCAGTTGACCCCGCATTGGGGCTACGATATTCTGAAGTCCACCAATGCGACCTTACACTCGGACATGAAGCTGCACTTCATAAGTCTCAAAGAAGACGTTGGCATAGCCAATAATAAGAAAAAGTTCGCTTCCGTGGAAGAACAGCTTTCTCTTTATTCCGGCCCCTGGACATTCGCAGCCTTTGGCTGGATTGGAGAGCAGACGTTTGCCGTGCGTAATGATGGTTTTGTGGTGTACAACCTCACCGAGCTACATACCGGCGGCTTCGGTGGTCAGGTCAAATATGCCTTCACAGAGTCTAAGAAGACAGACATCTCCTTCAAGTTTTCCGATGAGAATTTCCAGGATTTCGCCAACAGGGTGCCTACCGATTCGCTTATATTCTCCCTTGTGTTGGGAATATCATTCTAACCTTTTGAGGACTAAAAAAATGAAACTGATTGTTGCTACTCTTGTTATTGGCCTGGCGATTATCGGCTTCACTTTTGCCGGTCATTCCGGCGAACTTATAAGCGATAAGGAGGTTCGCAAGAGCTATTTTGAAGCGTACAAGTATGAGAAGTTGCAGAACTACGAGGGTGCCACTAAGGCTCTCTTGATCGTTCTGCAGAATTACCCTAAAAACTATACCGTGAATATGCGACTGGGTTGGTTGTATTACCTCAACGGCGAGTATGCGAACGCCGAAAAACATTACAAGACGGCGATTGAAGTAGCGCCGAGCTCTGTTGAGGCCAAACTCAACTATACGCTCCTGCTGCTGGCTCAAGGCCGCTACGAAGAAGTCGAAACCACGGCAAGGCAAGTCCTTCAAGTCGATTACGGAAACTACTACGCCAACCTGCGTTTGGCAGTCGCACTCAGAATGCAAATGAAATACGACCAAGCCGAAGAGGTCGTTAACGGCATGCTGTACCTCTACCCAACCAATGTCTATTTCCTCGTCGAACTGGGTCTCCTCAAGGTTGCCCGCTGTGAATTTGATAAGGCAAAAAGATTGTTCTACGATGTGTTGCTATTTGACCCGGGAAACGTGGCTGCCAAACAACAGCTTGAGCTTGCCGAGCGCCAAATGGGTTTGAGTGAGTTCAGACCGTCGCGTTAGAAACGATAGATTGGCATAGACGCCTGAAACGTTTCTCGGCCTTTCTCCGGTTTGGCTTGGCGACGGCTTCCTCTGCTCAGGGCGAGGCAGCGATGTTGTCCTTTCCGAAGTTTTGAGCAGTGTGTCTGGACAAGAGTGCATGGCCTCGTTTCGGTCGGGCTGCGCAACATAGCAGAGCATACCCTAGTTTTGTTCTATAGTGTTATATTTCAGTTCTTAGGTGACATTTCCATAACACAAATACCCAAGTCTCAAATTCATTTCATAGGATGTTGCATCATAAACAGTTTTCAGTTTATTGATGGCTTCTAAATACTGTGCAGCTTGTTTCAAAAACAATTCGCGTTGCCGCCACTTTCACTGAATCCTGCGAAAAGACTTTGAATGACATTGAAAACAGCATTGCTGTAATGCAAAATATTTTCATATAGGTTTTCAAATGACCTCCGTTTTTATAAAGATTTGTTTTCATTATTTATTGCTATAAGTTTTAGTTTTTCCCATGCATATGTTAATATGCTTACAGATGCAGTGATTTCAATGAACCAATAAATAAGATTATATTTTCCCTGAGATTGATAAATCTCTGTTGCTATATTTCCAATGATGATCCATTGAATTACATAAAATATTGTCACATTTTTTCCAACCCATTTTATATAACGCACCAACATCTGTTTTCCGGAATATTCTTCGATAAGATGGACTACCATTGCATAACCGGCCATAAATAAAACAACCCATCCGAAAAATAATATGCCATGATGGTAATATCCGGTTTCTCTTTTCAGGTCGTGAGCTATTCCTGCCGCATAGGAAATTGTAACACCGGTAACGATCAGGAAGGGTATAGAAAATACCATACTATGGCTTGTATTATAATTCGAGAATGATGGATGTCTGTCCGTAAAAAGTCTGAATGCAAATCCAAGGAGAATATAGGCAAACCATGGGAATAGCGGAAAATATGACCATTCAAAATTTCCCCACAGGAATGCATTTACAAAAACTGAAAATTTCATGCCTGTTCCAAATACAGGGAAGTAGGAAACAACAAGGGTTATGCAAATAGCTAGAATAAAATAGAAAATATAATTTCTTTTGAAGATGCGCTGTAGCAACCCAATGATAATAACACTCAGACCTGCAAGAGGAAGGATGTCAACACTCAAAATGTAAAAGAAAGGATCAGTCTGGCTTTGTCCATTGATTATATAATGGAGAAGGTTGGCTGACCGTGCAATGTTCAGTAGTATTCCTCCAAAAAATAATATGCTGCCTCTTTTCAGAAAACAGTAAAATGGCTTTTCAGATGATGCAAGAAAATATCCCATCACGGCCATGAACAATGGAGCGCATGGAGGGCCGCCCAGAAATAACGAGATTTTGCCAATGATACTTTCATAAATTTCAGGTTTGGCAAATTGCTCCATGATGTGCACTTGAATCACGAAGATCATAGCCAGTCCTTTTAACAGATCAGCAGTCGGATTTCTTTTTTTATTTGATTTGACAGTAGTGGACAATCTATAATTCCTTAGCTAAATCACCCGCTAGGCGCGGGTGAGAATGGCAAAAGCTATGCTATAATATTTACAAAAGTAGTCTCCTTCAATATATTGCGATAGAGGAACGCTTGAAATTTGCAATATAAGAGAAGGAGCCGAAGATGAAAAAAGTTTATCACATACGGTATGGGAGTGCAAGTATCATGTAGTGTGGGTGACAAAGAAAAGACATATGTAGATCATATTCATGTATGTTTGGCAATTCCACCGAAATATTCAGTATCAACGATAGTTAGGTATTTAAAGGGGAAAAGTGCGATGATAGTGTTTGAGAAGTACAGTCGTCTGAAGCAGAATTTTCGAGGTCACCAATTTTGGGCAAAAGGGTATTACATGAATACAGTGGACTTGGATGAAGCGGGAGTACGGAAGTATATTTAGGATCAAGAGGAGAATGAGTCAATTGAAGATCAATATGATTCAGATTTAAGTAGCCTCTTTTAGGGAAGCCAGTGTAATCGGTATGAATAGATAAATTTAATGAATGAATCAAGCAAATTGAGGGCATTCCTTATTTCAACAAAATATAAATTCCAAGATATACCCTTAAGAGTAACCAGTAACAATGCCCTTTTAGGGCTAGGCAAGCCACCTGCTATGCAGGTGGTACTGACTTTATCACGTCCTTTTCATTTCCACTATTCTTTGATGTTCAATTTAGCTGAAAGAATTAAAATATTTGGAATCTTCTTCTTTTTGTTTTAGCATATCCACAAATGGGAAAAACAATTTTCTATCGTCTCCGATCATCGATTGGATATTGTGTTGGGGCTAAAACCTATGGACAACCTCTCAGTCTCTATAAAAGAAACTTTGGAATGTACTGATAGTGGCATTTGTTGTCATCCGCTATTTGAATGGCTTTGGAAGCACTCTACACTGGGATGGACACCATTTTGTATCTGATTTTATTATTTCTAAGTATCCTCCCAGTCTTGTATTTCGTTTGTTAACGCTTGGGATTATGTTTTTTATCTGGACGCTCTTCATTCAGTATAAACCAAAACTCAACATGTTTTTATTTAAACCCCTCATTATTTTTGGACAGACTTCTCTTTTCTTCTATATTGTGCATCTTTATATATGTATGGCACTGGTGCTTATTTTCATGGGCAAAATGTTCCTCTCAATCTTTAGCAACCGTGGGACGTTTGGTTTCTGGGTCTTATACCACATTACTTTTTGTGTTGTTTATACAAATAATTGAAAACAACATATCCCCATTCATGGCTTAAATATATTATGAGGACTTTCGAGCTTGTCCTATTAAGTTATGGACAATTTCTCCTCTGTAATAATAAGATTACTGGGCTTTTAGTCTTTTCCGCCTTGGTTTTAGTTTCACCGAAAATCGCCCTTATAAGCCTATTAAGTACATTTCTTGTAATATCCGTTGTTCTTCTTCTGTCTAATGATGAAGTGCCTTTGAAATCCAATCTGTGTGGAGTTAATGGCGCCCTACTGGGATTAATATGGTACATGCTACCTGCGGTACCCTTGTTACACTTATTCGTCATCTCAGGAGTGGCTTTAATGACTATGGCTTTAGCGATGGCGTTTGCTTCAAATCATTTCTATAGCAGAAAAAAAGCACTTCTTGTTTTTTCTACTCCATATGTTTTGTTTACCTGGACCCTGTTGGCTTATCTAAATATGACTGGAAATTATGATAAAAATGAAATGCTTGGATGGCATTATTATTTTGATCGTCAGTATGTAAAAGCAGAGGAGAGTTTCAACAAAGTTCAGAACTTTAGCGCAAAAGCTTTTGCTTATAAATTTAATGGGCTTGGGTGGTCAGCTTTTAAACAAAATAGATACTTAGAAGCTAGCGAATACTTCAAGAAATCTTTGGAAATAGATGGACGTCTAGCTGATTCTTATGATGGTCTGGGGTGGTCTTATCTTAAACTAAAGCAAGAATCTCAGGCTCAAAAGGCATTTTTACAAGCAGTGTCGTTGAATAAATTTCTTGCAGATTCTTGGGCGGGCTTAGGGTGGATTAAATTGATCTCTAAACAAACCAAAGAAGCAGAAAAATCTTTTCAACATGCCGTTTTTATTGCACCATTCTTTGCAAATGCCTATTATGGTTTGAAGGAGTGTTCACTGATCAATGGTAATGCTATCAAGGCTAAAATATATAATTACCTTTTCTGCTTTACCAAGGATTTACCTACTCCATTGTTTACTATTTTTGACATTTTTAGTTGGACACTTATATTTTTAAGTATCTTTTTTCATTCGCGTCTTTCAGGAATAATTGCTGTTTTCGGCTTAGTTTTTAGTTTATTTTTAGTTTATCTGTCTAAGAACTTCTATGACTGGAGTTTCAATCTCTTTTATTTGTATAACACGTTAGCTATTTCTATTGCCTTAGGTGGACATTATCTTGTTCTAAACCGAAAGGGTTGTCTCTGGTTAATCATAGTGCTCACTTCTCATACTTTACTCTGGGGTATAAGTTATGAACCTTTATTAAGAGTCGGAATACCTTTGCTTACTCTACCGTTTAATTTTTTTGTCATTGGAAGCCTATATGTATTACCCCTTTTAAGGAAATGTATACCTGGTTTTTATCTGGCACCATTGAGTATCGCTATTTCTACTCCAGAAAGGGTCAGAATTTGGCACCACCAACATAAAACTTTGGAGAAATGTTGGGAAAAAATTGAAAATGAACTCGGAAAATAAAATCTTATAAAAAAAGGTGTCTTCTATGTGTGGACTTGTTGGCATTTATCATTTTGATGAAAATAAAGAGGGTATAAAGCGAGACATTTTAATCAATATGCTTCGTCCAATAGCTCATCGTGGCCCAGACGAATTTGGAATTTACATAAGCAACGATGTTGGATTGGGTTCAGCGCGATTAAGCATTATTGATTTAAAGACAGGCTCACAGCCTGTTTATAATGAAGATAAGACAAAATGGGTAGTTTTTACAGGAGAAATTTATAATTATAAAGAATTGAGATCTCAACTCATCCATGCTGGCCATCGGTTTTATTCCAAGGGTGACACTGAAGTTATTGTACATCTTTACGAAGAACTGGGAATAAAATTTATAGATCGTCTAAATGGTCAATTTGCTATTGCTATATGGGATTCTGTCGAAAAAAAATTGATTTTAATACGTGATCGGATGGGAGTTCGTCCTCTTTTTTATTCCATAAGGAATGGGAAATTACACTTTGCCTCTGAAGTTAAATCAATTTTTTCAGATCGCCAAATTGCACGCCAATTAGATCTTAAGGGATTGGACCAAATACTTACTTTTTGGACTACCATCGATAAAACATCAGTGTTTGATGGTATCTGTGAATTACCTCCTGGTCATGCGTTAATTATTCAAAACAAAAATGTACGTATCTTAAAATATTGGGACATGACATTTCCATCTATACCAGAATATAAAACCAAAGAAGAATGTATTGAAGCCGTACGCTACCATTTATTAAAGTCTGTAAATCTACGATTAGGTTCAGATGTTCCTGTAGGGTTATCTTTAAGTGGAGGCATAGACTCCTCTATAATCGCTTCTACTTTATACTCCCTGGATATAGACTTTAATCATTTAAAATCTTTTTCTGTAAGATTTGAGGACCAAGATTATGATGAGTTCCCTTATCAAGATATGATCTTAAAAAAATATCCAATGCAGAATAATTTTGTGAAATGTAGCGACAGAGATATCGGCAACATTTTTCCCCAGGTTGTGTGGCATGCAGAAACGCCCCTTTTCAGAACAGCACCCGCCCCTCTTTATCTTTTGTCTCGCCAAGTTCAAAAAGAGAACATCAAGGTAATATTATCCGGTGAAGGAGCCGATGAAATTTTTTGGGGTTATTATACGTTTCAAGAACAAAAAATAAGGCTTTTTTGGAGTAAGTTTCCTCACTCTTCTATCCGCCCGCAGCTACTTAGGAAAATACTACCTCACATTTTTCCACATTTTTCACCTTTTGATAAGAACTATTTTAACATAATTAAAAACCTATACCAAAAAAGTCTTAAAGGAACCTCGCATGTTTTCTATTCTCATTTACCACGGTGGATAAACGGAGAAATTATCAAAGAATATTATTCTAGTGACGTTAAATCACAGTTAAAAGACTATTCTGTTTTAGAACATATGAAAACGCTCTTACCCCATGAGTACCTATCTTGGGATCCACTACAAAGAAATCAATATTTGGAAATTAAAACCTTGCTCAAAGGATATCTATTATCATCCCAAGGAGATCGTATGCTGATGGCCCATTCTGTTGAAGGGCGCTATCCTTTTTTAGATAATCATCTCATTGCTGAAGTTGCTAAGATGCCTTCAAATTATAAGGTCTTTGGCTTAACCGATAAGTATATTCTGAGAGAATCTTTTAAAGATGACTTACCAAGAGAGATCTACAAACGTTCAAAATTTCCCTATCTTTCTCCTGATGCGAGCTGCTTTTTTGGCAATCCGGACATCGAGTATATAAACGATCTTTTAACCACTAAGAACATTGAAAAAGCTGGATATTTTAATGCCAAAGCGATTGCAGAACTGATAAGTAGAGTCAAATCTGTGCCATCAAATGCAATTAGTTATTGGGATAACATGGCTTCTGTAATAATTATTTCAACCATGTTGTTACATGATTTATTTATACAGAATTTTAAGATTTCTAGTACGCTCATTACCCTAAGCAAGGAATATGATTTTAGAGGATAATCTACTTTGCAACTCTTCGCAGGTGTCGGGTAAGTAAAGCAGTAACAGCTTTGAGGGACTGATGTAAACAACTTCATGCTCCCCTTAGTAAATATCCCACAATCGCTACTACTGAATACTTCGTTGGTATTGATGTGCACAGGTGTATACGATCTATACACGCCTTCCCTTCGAGTAATTCTATCCCCTTTGTGCTCACACAACCTTCGCAAAATCGCTCCTATCCCCCGCTGAAGTTTCCCAAAGACAACTTTACGTCGCCTCTTCGGTACCCAAGCAATGTGATACTTGCATCCCCACGCCATATGTGATAAACTCTTCTTCACTTGCAACTCCTTTCTTACGTATCGGTCACCAAAACAACCTTGGTGCCATCATAAGAAAGGAGTTATTCTTTTTCAAATACTTCAGCTTGGCTTTTGCTATTCTCACTCACCTAACGGGTGGTTTAGCTAAGGAAATTAAACAAACACGATTACGCATGAGAAAAAACCTCCTCCGTATTTTCAGTAGCTTATTTGGCGTCTTTCTCTTTGTTGCCTCACTTTGGGTACTCCATTACGCACTGAAGGAATATCGCTTTCACGATATCATGGCTCACCTGAAAGAACTTTCACGCAACCGCATTCTTCTTGCCCTTCTTTTTACCGCACTCGGCTACCTAACCCTCATAGGGTATGACTTCTTTGCGCTCCGATACATCAATCATCCGCTTCCTTACAGAAAGATTGCCATTACCGGCTTCATAGGTTATGCATTCAGCAATAATGTAGGGGTATCCATGCTCACTGCAGTACGCTATCGGCTCTATTCGGTCTGGGGGCTATCATCGGTTGAGATCATGAAAGTTGTCGCTTACTGTGGGATGGCATTTTGGTTAGGTCTATTTACCATAGGAGGCGTGATTTTTCTGCTTGAACCATTTGAAATTCCTGAATTATTCCACTTCCGCTTCAAATCTTTACACCATCTTGGAATAATCTTTCTGGTTTTTATGGCAGTGTACCTATCATTTAGTATCCTGAGAAAGAAACCTATAAAGATTTTGAAATGGGAGTTCCATATTCCCTCGGTAAGGTTTTCTCTTTCATCGATAGTAATTGCCTGCATGGATTTGCTTCTGAATGGAAGCGTGCTCTTTGTCCTTCTTCCCCATTCAGAAAACTTATCCTTCAACAAACTCATCGGTATCTTTGTGTTGTCACAGGTGGCAGGACTGGTAAGTCAGGTTCCCGGTGGGTTTGGAGTCATGGATACAGCGATCGTGCTCCTCCTCACCCCCATCCTTCCCGTTCCTTCTGTCCTTGGATCGCTCTTGGCCTTTCGAGCGATATACTACTTACTACCCATGTGTCTGGCTTCAGTGCTCCTGGGTATCCATGAATTTCTTCAGAAAAAAGAGATGTTCAGATTGATTGCCCGCATCTTTGGACAATGGGTGCCAGAGATTGTGCCAAACGTACTATCCTTTATAACGTTTATTGGAGGCGCAACTATCCTTTTTTCCGAGGCGATCCCTGCAGAAAAATGGCGTATGGCGTGGCTCAATACTTTAATCCCGCTCCCTATTATGGAAATCTCCCACTTTCTCAGCAGTCTTGCAGGCATCTTACTCCTCATACTGGCATGGGGATTACAGCGCAGACTCAATGCAGCATACATTCTCGCGGTAGCCCTTTTTATTATAGGAATTATCTTCTCCCTCCTCAAGGGATTCAATTACGAGGAAGCGGGCATTTTAATGATTATGTTAGGTGTACTCCTCCCTTCTCGTCAGCATTTCTACAGAAAGACACCCCTTATAAATGAGCCGCTCACTCCCGGTTGGATAGTTGCCATTGTCCTTGTTATCCTGTGCTCGGTCTGGCTGGGATTTTTTCTGTATAAGCATATTGAATATTCGGATGAATTATGGTGGCGCTTCAGCCTATCAGGAGATGCTCCACGATTTCTCCGCGCTACAGTGGGGGCTTGCGCTTTGGTACTTTTCTTTGCCCTCGTAAGGCTGCTTCGAGCAGCCATGCCGAAGCACACCCTTCCTGTCATGACGGATGTAAATAAAGTCCGTGACATAGTGAAAAATTCAAAGAAGACGTATGCCAACTTTGCCCTGCTGGAGGACAAATCATTCCTATTCAACGACCGCATGAACGCATTCATCATGTATGCCATCAGTGGAAGAAGTTGGGTGGCGCTCGGCGACCCCACTGGCCCTGAAAATGAAATGCCCGAACTCGTCTGGAAGTTTCACGAAATGTGCAATCGTCACGATGGATGGACGGTCTTCTATGAGATCGGGCGGGATAATCTGCATATTTACATCGACATCGGACTCACTTTACTTAAGCTTGGAGAAGAGGCTCGAGTCCCCCTGACAGCCTTTTCTCTTGAAGGAATCGCCCGCAGGAAGTTACGCCACACCCGTAATCGGCTTGAGAAGGAAGGTTGCACGTTTGAATTGATTCCCGCTCTGGCAGTCCCGCCGATACTGCCGGAACTCAAGGTAATTTCCGACATGTGGCTCAAAGGGGAAAATGCTACGGATAAAGGATTCAATACCGGCTTCTTTGGCACAGAATACCTAAAAAATTCCCCAATAGGAATCGTGCGGAAGGACGGCAAAATTATTGCATTTATGAATATCTGGTTAGGCGCTGAGAAGGAGGAACTCTCGTCAGACCTTATGCGATACCTCCCCGATGCTCCCTCCAACGTCATGGAGTATCTACTCATCCAGCTCATGCTCTGGGGAAAACAAGAAGGATACCATTGGTACAACTTGGGGATGGCGCCTCTCTCAGGATTTGAGAACCATACCCTTGCGCCACTCTGGAACAGGTTTGGATCGCTGGTCTTCCGACACGGAGAACACTTTTTTAATTTTCAGAGATTACGGTGGTATAAAGAAAAGTTCGATCCAGAATGGGAACCGAAATACATGGCCTCGTCCGGCGGTTTATCACTGCCGCGCATCCTCGCTAACATCGCATCCCTTATCTCGAAACCATCCAAGAAAAAACTGCTTGAGAACAATTAATCTCCGGTCTCGTAAATCTCTTGTAATGTAGAAATTTTCGTCATAAATAATTTTCTTCTATAGCGCTCGAGCCAAGTCGAATTGTATACCTGTTCCTACAGTTTTTTACTCGATGACAACAAAGTCTAATGTATATTGTTTGCAACTTGGTTAGACTACCGAGTAAACTACTTTTTAATGTTTGCCTGTTCCACGATCGCATTATACTTGTAACCACTCCCAAAGTCCTTATCCTTATATAAAGTCCCGGTTACTGTTACTATGTCTCCCACGGAAGGAATATCTTGGGACGTTACAACAAGGTCATTGTTGCCATCCTTCTGATTCCCACTTCCATCCTGAATGTGTGTCCAGTTCTTTCCCATGATTCCCGCCGAGACCTTAACAACCTTACCCCTGACGGTGACGCTTTTCTGATCAAGCTCAGTCCTCTTTTCAAAAACCTCAGCCACCGTGTAAGCATTAGACCCTGAAGCCTTTTCTGCCTTTATTTTCTCACCGGTAGAGGTTTCTGCACTATCGATACTTTCCATTGCCATGCCGTGAAAACTTTTTTTATCAACCGACCCTTGCTGTGAAATAGGGCCGGCAGAGAAAACAATCTTATCAAATGTTCGGTTAAGTGTCTTGCTCGTGAAATTCTCCATTTCGTGACCGGGCTGCAAAGAAATCTCCTGCCCAACGGTCACTTTCATTTCCAACACTGCCGCCCATGTTTTTTTGCCGTCCTTCTCAATACAAAGATACGTGTAACCCCCGCTATTCATCGTCTCAACGACCTTCCCAGAAAGAGAAGGAACCTCTGGCGTAGGTTTCATATACATTTGCTCCGGTGGCGATCCGGCTGACTTCTTGGAATCAGCATACGTAATCTGCAAAGAACCTATTGCCAGTGTTAAAATTAAAACAGACACCTTCGAAAATCTTTTCATTTCACAACTCCTTTATGATTTAATTTGATAAGCCTATAACAATCCAATTTTCATGGCCGGGTTCTAACCGCTGGCCCGGCGATAGAACCAATTCCCAAAAACTGCTACGCCTCTTATGCGCAGGATTTTCTCTCGTTACCAGATATTTCTTTTTATCTGACATGATATCATTATATGTTTGGAATTTATGAACATGGCCAAATGCAATGTTAAGGTCATGATCTGTAATGAACAGGATACAATAATTATACTTGTCGGTTAAAACTACACGTTCAGAATATGAGGAGACGGAAATAACCTGCGTAGGCGTAGCAACTGAAAACGCCTGCACAATCAAGGGGACTGAATGTTTAATCTCCTTGTCTTGAAAGACCCTTAAAACACCCTTTCTTTTAAACAGACCTTTTTCTTTATAATAAATGGATGACAATACATCTGCGATGACATTTTCTGTCAGTTTATAAGGATGGTTAAATTGAACACGACGACCATTCCTCTTAGCAGGCAATTCTTCGTTTTTTACGGTAATCATACCGTATCTGTACGTATTTGCATGGACATAGCGTAATTGACAAGAAAACGTAATGCAAATAACACCCGCGAAGAAAATCACTCGTCTCAATTTTTGATTTCTCATTAAACTAACTTCTTTCCTTTGCGCCGAATACTTTTATTTGGTAGCCACAGGCTTTAGCCTACGCAAATTTGATGTGAGAAATTCAACGTAAGGACACGGAGCACCGTGCCCCTACAAATTCCAAGGTTGCGGCTACCAGATTAAAATTCCCTAATTATGTACACCAAGATTGTTGAAGTTTAATTTGAACCTTCGTTCATAAGCAAACGAATATTTATGGCATGATGTCACCTTCAACACCCAGTAGCAAAAGCATACTAAATTCCTCCACCAAAGGCGAGAGTTTTATTCCACAGAAAACACCTTTTTTAATCTCCCCCCTTACGAAAATGGGAATACTTAATTTATCCTTTAATGAAAAAGGGAAACCCACTAATCCTCCTTTATGAAAAGAGATGGTAGGGCGGGATTTATCTACCCGTCATTATCGCTGACTGTAAACTATTCACTACGGATAAAAGTTTGTTGTTTTTTTACTCGCAATCATATATTATTTTATTTGCTATATTCAACCTGAGAATCTACCAAAAGAACATACGTAGGGAAAACATCGTGTAGATATTTTAGCTAAGAGCGAAACCACATTGCATGGTATTGATTTATAAAGTCCCTTCTCTGTAGTAAAAAGTTTTAAGGAAATGAATTACAAACCCTACGCAATATCCTGGAACACGACCTATCGGTGCAACCTGCGCTGCAGCCACTGTTATCTTGATACAAATGCACTGACTAAACAGTCTGCCACCGAACTCAGCACACAAGAGGGATTCAGGCTCATAGACCAAATGGCCGAGCTTAATCCAAACCTTTTACTAATTTTTACCGGTGGAGAACCTCTCTTAAAGAAAGATATATACGACTTGGCTTCTTATGCCGCTCGAAAAGGCATGATGGCTGTGCTAGGCACAAATGGCAACTTGATCGACGATGACATTGCAAAGAAACTGAAAGAAAGCGGCGTAACGGGAATTGGTATAAGCCTTGACTCTATCGCTTCTGGAAAACACGATAAATTCAGGGGAATTCCAGGCGCCTGGGATGATACCCTTAACGGGATTGAGGCATGCCGCAGGCAGGGTGTCGAGTTTCAAATACAGACGACGGTTACTAAAGAGAATATCGATGAAATTCCTGATATTATCGAATTTTCTTATAACCTCGGCGCCAAGGTCTTTAATTTGTTCTTCCTGGTATGTACTGGCAAGGGACAGGACATGACAGATATTACACCACAACAGTATGATCAGACCTTACATCAACTTTACGAGACACAAAAAAAATATCAAGGGAAAATGATGGTGGGTGCAAAATGTGCGCCGCACTATCGAAGAATTGTGTACGAACACGATGCCGCCTCTCCCCTTGTCAGGGCTTATGCCGGCGGTTGCCCTGCCGGCACTCACTATTGCAGGATTACACCAGAAGGAAACGTTACGCCATGTCCCTACATGCCTAATGTTTCTGGGAATGTGAAAGAAAAAAGTTTTGTGGAAATCTGGAAAAATACCGTCGATTTTCAAACCTTGCGATATGGCAATCTCAATGGTAGATGCGGTAAATGTGAATTTAAGTATATTTGCAAAGGATGCCGCGCACGGGCGCTTGCAACCACAAAAAACCAAATGGACGAAGATGCCTGGTGCAACTATACTCCTGGGAAATATGGCAACAAGGTCATTCAATTAGCAACTTCTGAAACCTTTGGAACCGAAGAGAAATTTATTATGAAATGGAGCCCTGAGGCGGAAAACATCCTTAAACAAATCCCTTCCTTTGGTCGAGGCATGGCAATTAAAAATGTGGAACGCTTTGCCACAAGAAATGATTATCAGGAAATAACTTTAAAAATAATGACGGCGGCGCGCGAAGAAATGATGTCAACCAATAAAACGGCATTCCCAATGAAAAATGAAGAAGGAACTCAGACCCCCCTCCCCCAAACTCCTCCCGACAAGGGCGAGGAAGTGCTTAACGATAAAACTACGAAGAGTCCAAAAATCAATTTACACACACACCAGACTTCTTACGACACGATATCTACGAGCTCATGTGAAAACAAATCCGCTCCTCCTTCGACTGGGAAGGATGAGGGTGGGAGCGAACTATTACAAAACGAGGAAATTCCTTGGACTGAGGAGGCAAGGAAACGAGTTTCATGCGCCCCTGACTTTGTACGACCCGGCATATACAAACTCATGCAGAAAAGGGCACGGCTGCAAGGTTATAAGGAAATTACCTCTAAATTCCTTTCCGAAATAAGGGATGAGTCCATGAAACTTGCATCTAAGCGTATCAAGAACATTGGATTTGATGAACTCCGAATGGACGCATGGGACAAGGCTAAAGAAAAGTTAAAGAGCGCACACAAAAAAGAGGTTATTGACAAAATTAAGAAATTTCTTGGTGAACGCACCGCCAGGAATGAGGGCATTATAACCAAGTTTCAGTCATATCTTAAAACCGTCGATGAACCGACAAAAAAGGCAAATACCGCATCGCCCGTATGGACAGAAGAGGCACGGCAACGTCTGGAAAAGGCGCCAATATTTGTCAGGAGTCGAGCAAAAAAATCAATTGAAGATTTTGCTATGCGGGAGGGTATCAGTGAAATTACGAGTGAACTGATTAACCAATACATGAAAAATATCCCTTCCTTTGTTAGAAATAAATCCCAATAGAAACAATCTCTGGAATCTGTTCATCTTATGATAAATACCGCCATAAAACAGATCCTGCAAAAATATCTACCACCCCAAAATATTTTTAATAAAATCTCAAATAAACTTCGCCTACCTTCCCATAAATCCATAAAGACAAAGATCATCATTTCTTCTATTCTCCTTTCTGTCTTTCCAATCTTTATTATGAGGGTATTCGTTTACCCTACCGAAAATAAGACATTACAGGATGCCTTAATACAAAACCTCGAAGGAGTTGGTCACAAGCAATCCGAACTTATCATACGATGGATTGAGGAAAGAAAAGCAGATGCCAAGATCGTTGCTGAAAATCCTAATGTGCCTGGCGTTATTTATAAATCAGAAGGAAGTGAAAATTTTTATAGACTCCTTCACCATCTAAACTCCATCCGGGAGGCTTACGGCTATAAGGAAATCTTCATCTGTGATCGTCATGGAGATTTAAAGATTACGACCTCAACGGGAATGGTTATTACTAATGTGGCAGGATTTGAGTTTTTCCAAAAGGCAGTCAGCGGTATCACATTTGTCTCAGCAATTACACCATCCGTAATTCCATTGGAAAATGAATATGGAAAGCTTGAACTGGGCATGCCAACGCTCTATATTACCACACCGGTTATTTATGAACACAAAGTTATCGGTATCGTATGCCTGAGGCTTGACGTCATGGAAATTAGTAAATTAATGAGAAGTGTTCGGCTCGGAGAAACAGGAAAGACATATCTGATCAACAAAGATGGGGTTATGATTTCTGAATCCAAGTATCTAAAGCAACTAAAAGATATGGGACTCGTCCAGCAACGAACAACACTTGAACTCAAAGTAATAAATCCTAAAACAGGGAAACTTACGAGAAGTGTCGAAGAGTGCATAAAAGAAAGAAATGGACATGACGGAAAAGGTTACCCAGACTACCGTGGCATCCAGGTGCTTGGCTTTTGGCAATGGGTCCCAGAACTCGAATGGGGTATTATTGCAGAAATTGACGTGGATGAGGGCTACGGCCCGGTTAAAAGGCTTCATACAATCGTCGCACCGATCATATTTACAGTAACCGTTGTAGTCATCTCCTTTGCATTCTTCTTTGGCAAAAAAATATCCGATCCTATTTTATACCTTACAGAGGTAACAAAGAGCATTTCCGAAGGCGACTACAGTAAACGTCTAAAAATCACCTCCAGCGACGAAATTGGAGAACTGTCTAATTCCTTCAACAAGATGGCCAGTTTCCTGGAAGAAAAAACACAAATACTGAAAGAATACACATCCACCTTGGAGAAAACGGTAGAGGAAAGGACAAAAGACCTGGTACGTATAAACCAAGAATTAGAAAGACAGAGTAGCAATCTGGAGAAGGCGTATAAAGAGTTGTTGACGCTGGATCAGATGAAAGACAAAATGATTAGAGATGTCTCTCATGAACTAAAATCGCCTGTCGCACAAGTACAAATGGCAATCGATCTTTGGTCTGCTGAAGTAAAAAAAGAGCGCATAGACCGTTCGAAAGAAGAAAAATTCAACAAGATAATTAACGACAGTTTACAAAGATTAAGAAAAACCATAGGAAGTATACTAGACCTGTCCGTTTTGGAATCGGGCCGTTTAGTATTTAAAAACGAACCTCTCCGCATGGATGAGCTCATCATACAAACAGTCGCGCCTATGAGACTCATTGCAGGGAAAAAGGGATTAACAATTACAAGCCACATCCTCCACGAATTACCAATAGTAATCGGCGACAAGGATGAAATTCAACGCGTACTTACGAATTTAATAGATAATGCAATAAAATACACAGAAAAAGGAGAAATTCATATTTATGCAGAACAAAAGGGAAATTACCTGGAATGCGCTGTAAAGGACACCGGAATTGGAATCAAGTTACCCAAAAAACAATTCGGGAAATTATTTGAAAGATTCTTTCAGGAAAGTCCCAGGGTTGATGGCGCCGGGGTAGGCCTTGCAATATGTAAAAATATCATTGAGACCCACAAGGGCAATCTGTGGGCAGAAAGTGATGGCATTGGGAAAGGTGCAACCTTTAAATTTACACTACCAATAATACAACAATCCAACTCATAAAATTTCAAGTTAAATGGGATTCTTTATTCCACCCAGAACGACATGTGCTATTATCTATTCTGTCATTCTGAAGAAGAGGCGCAACTGAAAAATCTTAGCATTAAAATTCTGTAAAGGAGTTACAAATTGAGTAAAAAAATACTCATAGTGGAAGAC
>Ga0105164_10000587_pt1 | contig 25084 bp, 38 predicted proteins | sample VDWuncwatermetaG_FD_89674 | JGI IMG/M metagenome (GOLD analysis project Ga0105164, IMG submission 89674) | Wastewater microbial communities from Netherlands to study Microbial Dark Matter (Phase II) - VDW unchlorinated drinking water | ecosystem: Environmental > Aquatic > Freshwater > Drinking...
GCCAAGTCTGCGTCAATATGACCTTGGCTGTTGGAATGACCATGGTCATTCTAACCGCGGGCATCGACCTATCGGTAGGCAGTGTCCTTGCAATCTCCGGAATGGTGGCGGCCATTAGCCAAGTCCATTGGGGCTTTTCTGAATTTGGAATGCTCGGCAGCATCGCCTCCGCAGGCTTAGGATTGCTTGTGGGCGGACTCAGTGGCGCCATGACTGGCTTCATGGTGAGCCGATTTCGAATCACTCCCTTTATTGTATCGCTCGGCATGATGGTCATTTTGCGAGGCCTCACGTTAGTGATATCAGGCGCCCAAGCCGTCGCACCCATCGGACAATCTCTATCCGCCTTCAGTGGAAATTACTTAGGAATCCTGCCGTCTTCAATTTTGATTATCACGCTCTCAGTGGGAGCAATTTTCTACACGCTTAGCCATCGAGACAAGGACCAAACTTGGGTTCAAACGGCTGTCCGAACCACACTAATGATAACGACTGGAACAGGGGCCCTCTACGCCTTCTGTGGTTACCAAGGCATCCCCTACATGGCGTTGGTGGCAGCTACCGTCGCTGGCCTTGGACTCTTTAGTCTATCCTACCTTCGCTTCGGACGTTTTCTTTACGCCATCGGCGGCAACCGAGAAGCGGCAGAGCTTTCGGGTATCCCCGTCAAACGAACTCTTTTTATGACTTACCTTTTAATGGGAGGGCTAGCAGCCTTGGCCGGACTGATGGATACCTCTCGAGTGAATGGCGCGGTGCCTTCGGCCGGCGAACTTGCCGAACTCGATGCCATTGCTGCCGTTGTGATTGGAGGTACCAGCCTCATGGGAGGTATTGGATCCATGACGGGAACCCTATTCGGAGTTCTAATCCTGGGAGTGCTTAATAACGGAATGAGTCTAATCGGCGTGAGCGAACACTACCAAAAAATATTTAAGGGACTCGTCATCATAGCTGCCGTTTACGCCGATCAGCGGAAGAAAAATTCAAACGCCTAAGGTCGATCACTCATTTAGCTTGATTTCGATCTGAGCTTTAAGGTTCTCAGTCGATATTAAATCTTCAAGTTGTAAGGCGGCATGTAACTCACGCATTTTTGTGGCAGCCCAGCTACGCACTTTAGTCGCCCTAACCCGAGCACTCATCATCAACTCCTTAGAATCAAATGTCTGCCCTTCCGGAGCCAGGACGATCGGCATGGCTACAAAAAACCGATTAAGGTTCATGTTCTGGGCTTCTTGGACATCCGCTAACGATATGCTTGGAGCAGCACCCAACACCGTGCTCGCAACGTAAATGGCTCTTGTGGCTCGGCTTCGAAGCATTTCACGGTCCTGATTCTGAGATCGCATCGCCTTAGCAAGCTTATCTAAGATCCGAAGGGATGCCTTATTAAGAATTCGGTAAAGCTTAGGAGACACCACCGCAATATTTTCAGTCCCTGGACCCTCAGAGACAATACTAACGTTCCGCACCTTCATAGGATTTCCGTCAATATCATTAGTCTCGAAAGACGAAAGCATGATAGGCGCCGGGGCACCAATAATTTCGTACAAGGGGTCATCGATTGGTTCACCGAGATCATTTTGAACCATTTCAGCCAGCACAAATGCCGCTTGCGCGTAACGAACTTGCACACTCTCTGATTCAGCATTTAACATTAGCTCAATCGCGGTCGCAAAGGACTGCTTACGCTCCATCGACTCCATATTCCAGTTGCTCTTTTCGACTTGCTTGCGCGTCTCGGAAACATCATCCAACGCACCACAGGAGGCAATCGCAAGTATCGGAAGAAGAAAAACCATACGAAACACATTCAATTTAGTTTTCACTTAAATATCCTCCAAGGATCGGCCCACGGACATGGGCAGACATCGGCCCGACAGTACCTTGAAACGTCTCAGCATGTCAATTCAAGTAAGTTCTATGATAACAGTACGTTAGTATAAGAAAACCTTAGCGACCTCGAACCACCGTGCAATACTCTTGGTAGAAAACGAAATAGTTGGTCAGCTTTTCATCAACTGACGCAACTGAAGTGATTCCGCCATTTCTGCGTGCCTGTTCAATGGAGGCATCGCCCACGGAAATTAACCCCAAATAGGAATGCGCGCACGCCTCTCCCTCTCGAGACGCTGTCTGTGCCGACACCGCTAATCCTGATAGCGTCCTGCTGTACAACAGGCCTGGAATCGGACTTCGCAATGAACAAGAAGTTATCAAGCAAAGCATTAAACCAAAGAATACATAAAACGCTTTTTTGAATTCCACGCCCACACTCCCCATCGCAATTTTCGTTAAGTGTGACAGCGCTCGAATCGTTTAACAAGCATCTTTTAGAGAGAACACAAGGTGGGCTCCGCCAATTTCAATGGTATCACCATCAAGAAGTTCTACCGGCCCGAGAATACGACGGCGGTTGATGATTACTTTCCCCTTTGATTCCTCGAGAGTCTCAAGCCACATTCCTGTTTCTCGTCGGAAGATACGGATATGCTTGTCAGCGATTTCATTCGTAAGCTTAGTCACTGGGACTGAAAAATGAGCGTGATTTCCCGAACCGACCGTCGTCTCATCAGAGTATAGGAAAAATTCCTTCGATTCATCCTTGCCTAATTTTATGGAAAGACGGCCAACCTTCAAAGGCACGCGACAGTTTGGGCAATACCCTGCGTGCGACGCAGGGTCAGCAAAGCCACAGTACTCACAGAATGTGCAAGTTGGGGGATAAAGCGTCTTTGGGATCACATTCATTTCTATCGGTGATATGGCATCTTTCCGACGAAACGGCCAGAGACCCTTTCGAGTGAGCTTTTTAAGTTCATCGCGAACTTCCCGAGCCTTTTGATAGCGCTTCGAGGGGTCGACACTCAGGCATCTTTCAATGACCGAGATCAGCCTGGGATCACGCCCACTAGACTTCAATTCAGACGTATCGCCTAACTTAGGCGTAAAACCAATCGCAGCCTCAAATAACAGAGCGCCCAAACTATAAATATCACCCGATGGGACAAAAATATTATTCTTGTTCAGAAATTCAGGCGGTGTGTAGCCTTCCGATTCGAAGATCAAGGGATCCTTATCTCGGGCATGATATAAGGTTCCAAAATCAATGAGCTTCACACGCGATGAAATCCCATCCAGCATGACGTTCTGAGGTTTAAGATCACGGTAGACATAACCATGGGCATGAATCACTGATAACGCGTCGGCGATTTCCATCCCTAGATAGACGATGATACCGTCCTCGACCTTGCCAGACTTCTGTCGATAGTCAGCAAGCGCTTTAGCAAGCTCTTTACCGTTAATAAACTCCATGACTAGGTAAAAGGATTTATTGCGTTCAAAATACTCAAACCCCTGCGGAAACGCTGGATGCTTCAGCTTTCTAAGAAACTTAGCTTCTCGTTTAAAACTTTTTAGAAGTTGATTGCGGAATTGATCTAATGAACTCTGCTCGAGCATCTGCTTGATAAGAATCTGTTTCTCATCCTTTATTCGAGTCGCCCTAAAGGTCGCACCAAAACCACTGCGTGCAATCGCTTCTTCAATCACGTAATGGTGCTTCGCCTTGATCCGTTCTCCCACACTGAGAAGCCCGACTTGAGCGTCTTTTATGGTATCAAACGATCCTTGGCGCAGCTTTCTTGCAACCTGAACCTGGGCAATCGGCTCTCCACAGCCATCACAGAACAAGGAGCCGGATAGCACTGGGGAGGAGCATGTTGAGCAGCTCTCCACTATTTCGCCCTCTCATGGGGTTATTAGGACATGACTATTTTAGTCTTCTTTGCCTCGTCCTTAATCGTTGCTAAATCATCCGATACCGACTTGCCCTGACGTAGGTCCGACGCTAATCGAGTTAACGCTCGAGTGACTTTGTCCTGACCAAGCTGGTTTGCAAGACGAGCCGTATTTTCAATAATTCTCGTCGCCTTTTGGTTATCGCCTGAAGATATACTCAGTTGAATCTGTTCGCCGTTTAAATGAACCTGAAGAACTTGAAGTGCGCGAAAGACATCGGGATCGACTTGGGTAAGATCAGCTTCACGATCAGTCGTCTTGATCTTCACTTCCACCGCTTCCGTCGACTTTCCGTCATAAAGCGCTTCAATCGTAAACAAGCTGACATCAGCGCCCACCGCGCCCTCGGCCTGAGAGTTCGTCTGGATCACAAAGGCCGTAAGGTCCTTCGTCATTGATCCAGCCTTGATTTCAAAACCTTTGGAATTTCCAGCGGCATCGTAAATCATAATTTCTGGAGCAACCTTAGCGATGCGCATCACCTTAGCGTGTACCTTACTAAATCGCAGAACAAGATCACCTACAACCGAACCCTGAAGCTTCTGGATCTCAGCCTGAAGCCCTTCTTTAAACTTGGTCATATCGTTAGCGTGGTAATAAGACCCACGGCCTAGCTCAGACAAACGGCTAATAAACGTCGAATCGTAATCATCTGCCGAGCCGATTCCGATACCCGTCAAAGTAATATGCTCATAACGTCGGACGATTTCTTCGTAGGCAAAAGTCTTTTCAACTCGATACCCCTGGTTATCAGTGGGAAATCCATCCGTAAGAAGGATCACGTGGTTCACGCGCTTAACCTGATCTGATTTTGAGCGAGCTTCGAACGCGGCGTAGGCAGCCTTTAGACCTGCCTCAAGGTTGGTTACACCTGAAGGAGATTCCAATTTTTCAATCGCTGCCAACATGGTTTTTCGGTTCTCAGATAACGACGCAAGCGGGAAAACTTCTTTCGCGTTCGAATCAAAAAGGACTAGCGCGACTCGGTCATCGTCTTTGAGCGCATCAACCAATTCAGATACCGCCTGTTTCACCATGGCCCATTTGCTACCACCCATAGAGCTTGATGCGTCGACTAAAATAACCACATTTGAAGGAACTCGAAGAGCCTTATGATCTGGCATCAACTCAATCATCGTAGTGGTGGAATAATCACCATGGACGGGGCGTAAATCAGATCCATTTTTTACCGAAATTTTCACGTCTTAACTCCTTCTCAATATCAACGATCAGGCTCAAACCAAGCTAAGGCCTGCCAACCACGGCATCGACCCTAACTCTTCCCAGGTTTGCAAGCCCTGTGCCCAACATGATCTCTGCCCAAACCAACTCAGAACGACGCAAAAACACCCAAAAACATGCCCATTCTCGTCAAACTGATGACAAACTGTGTACGCTTCGGTACGTTGCGCTTCCGATTGCGGAGAGTCTCGAATGCTTCCCAGAAAAACCGGTTTAATCAGCGCAATTAGCGCCTATGTTCTTTGGGGTAGCTTTCCGGTTTATTTTCATGCGATTGCATCAGTCTCGGCACCTGAGATCCTAGCCCATCGGATTATCTGGTCGGTAGGCTTCTTGGGACTTGTCACTTTTTTCATGAACGGATTTAAAACCTTCAGAAAAATATCAAGACAGGAACTGGGGTATCTTTTAGTTGGGGCATTTCTGATTTCATCGAACTGGCTGGTTTTTACGTACGCCATCGTGAGCGGGCAAACCCTTGAGGCAAGCTTTGGCTATTTTATCAACCCCATCTTCATTGTACTTCTCGGAGTGATTGTTTTTCATGACAAGCTAAACCCAGGGAAATGGACGGCCCTTGGTCTTGCGTCAGCAGGAGTCCTCTATCAGTTTTTTTCACTTGGAAACCTACCTTGGATCGCGTTGCACTTAGCCCTCACGTTTGGGCTATACGGGATCCTAAAGAAGAAAATGAAAATCCCAGCGATCCAAGCGCTTCTGGTAGAAACCCTATTGGCCGCTCCTATTGCATTAGGGTATCTCTATTTTCTATCTCAGACTGGGAAACTGCAATTCCTTCATGGCCCACTCTCAGTTGATCTACTTCTCGCATGCGCCGGATTCATCACTTCGATCCCCTTGGTCTTATTTACGATGGGAGCGTCGCGCCTGCCTTATTCGACAATGGGTTTTCTTCAATTCATCACACCCACGCTGCATTTTATCATCGCTATTTTTGTTTTCCGAGAACCCATCAGCACCTCAAAGCTGATCAGTTTTGGGTGGGTGTGGAGTGGCTTAGCCGTGATGCTATTAACGTCGTATTTGAATCGGACTACCAACCCAAAGGGCAAATCCGTCAGGTGATTGTTGATTCACAGCAAACTCAACCATCACTTCTTTGGCTCGATGATCTTCCCCAGAAAGCATCTCAAACTTGTATAGGTAAACCCCCCGAGCGTACTCGCAATGAGCTGATACCTTAAGCCTCGCAGCTGAAACCTGAGCAACCTGACAGCGCTCAGATTCAAGGACACTCAAATTCTGCCCCAGAGTCTTAACCCCATCCGACGGACGCCCGATCAACTCTCGCCCTTCTCGAATGACCGTGGGAGCGGATGAAGATGCGATCACGGCAGACGCCCAGGAAATCCCGAAAGCAAATAAAAGCCGCTGAACCATCATTTTCCCATCTCAAGGGTCATTGATTGATACGTGTTTAAATCCAAAAATTCGAGTCTTGCACCCTTGATATCATTACGTTCATTGCCCGGCACTCGAGCGCTAAACACACTCAGTAAATGCTCCTGAATCGCCTGATTCACGTCCAGGTGGACAACCATTTTTCTCACTTCCCACGTCCAACCATCTTTCTTACAGCGATCAACCGTCTCATGATCCGAGCAAATCAAAATGCGCCCCACACATTGCCCTTTAGCATTGGGTGATAGCTTAAGCGCGGCAAGGTAGTTTTTTTTAAACGAGTACTTACCTCTCTTGAAACTGAGCAAAAAGCTAACCCCGTTCTCCCATGGAATTTCGGCCGGTTCCAAAGATAGCGATTCCTCAAAATCTTCGGGCAAACGCAGAGTCGAGGTATAAGGATCTTGGACTGCATTGCGATTATTATCGTCGCCCACAAAGAATATATCCTGCTCTCCAGGACGATTAGCCCATTCTTTATCATCTTCAGCCGTCACTTTATTCGTATACACATCCAACGGATTCCAAGGCTTCTTGAATCAAGAAACATAGGCATCACGTTGAGGGGCTAAAAGCTCGCATTTAATCTCCCCATTGGCCGATTTCGATTCGATCACACCAGAATCCCATACCATCTGCTTGGTAGCCAAGGGCTCGTAACCCGCCGTAAAAATCGAAAATAAATGAAGCCGCTTATTCTTCGAAGCCCCTTCAGCTAAACCAGACGACACAAGGACTAGCGTCATTAAGTAATACATGATTTTCAATGCCATACCTGAAGCTAGCGTGACTCCGGATGGCGCGTCAATTGAATGTGCAATTCTTAGGGCTGGGCTTTATGAGGGATGAGTTCGTGAGCGATCTGGTTCTCTGATGTCACGTGAAGGCGTCGGTACCAGTAATAATTCCGAAGCACAGAGGCAACATACTCTCGCGTTTCACGATAGGGGATGAGGTCAATAAAGAGGATGGGGTCATCTGTGAGATATCGGTCCGTCCAGATCCTCAACCTCTCGGGGCCGGCATTATATGCTGCTAAAGCCAAATAGATTCGCCCATCCAATCGCCCCATCAAGCCCTGAAGGAACTTAGCCCCCACGGTAACATTCGTTTCTGGGTCCTCTAGATTTGGATTCTCAGAAATTCGATTCGCGGTTGACGGTAAAAGTTGGAGTAGTCCTTTTGCTTTGGCTGAGGAAACCGCCTTGGGGTTAAAGGCGCTCTCTCGTCTGGCAATCGCTAATAATAAATAGGGGTCTAATCCTTGGGAGTTACTTTCAAAGATTGGAAAAAATACTTTAGGAAAATAGAGTTCCATCGTCTCTCGCGAAATGAGTGATGGGTTATGATAAAGAACATCGGAGAGAATACTAATCTTACTTTGGTAATCACCCTCATCCTTCTTCAATTCGGCAATATACACTCGAACTTCGGGCTCCGACCCTTCTGATATCACGCTCGCCCATTCAAGAACCAAGGACGCTGAAGGATCAAAACCAAACCGCTTTAGGACTTCGACTTGCTCAAGAAGTGAATTAAGCCCAGGGGTATTCCCTGAACGAGCAGCCTGAAGGGGAAAAGACTTCTCCAAGACCTTCCCCGGATCCTCTTTGTTAGCAAGCCAACCCACTAAGGAATGGAAAGAAAATGGATAACGTGATCGCAGTGTCTCTAGGGCTTTTTCGGAATCTCGAGATAATTTTCGCTCTTGATAACTTTTCGAAAGCCAATACAAGGACCTGCCAGCGTAAGATCCGGCAATCAATGATGCCTTCTCAAATACTTGGCTTGATTTAACATAATCTCGATGCCAAAAATAAAACAAACCCGCCCGAGTCCATAACGTTTCCTGATCCAGGGGAAAACTCCCAAGGCAATTCGCCCCCTTTTCATAGAGTGTTGCAATCGTCGGGACTAAGGCTGGATTAGGAAGCCCATCTTCGAGGGTTGCCGCGACCGCCACTGCAATATTATTGGGGCAATTCTTCTCAGACAGTGCAGCCGTTTTCAGGACTTCTAACTGACCGGAATTTGCAGAACCCACCCCCCGGAGCAATGCAGAAACCTGGGCAAACCTAAGGTCCATCCAATTTACAATTTTTGAATTCTTAATTTTTGGCAAAACCGCCTTAATCAGATGGCGAGACGGCCGACTCATCTGTTTCGCTGTTTCGGCCCGCGCCTCTAGGCGCTCGCGGTTAATAAACGTAAAACAGTGAAAAAGAGGCGCACCTTTTTCGCAGGAATCCCGAATTTCCTTAATCCGATCTTCGCCCATCCGCTGTTGAAGAAACGAATGCAGATCCTTGGCCTGCTCCTCCGTGGCCTCGGAAGCTCCTTGCTGTGACAACTGGCGTTGCTCTTTCGTCCCATTGCGAGATATTTTATGCGTCGTGACGCATCCGGCCAACACCAATATCCCGATAGCAAAATATTTCGTCTTTGTCTTACGGTCCATTAGAATTCCAAGGATAATCCCCAGTATACCCCACAATTTTTCTTAAGTACTGACCCACCCCGGCTGAATCATTCATCCCGCTGACAAAATTTGTCAGGGTGGTGACAGCCCTACGCCCATTCTGGATTCCATGGGTCTACGGCAGGCACTGAAAAGCCTGGCGCACGACTTGCAATAGTCCGCTATGACGTCCGGGGCCCTAACCCAGAAGTCACATGTGGCACCCGCCACCCGATACATAAAGAGAGTGAGTACTAGATGAAGAATTGGATTAAATTATCACTTAGCGTAGTTGCAGGACTTCTATTTTTGAGCGCCTGTGGACGTGAAGAATGCCCAATGGGGATCAACACAACACACCCGAATTGCGCTGGGTACAATAATTACCAACAGTACCCGCAACAACAGTACCCGCAACAACAGTACCCGCAACAACAGTACCCGCAACAACAGTACCCGCAACAACAGTACCCCCAACAACAGTACCCGCAACAACAGTACCCCCAACAACAGTACCCCAATTACCCTCAACAACCTGGATACTACCCAACTGGATACTATCCTACGCAACCAATCCCGAATCAAAACCCAAACCCATATTACTATTCCTGCGACCCAAGAAATCCCTACTGCTACCCAGCGCCTAGGTAAGATCTCGGCTATTGCGTAAAATATTGTAATATTTTTTCAGATAGCCAGTTCTGAGGCCCAATCCATTTACGTTTAATGCGACCATCCGAACCGATTAGATAACTCTCCGGAAATCGACTCGTCCCCATTAGGGCGGCAAACTCCCCCTTTGAATCCCATAGATTTCGAAAACGGAGCGAATACGGCAAGGTCTTAATCAGCCCGGCTATTTCAGCTTTCCCCTCATCAACATTAACCCCAACAACGTAGGTTAAACTTCTGGAGGACCTAAGCTGATGATGCAGCTTCTCAAGTGACGGCATCTCTTCGATGCACGGTGGGCACCATGAAGCCCATAGATTAAGAAGGATTTGCTCTGCGCCGGTTTCCTTAAAAAGGTCCTTGAGCGAAACCTTGCCCTTCAACTTCACGATGCGATCGGAAAGCTCAATTTCAGTGAAGATAAAATCAAGGGGAACCGACTGCTCCACCTTACTCGAAGTTTCTAACGGAATTTGATGCGATTTCGTTTGGAATAATGGCGGAACAAAAACTAATGCCAAAAAGAATAATACAATAAGCCCAATCCCTAAAGTGGCCCCGCCGACTTTGGAGTTCAACGCTTACGCTTCCTTCTTTGATTCCTTTGATTTCTTGGATTCCTTTTTATCAGAAGCTTTGGAAGAAGCCTGATCTTTAGGAGCCTTATCAGCAGCTGCCTGGACATTTTTCTCAGGCTTTGAAGCCTTTACCTTCTTGCCCTTCTTCTTGTCCTGGCCGCCCTTTGCCGAAGCCTTCTTCGATTCTTCAGGGATGTACCGAAAGACGCACATCTCAGCGTTATCACCCGCTCGACGAGTCGCTAATCTCAAAAGCTGAGTGTAACCGCCTGGACGATTTTGAAATCGCGGTGCGTACACTTTAAAGAGCTTATCAACCGCCATCCGGACTCGGTTCTGACCTGGAACCGTGGTCTTAGCACTCCCCAGAATCTGAACCATCCGCCGTCTAGCCGAGATATCCCCTCGCTTAGCGAGAGTAACCAGCCGATCAGCAAACCATCTCAGTTCTTTTGCCCGAGCTGGACTAATCTTAATTTGTTCATGTTCCACAAGAGCCAAACTCAAGGACCGCATCAAAGCGATACGGTGACTAGAATCGACGCTGAGTTTTCTTCCTGAATTTAAATGCCTCATAACCGCCTAATTTAAAGTTTCTGCGCCTTCTTTTTTGGCTTTAGACGCAAAATAGACTTCAGGGTCAAAGATGTCTAGCTTCATTCCAAAGGATAAGCCCATCTCGCCCAAAATTTCCTTAATTTCATTCAACGACTTCCGGCCGAAATTCTTAGTTTTAAGCATTTCGCCTTCTGATTTCTGAACTAACTCGCCGATATATTTGATACCTGCATTTTGCAAGCAATTCGCCGACCGCACAGAAAGCTCAAGTTCATCAACCGTTCGGTAAAGATGCTCATTAATCTTTTCTGTCTCAACAACCTTAATCTCAATTTCTGGCTCAAGACTCTCGTCGAAATTAATGAACATGCTGAGCTGGTCCTTAAGAATCTTTGAACTATAAGCAACGGCATCCTCAGGGCTCACTGAACCGTCGGTCCAGACCTCAAGCTCGAGTTTGTCGTAGTCAGTTCGTTGACCGACACGAGCATGGGATACCGAGTAATTGACTCGCCTAACCGGCGAGAAAAACGAATCCACAGGAATCACTCCCGCTGGAAGATCCTCTCTCTGAATAGTTTCAGTCGCAACATAACCCTTACCAAACTCAAGCGTCAGTTCTGCCCTGAAATGGCTATCTTTACCGAGCGTACAGATATGTTGCTGTGGGTTAAGAACTTCAATCGAATCATCGCAATGGACATCCGCCCCAGTGACAACGCCAGGTCCTTTTTTATCAATCGTTACGACCTTCGGCCCCTCAGCGTACAACTTAAACCGAACCTCTTTTAAGTTCAGAATAATATCAGCGACATCTTCGGCGATATTAGCCAAGGTGGAAAACTCATGCAGAACGCCGTCAATGCGAACCTGCGTGACCGCCACACCCTGCAACGAGGATAACAAAATCCGTCGCAGGCTATTTCCGATAGTGACACCAAAACCCCTCTCTAGAGGTTTAGCAACAAATCTTCCATAAGTGTCAGTTAACGACTCTCGCTCAACCTCCACACCTTTAGGTTTAATCAGTGAGCGCCAGTTTTTCGAAGCTATCATAATATCCATATACCGAACTCCTTTAAATTATCTCGAATACAATTCAACAACTAAATGTTCTTCAATAGGCAGAGTGATCTGGTTGCGCTCAGGCAAGTATTTAATCTTCCCCTTAAACTCCGCATGAGCCATCTCTAACCAATCCGGAATCTCTCGTTTTGTAGCATTCTGAATCGCCCGAACAATAGGCACCAATGCCTGACTTTTGGTTCGAACACTCACAACGTCATTAGCCTCGAGAATCGTATTAGAAATATTAACTGGCTTACCATTCACAAAGAAATGATTATGCCGAACCAGCTGCCTGGCTTCCTTACGACTATCACTGAATCCCATTCGGTAAACGACACTATCTAACCGAAGCTCCAACTGCTGGAGCAGAAGAGCACCAGTATTGCCTTTACCCCGATTCGCTATCCCAAAATACCGTCTAAACTGACGTTCAAGGACACCATAGATACGTTTCACTTTCTGCTTTTCGCGAAGTTGCAAACCGTAATCTGAAACTTTTGTCCTTCTCTGACCATGCTGGCCAGGGGGATACGATCGGCGCTCAAACGCACATTTATCACCGAAACAACGCTCACCTTTTAGGAAAAGCTTTAGATTTTCCCGACGACATAACCTACAAACTGAACCAGTTGTTCTTGCCACTATAACTCCTACACCCTACGTTTCTTTGGAGGCCGACACCCGTTATGAGGAATCGGCGTAATATCACGAATAAAGCTGACTCGAATACCGCCAACTTGAAGTCCCCTAAGCGCCGTTTCTCGCCCGGCTCCAGGTCCATTCACAAAAACATTCAAATTTTTCACGCCGTAATCTAAGGCCAAACGAGCCGCATCTTCAGCTGCAACCTGAGCGGCAAAGGGAGTGCTTTTTCTAGCTCCCTTGAAACCCTTTTTACCCGCGGAAGACCAACAGAGCACCCCGCCTGCTGGATCAGTGATCGTCACAATAGTGTTATTGAAAGAACAAACAATGAACGCAATGCCGTTCGGCACATCCCTGCGACCCTTTTTCTTTCGCTCCTTGGCGGGTGGCTTTTTATCCGATCCTTCTTTGGATTCTTTTGCCTCTGGCTGAGCTGACTCTATGACTTCCTCGGTTGACACTCGTAACTCCTAACTACTTAGTAACTTTGGGTGGCTTGCGAACGGCAACCGTTTTTCGAGGACCCTTACGAGTCCGGGAATTGGTATGCGTACGCTGACCTCTTACAGGGAGACTCTTGCGATGGCGCAATCCCCGATAGGTCCCTAGATCCATTAAACGTTTAATATTCTGCGAGATGGTACGGCGAAGTTCGCCCTCTACCGGAATATTTTTTTCAATATGTTCTCTAATCTTATTGACCTCGTCCTCTGATAATTCATCAGTCTGACGATTAGGATCCAGATTTACGGTCTTACAAATCCTTGTCGACATGGTCCGACCAATGCCAAAGATATAAGTTAAACCGATCTCAATTCTTTTTTTACGTGGTAAATCGACACCTGCAATACGAGCCATTCTATGGTTACCCCTGACGTTGTTTGTGGCGTGGATCTTCGCATGTCACTCGGACAATGCCTTCACGCCTAAAGATACGACATTTGTTACAAATCTTCTTTACTGATGCTCTAACTTTCAAAGCCTGTCTCCTCGATGCCCTGCCCTGATTTCCAGAACTAAATCTGGTCGGTTTGCTAGGCACCGTAAATTAGCAAAGCCCATTTTTAGGCGAACTAACATTAACTTGTCAATTCCAGTGTTTAAGGAATTGTAAGGCCCGAAATGACTGTGGTTACAGCTATTTCGCACGGTACGAATTCCCGCCCCGGCTGAGTTCGCAGGGAGCCACCTTAACCGTGACTTTGGAGTGTGGCAACATACCTTCTTCAAACATGTGAAATCCCACCTGGATTGGCCCCTCTTTGCCCATAAGTCTGGAGATTTCCCAGTTTTTTATGCATCCCTGGGTCCGTGTCAGCGTGCCAATAGGTCAAAATTTCAGGGTCTCCGTCTGTAATGGCTAAACTATGTTCAAAGTGGGCTGATAACTTCCCATCCTTCGTCTCTGCGGTCCACTTATCCGCCAGCACCTTCACGTCGGCGGTTCCAAGATTAATCATGGGCTCGATCGCAATGGTCATTCCACGTTTAAGCGCAAGATTGCTTGCGCCAGCAGCATAGTTTGGAATTTGAGGATCCTCGTGAAGACGCCGCCCTATTCCGTGGCCAACAAACTCTCGGACGATTCCATAGCCATGTTGATTCACAACCGACTCAATGGCCCGAGCCACATCCTTTAGGGTATTGCCGGAACGACTTGCGTCAATGCCAGCGTAGAGCGAATCCTTAGTAACCTGGAGCAATTGCTTGGCCTCGGAAGATATCTCTCCAATCCCGATCGTCACGGCGCTATCACCATAAAATCCATCCAGCACTAACCCAAAATCAAATCCAACGATATCACCGTCTTTAAGCGCACGCTTAGAGGGAATCCCATGAACAACATGGGCGTTCACTGAAGTACAGAGTGAATGCCGATATCCGAGATATCCTTTAAAGGCTGGAATTGCCCCCGCATCCCTGGTTAATTTCTCAGCAAGAGTATCGAGCTCGATGAGAGGTACGCCTGGACCAGCATTCAGACACACTTGCTGCAAGATGGAAGCGACAAGTTGCCCAGACTTTCTCATGATCGCAAGTTCTCGCTCGGACTTAATGTGAATCATGGTTAACCACAGCATGATCTAGCGCTTGGCTAACTTCTTTAACGGGCGCATTGGCGTTAATTTGAAGAAGGCGATTGGTTTTTCGATAGTACGATACTAACGCGCTATTCAAACTATGGAAAACGGTAAGACGACGATGAACGACTTCTTCCTTATCGTCGGAACGCTGGGTTAAAACGCCCCCACACTTATCACAGACATTGGCAACTTTCGGAGGAATAAATTCCACATGAAAAGCCTCGCCACATTGACTGCAGGTGCGCCTTCCGCTTAGCCGCTTAATCAATAACTCATCAGGCATTGAAAAATAGAAAGCCCGGCTTACCGAGGTCAAACTATCCTTCTCTAGGGCTTCGGCCTGAGGGACTGTTCGCGGAAACCCATCTAAAATAACTCGACTGTCTTGATTCAATGGCTTAAGCACGACCTTAATCAGCTCAATCATAACTCCATCCGGCACTAGCTCGCCGCGGTCAATGAAAGTTTTGGCTTGAATCCCAACTGGAGTGCCCTGAGTGATTGCCGAACGGAGCATATCCCCGGTGGAGTAATGCAGATAGCCCTGTTCATTAACAAGCCTCTTAGCCTGCGTCCCCTTACCTGAACCTGGGGCACCAAGGAATACAGAAATATCCACTCAACTACCCTCGCCGGCCTCTGAGCTTCGCATTCTTCATAAAACCGTCGTAATCGCGCGTCAGTAGAAACGTTTGAATTTGGGAAATGGTATCAAGAGCCACACCCACTAAAATCAAAAGTGTCGTCCCTCCGAAAAAGAATGAAACTTTAAATTTCGTCATCATGAAATCAGGGAGCAGACATACAATCGCAAGATAAAGCGCACCACCAAAGGTGATACGGGCCAGAACTCGATCAAGGTAATCAGAAGTATTCTTGCCAGGCCGAATCCCAGGCACATAGCCACCCGATTTTTTTAGGTTCTCTGCAACGTCCTCAGTATTAAAAACAACAGCTGTGTAGAAGAACGCAAAGAACACAATTAATCCGACATAAATTGTATAATACAGAGTCCCTCCGCGCTCTAACATTGACTTAATGGCCGTGATAATCACGTTATCAGCAGGCAAAAAAGCAAAGAGAGTTAACGGGGCCATCAAAAGCGATGACGCAAAGATAGGAGGGATGACTCCACTCGTGTTGATCTTAAGGGGAAGGTGTGTGGATTGCCCCCCGTATAATTTTCGTCCGACCTGGCGTTTCGCGTACTGAATTGGGATTCGACGCTGCCCCTGCTCTAGAAAAATAATCACGCCGATAACACAGACCATAATGGCCATCATCGCCAAAAAGAGAATAGGAGCTAATTGACCATCTCGCACTGCTTGAATCGTCTGCTGAATGGCAACTGGAATTCCTGATGAAATACCTGCAAAAATAATCAGCGATATACCATTACCAATGCCTCGCTCAGTAATCTGCTCACCAAGCCACATAATAAAGGAAGTCCCCGCGGCAAGTGTAATCATCGCAACAAAAGTGAAATACTGAGCCGATAGAATATAAGCACCACCACCCGTGCCAAGTAAGGCTTTAGAAATGCCAAATCCCTGAAATAAAGCCAGAACCACCGTCGCGTACCGTGTGTACTGATTAATCTTCTTCCTGCCCATCTCACCTTCTTTAGAAAGCTGATGAAGATGAGGCCAAACAACCGTCAAGAGCTGAAAGATGATCGACGCACTAATATACGGCATGATGCCAAGTGCAAAAATGGAGGCGTTCTCCAGAGCGTTCCCAGAAAACGCATTCAACATGCCAAATAGAGTTCCCTGATTCCGCTGGAAGAACTGGCTTAAGGTATCTGTGTTGACACCCGGGACCGGGATATGACAACCAATCCGATAAACTGCTAACATCCCAATGGTAAACAACAACCGCCTACGAAGTTCTGGTATCTTCGTCAACCCCTCAACTGCTGCCACTATCCCTGACTCTCTTTCTTATCCCCTGGAAGTGGCAACTGTTCAACTTGCCCTCCAGCCTGTTGAATTTTCTGGACTGCAGACTGAGAAAATCGATGGGCTTTCACACTCAATTTCTTGGTCAGACTTCCGTCTCCAAGTATCTTAAGTAATCCTGATTTCTTTCTGACCAGACCCTTTTCACGAAGAGTTGCCCAATCCACTGCTGCACCTGATTCAAAATGCGATTCTATGCATGAAAGATTGACGACATCAAACTCTTTACGGAATGGGCTTCTGAATCCAAACTTGGGGATACGACGGTACAAGGGATTCTGCCCGCCTTCAAACCCCTTAGGGCGCCCCTTACCACTTCGAGCCGTTTGGCCTTTCCCACCGCGGCCGGAAGTCTTACCCAAGCCTGAACCAGTGCCACGTCCTCGACGGACTTTAGCCGACCTGGACCCGTCAGGCGCCGACAGATTAGAAAGGTCAATGGACTGTTTTTGACCAACAACTTCTGACATCACTTACTCCCTACTTCTCGAATCGTCACTAAATGCGGCACCTTTTTAACCATTCCGCGAATTGATTGATTATCTTTATACTGTTTCTTATCGTTAAGCTTTCTTAACGCAAGTGTACTGACAATCGTACGCATCCAACGAGGCGTTCCAATCACGCTACGAACTAACTGCACTTCAATCATTTTTTCCGACATAAACATCTACCTCAATCGCTAAAAGCCTACTACGCTGAAGCTTCTGCTGGGAGCTGCCTCTCCCGAAGCATTTCCTCAGGATTTCGAAGCCGACTTAATCCACTTAATGTAGCCTTCACCAAGTTGTGGGGATTAGTTGTACCAAACGACTTGGTAAGAGCATTCCTGAATCCAGCCATCTCTAAAACAGCTCGACAGGCTCCTCCAGCAATAATTCCAGTTCCTTCCGAAGCAGGCATCATTAGGACGGAAGCCGCACCAAAATATCCATGAACTTCATGAGGGAAGGTCCCATTTGCCAGGGCCACTTTAATTAAATTCTTCTTCGCCGCATCTCCGGCCTTACGGATCGCTTCGGGGACTTCACGAGCCTTACCGAGCCCGACACCAACATGGCCATTCCCATCACCGACTACTACGATGACGCTAAAACTAAAACGACGCCCACCCTTAACTACCTTGGCGACTCGGTTGATATAAACAATACGCTCCGAAAGTTCCAACCCGTTAGGATTAATCCTCTTTTGAAAAGACATCAAAAATCTAACCCTGCCTCTCTTGCTCCATCAGCCAAGGCCTTAACACGGCCGTGATAATCATAACCATTTCGGTCAAATAAGACTCGCTCCACACCCTTATCCTTGGCTCGACGTCCAATGAGGGCCCCTAAGGCTTTTGCTGCCTCGATATTTTTTCGAGATTTCGGAGTCCCAAACTCTTTTTCTTTGGTATTAGCCTGCACGTACGTCGTGCCCTTAGCATCATCGATGACTTGGGCATAAAGGAATCGATTGCTACGAAACACAACTAGGCGAGCAATAAGCCCCCTTTGCAGAACGATCTTTTTTCGAATTCTAGATTTTCGCGCTGCTCTCATGACGCGCTTAGGATCTGTCTGTTTTCTTACTTTATTCGCCACTCTACTTACCTCCTGCGCCTGCGGCCTTACCTTGTTTCAAGGAAATGACCTCTCCGCTGTAGCGGATACCTTTGCCTTTATACGGCTCAGGCGGCCTAATTTTTCGTAACTGAGACGCGATTAACCCAACGAGAGCCTTATCTGCGCCTTTAATTAAAATCTTAGTATTCGCTTCAACCGTCGCCGTAATTCCAGCCGGTAAAGTAAACTCAACGGGATGGGAAAATCCAACCGTCATAGTCAATTTAGTCCCCTGGACTTGGGCACGATAACCAACGCCTTGAAGTTCCAACGCCTTGGAATACCCTTCAGCCACACCGCGGACCATATTATTCAATACAGTTCGGGTAAGCCCGTGTAAGGCACTCACATTATCAGTCTCAGCGATAGCAATGACATTAACGTCTGGACCCTTAATATCAATATTTAAGGATGAAGGGATATTTGCGCGGAGCTTGCCGCCCTTACCACTTACCTCAACGACAGGAGGCTTATACGTCACCGTCACGCCACTCGGTAATTTAATCGGTCTTCTTCCCACTCTAGACATTCAAATCTCCTCGCCTTACCAAATAGTACAAACTAATTCGCCGCCAACCTTCTGCTCGCGGGCGACCTCATCCGTCATGACACCTCGAGATGTCGATAGAATGGAGACACCAAGTCCACCAAGAACTTTTGGGATCTTAGCGGCTTGCACATAAACCCTTCGACTGGGGCGACTCACCCTTTTGACTCCGTGAATCACGCTCTGGTTCTTTCCGACGTATTTCAAATAAATACGAAGGACTCCCTTCTCGCCGTCCCGATAGAGTTGATAATCACGTATGAATCCAACCTTCTTAAAGATATCGATAATCGATATCTTTAACTGACTTGGAGCCACGTCTACCTTGGGGTGCTTCGCATTCACTGCGTTTCTCACCTGGGTTAATAAGTCTGCAATAGGATCTGTCATCATAATAGTTTTCTCACCAGCTAGCTTTAATGACTCCGGGCAAAAAGCCTCCAAGAGCCAGTTTTCTAAAACACAATCGACACATCTGAAACTTTCGTAAAAACGCTCTAGGCCGACCACATCGCGGGCACCGATTATACTTTCGGACCTTAAACTTTGGCTTCCGTGCAGCCTTGATCATTAACGATGTCTTTGCCATAAACTAACAACTCCTTCGATTCATAAAACTACTTCCTAAACGGTAGCCCCATCTTCTCAAGAAGAGCGTACCCTTCTTTCTTATTCGTGGCGCTTGTTACAAACGTTATATTCATACCCCTGGTCGATTCAACCTTATCAAAGTTGATCTCTGGAAAGATCAGCTGCTCTTTAATGCCCAGTGAATAGTTACCGGCATTATCAAATCCAGTCGGGTTGATCCCCCTAAAATCTCGAACGCGAGGTAAAGCAACATTGGCAAACCGATCAAGAAACTCAAACATTCTAGCGCCTCGTAGCGTTGAGAAGCAACCTAACGGCATCCCTTCTCGGATCTTAAAGGCAGCAATCGATTTCTTGGCTCGAGTCATCTTAGGCTTCTGCCCAGTAATCAAAGCCACTTCGTCAATGGCGCGCTCAAGGACCTTGATGTCCGTAGTGGCCTCTTTACAGCACATGCTCACCACGATCTTTTTTAGCCTTGGAACACTCATCACATTCTTGTAGCCGAATTCCTTCAGCAACTCGGGAACTACCTTTGTCCTATAATGTTCAATTAATCTTGCCTTCACATTATCCTCATTTATCTAACTGGCTATCGCATTTGCGACAAAACCGATGTTTGATTCCCGCTTCGGACACACGACGTTTTGTCCGAACTCCTTTACCGCACTTATCGCAGTAAAGAAGTAGAACAGCAGCTGCGATCGAAGCTTCACGTTCAATGATCCCACCAGGGGACTGCCCGTTTGCCTTGGTGTGGCGCTTCACCAAATTCAACTTTTCCACTACCACTCGACCGCGCTTATTCAATACTCTCAAGACCTTTCCAGTCTTGCCCTTTTCCTTGCCACTCATCGCCTGAACAAGGTCCTTTTTCCGAATATGTGTCACCATCGTCAACATCACAACACCTCAGGGGCCAATGAAATAATCTTCATATACCCGTCCTTCGCTGGAACACGAAGTTCGCGGGCAACCGGTCCGAAAATTCGAGTTCCCACCGGCTCCAAATTACTATTGAGCAAAACTGCCGCATTATCATCAAAGCGGATATAAGACCCATCAGCACGGCGAATCGCCCGCTTGGTTCGCACAATCACAGCCTTCATGACCGCGCCCTTTTTCACTTTTGAAGCAGGTAGCGCGTCCTTAATTGAGACCACGATAATATCACCAATCGAGGCATAACGACGTTTGGACCCGCCAAGCACCTTAAAACACATTACCTGGCGAGCACCCGAATTATCCGCGACTGTTAAATAACTTTCGGTTTGAATCATACTTCTGCCCGCTTCTGAATTACCTTCACTAATCGAAAACTCTTGTGACGCGATAAGGGACGGCACGAGACTGCTTCAACCGTGTCACCTGTTCGACTGGTATTCTTCTCATCATGTATAAAAAATTTATGCTGCTCATGAGAAGCCTTATGATACAGCCGATCACGAATCATCCGTCTAACCGAAATCACACGGGTTTTGTCCATCTTGTCACTCACAACAACGCCCGTAAGATACTGTCTCAATCCCCGTTGGTCGGTCGTGTCAGTCACTTCTTTAGCCTTAGCTTTAGATGACGTTACTTCAACTTCACTCATACTGTCTCACCTTCTGATTTCTTCTTTTTCGACTTCTTTGGCTTTTCCCCATCTACCACTTCAGCAACGTCCTCTTTAGCTGAAGCTGCTTTCCGAGTGGCTTTTGCGCGAACGGGCCGAACAGCAATTTCAATTCCAGCCACCTTCTCGTTTAAAACAGTGTAGGCTCTTGCGACATCTCTCCTGAGCCGACGAAGAACCATGGTATCCTTAGATTCACTCGTAACCTTCTTAAGGTATTGACGAAAAATTTCTTCCTTCCACTCCTTAATACGACCCCGCAAATCATCGGCGCTAAATTGTCGAAGTTCATTGGCTTCCATCACAACGTCGCTCCTCGCTCTACAATCTTAGTTTTAAGTGGGAGTTTGAAGGCCGCTCGAGTCAGCGCCTCGCGCGCCACTTCTCGGCTCACACCCTCTAATTCAAATAAAATGCGCCCAGGGCGAATCACGGCTACCCAATACTCTGGCGACCCTTTTCCTCCGCCCATTCGAGTTTCAGCTGGTTTGCGAGAGATTGGCTTATCCGGAAAAATGCGGATAAACATCTTACCAACTTTTTTCGCATAACGAGCAATTGTCACACGACTGGCTTCGATCTGCCGGGCTGTGATTCGCCCGCATTCGACAGCCTGCAAACCAAAATCTCCAAAATTCAGGTCGCTACCGCGGTACGCCTTACCAGTCATGCGACCCTTTTGAACTCTGCGATACTTAACTCGTTTAGGACTTAGCATAACTCCCTTATCCTTCCTTTACCGCAGCGACTTCAGTTGCTGGACGTGCCGCCGTCTCATTAAATGGCTGCATCGGCTGCAAAGGACGATTTCGACCTAAAAGCTCTCCCTTATAAACCCAAACTTTAATTCCAATCTGCCCATAGGTCGTAAGTGCTTCAGCAACACCGTAATCAATATCCGCTCTGAGGGTATGAAGAGGCACGCTGCCTTCAGCGTACCGCTCTGTCCGCGCGATTTCAGCGCCTCCAAGACGACCAGCGCATTGAATTTTAATTCCACGAACACCAAATTTAATGGCCTGACTCATTGCCTTTTTCATGGCTCGTCGAAAGGCGATACGCTTCTGGAGCTGATCTGCAATATTTTCCGCAATCAACTGGGCATCTGCCTCGGCCTTACGCACTTCAAGGATATTGATGAACACTTCCGACTTGGTCCGCTTCTGAACATCCGCTCGAAGTTGATCGATTCCAGTGCCTTTCTTCCCAATGACAATTCCAGGCCTGGCCGTGTGGATATTAAACTTAATTTTATTGGCTAAACGCTCAATATCGATCCTTGAAACACCAGCATGCCGTAGCCGTTTCTTCACGTGGTCCCGAAGATTCAAATCCTCGTGGAGAAATCTCCCATACTCTCGAACATGAAACCAACGTGAGACCCATGTCTTATTGACGCCTAAACGAAAACCAATTGGATGTGTCTTCTGACCCACTTTTACCTCGCCTCATCTAATACTAAAGTCACATGACTCATTTTTTTCTGAATCGGTGTTGCCCGCCCTTGAGCCCGAGGCATAAACCGCTTAATCATAGGCCCTTGATCAACATTAATTGTCTTAACATAAAGACCATCCACATTAATCCCGCCTTTTCCTCTCGCATTTGCCACAGCTGAATCTAATAGAGTTGCTATCAGCTTCCCGCCTTTTTTCTGGCAGAACTTCAGCTGGTAATGTGCCTTTTCTACTGGGAGTCCTCTAACTAACGCAGCTACTAGCCGCATTTTCTGAGGCGTTACTCTCGCAAAACTTAATTTCGCCCGAACTTCCATGACTAAGCCTCTTCCACTTTCGTTTTGCGGTCGCCTGAATGCTGGTGAAAGGTCCGCGTTGGCGCAAACTCACCTAACTTATGGCCAACCATATTTTCAGTAACCAACACGGGCACCCAAGTTTTTCCGTTGTGGACAGCAACCTTCAAACCTATGAGCTCGGGGACAATCGTAGAACGCCGCGACCAGGTTTTAACAACCCTATTGTCGGAGCCCTTTCCACCCTGCTCTGCCTTTTTCATCAAATGAGAGTCAACAAACGGACCCTTCTTAATAGACCGAGCCATTATTTCTTCCTCCGCATAATAAACCGATTCGTGCGCTTGTTCTTTCGAGTTTTCTTACCCTTGGTTTTCTTACCCCAAGGAGTCACTGGATGACGGCCACCTGAGGTTTTACCTTCACCACCACCATGAGGGTGATCAACAGGGTTCATCACAACGCCTCGGTTATGGGGTCTGAAACCTAACCAACGAGTTCGGCCGGCCTTACCAATCACGACATTCTCGTGCTCTAAATTTCCAACCTGACCAATCGTTGCCCAGCACTTTTCTGATACGATTCGAATTTCTCCGGAAGGCATCCGCAACTGCGCATAACCCGCTTCAAAACCAACGAGCTGAACCATCGTCCCGGCGCTTCGAGCAAGTTTCCCACCCGCACCAGGCTTCATCTCAATATTATGAATACTGGTACCGGCTGGAATGCTCTTTAAAGGTAAAGCATTACCAATTTGAATATCTGCTTTCTCAGAGGAAACCACAAGCGACCCAACTTTTAGACCATTCGGGCACAGAATGTAGCGCTTCTCTCCATCCGCATAAAAAATTAGGGCAAGCCTGGCTGATCGGTTAGGATCATATTCTAAGGCGGCCACTTTCCCTGGGACTTCTAACTTATCCCTGCGAAAATCAATGATACGATATTTGCGCTTATGCCCACCACCACGGAATCGACTCGTAATTCGTCCGTAGGAATTACGACCACCCGTTGAACTCTTTGGGGCAATTAACTTCTTTTCTGGTGCCTTCTTTGAAATCTCAGAGAAATCACTCGTCGTTGCGTACCGCTGCGATGGGGTATTTGGTTTGTAGGTCTTTATTGGCATAAACTACGTTGCGATAAAATCAAACTTATCGCCCTCCTGTAACTTCACGATCGCTTTCTTCCAAAGGCGGCGCGGCCCAGGAAACTTACCCATCTTCTTGGCCTCTTTACGACCAACCATGGTATTCACTCTCACGACCTTGACATTAAAAAGCTTCTCGATCGCTGCTTTAATCTCAATACGATTTGCAGCAACATCGACCTCAAATGCGTATTCATTGAGCGCCTGGGCTCGAAATGTATTTTTCTCAGTCACCAAGGGACGTCGAATAATGGTGCTATGCATGATTCAATCGCTCCATCAGTTTTGAAATAGCCTCTTTACTAATAAAGAGGTGCTTATATTTCAGTAGATCAAAAACATTAACTCCCTCAGGGCTCACAAACTTCACGTTGCGAATATTCTTGGCACTGGTGTTAAAACTCACCTGTTCCGGCTTATCCTTCATATTCACGATAAGTGCTTTTTCTAACCCAAACTGACTCAGCGCCTTGGAAATACCTTTAGTATTAGGTTTTGGCAGTTCCATCTTATCAACAACAATCACTCGGTCTTCTTTTTGATGCAGACTCAAGGAACTTAAAAGAGCGGCGCGCATGACTTTCTTATTAATTTTGTAGCTCGCGACATGAGGGCGAGGGCCATGGGCTTTACCACCACCGACAAAGATAGGCGCCTTAATATCGCCGTGTCGGGCCTGACCAGTCCCTTTTTGTTTATAAATCTTTTTGCCTGTAGCCTGAACCTCAGTTCGCGTCATCGAGTTAGCAACCTTATGGGCATATCTCTTAGCGACTTGCGCGCGAACCGCCATATTAATCAAATGTGGCTTAACATCAGCCGCAAATACGGAATCTATCAGCTCGACGGTTCCTACCTTATTTCTATCTAAATCATAAACTGTCACTGACGGCATACAAACCTCATAACGTAATACTCACATCAATACCGGCCGACAGATCAAGCTTCATCAGCGAATCAATTGTGCTCTGAGTAGGCTCCAAAATATCAATCAAACGCTTATGTGTACGGATCTCAAATTGCTCTCGCGATTTCTTATCTGCATGGGGTGAACGCAACACGGTGTAGCGATTAATCCTAGTAGGTAAGGGAATCGGTCCAGCTATTTTGGCTCCGGTTCGGCGAGCAGTATCTACGATCTCCGAAACAGATTGGTCTAAAAGCTTATAATCAAATGCTTTTAGACGTATCCTGATCTTTTGGCTTTGCACAACTACTCCACAATTTCTGTCACAACGCCTGCTCCAACGGTGCGACCACCTTCTCGGATAGCAAAACGTAATTCTTTTTCCATCGCGATTGGGTTGATTAACTCAACATTGATCGCAA
>Ga0105164_10000588_pt1 | contig 25034 bp, 23 predicted proteins | sample VDWuncwatermetaG_FD_89674 | JGI IMG/M metagenome (GOLD analysis project Ga0105164, IMG submission 89674) | Wastewater microbial communities from Netherlands to study Microbial Dark Matter (Phase II) - VDW unchlorinated drinking water | ecosystem: Environmental > Aquatic > Freshwater > Drinking...
GGGCGACCCAGTTCAAAAACCTGTAATTTTCCTTTTGTCGGTGAATTATCCCGGTCATCATATATCACCAGACGAACACGACCAATGGGGACCGCCACGTTCTGGATCTGAACTTTGTGCCGCTTCCAGGCTTTGATCGCACCTGGCAGAACCTCGGAAAAATAACATTCACCAAAACGAGTAAACTCAGGCGCATCACAGCGGAGCATATGCAACACAGCACCACGTTCATCGCCAATCTGACGTAATTCCGTAATGCGGACGCCATCAATTTGAGAAAAGTTTTTCACGATTGAATCCAAGGCACGCCCCTGGTTTGAGCCAAGTCACAATAGTGTTCAATCTGGTTAACAGTAAACTTGTAAATATCTTTCTGGGCTTCATGCCAAGCGCGATACCAATCGACTGTGAAAGAGACAGTCTCAGGAAACTGCAACACCGCCCGCCAATTGAGGTGAAATAAAGCTTTATCGCATGACAGTTTGAGCAGATTGGCTTCATGACCACCCTGCTCACAACCTTCAGGGACCTGCCACTGCACACCTGGCCAGCGAATCGCCATGGCACCGAGTAACTCAGCGACAGTTTGATTCACATGAGCATCCGGACCAAAATTAAAAGCCTCGCCATTGAGCCCCTTGGCCTGCTGCCATAAACGGGTCCCCAACCAGAGATAACCGCTCAAGGGTTCGAGCACATGCTGCCAGGGCCTGGTCGCTTGAGGACTGCGCACATCAACAACTGCCCCCTTGGACCAAGCACGAATACAATCAGGGACAATGCGATCGTCAGCCCAATCACCACCACCGATGACATTCCCTGCCCGAGTTATTCCGATTCGCGTTGGCGTATGGCGTAAAAATGAATGAAAAAAAGTATGCGCCACGAGATCCGCGCAACTCTTAGAACCACTGTAGGGATCATGACCACCCAAGGCATCAGTTTCACGATAGCCCCAACACCATTCATCGTTGCGGTAAGCCTTGTCACTCGTAATCAGCACAGCGACTTGAATCCAAGGCCGTGCACGTACACAATCGAGAAGATTAACCATCCCCATGGTATTGGTTTCAAAAGTGGTGACAGGGTCAGCGTAGGAGCGACGCACCAAGGCTTGCGCGGCAAGATGAAACACCATCTCCGGGCGAAACTCATCAATCACTTGAGCGAGTCTTTCTCGATCCCTGATGTCACCAACATAGTGATGAATGCGTTGTTCAAGACCGAGTAAATCAAAATTAGTCGGCAAACTGGGGACATCTACGGAGTAACCCGCCACCTCTGCCCCCAGATGCTTCAGCCACAAAACCAGCCAAGAACCTTTGAAGCCAGTATGCCCTGTGACCAAGACTCGGCGACCACGATAAATATCTGCAAAACTCGTCATCGATCAACCCTTCCACGGCGCTTTGCCATTTGTCCAAAGCTCTTCAAGACTTTGTTTATCGCGCAAGGTGTCCATGCACTGCCAATAACCAGGATGATAATAAGCCATCAATTCACCTTTTTTGGCAAGCTGTTCAAGCGGCTCTCTCTCAAGCATCGTGGCGTCCCCCTCAATAAAATCGAATATGGACGGCTCAAACACAAAAAACCCACCATTTATCCAGCCCTCACCCGCTTGGGGTTTTTCTTGAAAATTAACGACACGCTTCTCCTGAATCGATAACTCACCAAAACGCACGGGTGGCCGCACCGCCGTCACCGTGGCCATACGGCCATGAGAACGATGAAAGGCTAATAAAGCCGCTATATCGACATCGGAGACACCATCACCGTAAGTGAGCATGAAGGTTCCGCTTGATTGCAAATGAGCCTTGAGTCGTAACAAGCGCCCACCCGTCATTGTATTGACCCCCGTATCGATCAGCGAAACTCGCCAATCTTCCGCTGTGGGATTCGAGTAATCAACTTGGCCATTTTTGAGATGTACTGTTAAGTCACTGAGACTTGCATGGTAATTGAGGAAATAGTCCTTAATCACCTCACTTTTATAACCAAGAGCCAGCGTAAAATCGTTCATGCCATAGCGTTCAAAAATCTTCATGATATGCCAAAGGATGGGCCGCCCGCCTATTTCCACCATGGGTTTAGGCCTGAGCTGGGTCTCTTCGGAGAGCCGGGTGCCCAATCCACCACAAAGAATCACTGTCTTCATAAAATGCCTCTTTTTTAAATTGGGCTAGCTAAATTGATGAGAGCAATTTCTGCCAGCGCGGTAGCTCAGGATCAAGAAAAAAGAAATCATCACACGCGGATTTGCAGGCCATAGTCTGCCTAACTGATTGCAACGCTAGAGCCAACTCTTCTGGCATACTCACAAATTGCACACCGGACTGACCACGCAAAGGACTCAAGTTTAGATCCATTTCATCCATGGCAACAACCACTGGAAGTCCGACAAGATAAGCATCCACTGCAGCTGTTGTCTTATTGCTGGCAAAGGCTATGTCAAAGTCATGGAGGATTTCGCCTAATGCCCCCCTAACAATTTTGAGCTTAAGAGAGGGATAATCTTCAGCCTCAACTAGATAGCCAGGATGGGGTTTTACAGTGAATTCAACACTATCTGATATTTGAGTAACAGCAATTTCAAGCAGTTTGAACATTCTGATGGTTTCTGCAGAAACGTAATCACTCAAAATCAATACCTTTATTGGGCCTGCTCGTGTCTTTCTGAATGAACCGATATGAAGCGCGTTCAAATAGTCGAAACGCAAGGCCTCACCCTCGACAATAGTTTCCTTCGAATAATCTGCCTTCACACAGACATCAACAGCCGCTTTGCCATTGAGAACGGTGAGATCGGCTTGGGGAATAGGCTGCGGATCTAATGATTGAATCGTAAGCCGATCCGTAAAATAACGCAGATCCCAAAACCGGACAGTGGCATGTTGGACGGCCAGCAGCTGGCCATGGCCATTTTTTCGCCAGGCATGAATAAAAGCTCGTTCCCAAGCTTGATTTTCAAACAGGTATAGCCCTTTTTTCTGATGGGGCACAGCCTTCAACGCTCTATCAAAAAGCTCAATCGATAACAGATTATGGATGGCGACAGAACCCCTCATCGATTTTTCCCACTCACCACGCATGATCGGCCATAAAGACAATTTAGAATCATGAGAACGAAAAACATTCTTAATTTTTCTCAAACGGAAAAAGGAAATAAAAGTGAGCTTTAACCAGCGCTTTAAAACACACCACACAACTTGCCATGATAAATAAGCATCAAGAAATGTATGAAAACTTTGCCCCCTACTGCACTGATTAAAGCGATTAACTTTATCTATGGCAGATTGAGGATTAGGCACCGCATCGTGAGGATAATAAAGTTGCAGCCAATTATCGGAAAAACCCATTTTCTTTATGAGCGAATGTAAGCCTTCCCAATAACCAGAGCGGAAACCGCCCGCCTCTGCCAATTTAGAATCAAAATTTAAAAAATAAGAACAAAAAAATAGCGAACGATCTCCACCAACCCAATTTGACTTCCCCCCATTTTTTAAAGGCCATCTCTCAAACAAATAACGAATCAAAGTGACTATCGCCTGCACGAAGAAAGGCAATGCCAAATAAAGACGCCTAAGACTCAAGTGCGGCCATTGATGAAGCCTCGGTCGTTGCCATTCATAGGCAATGCCTAAATCTTTGCACAAACCACTGATTACCTTGTGTAGATTTCGATTTGCGCTCACCAAACAAAATTGGCGTGGCTTCTGTTGAACAATAATCTCTTCAAGAGCTATCAGCCGAAGGGCATCAACAATCGCGGGCGACTTCCACAAACTCTTTTCGACAAATAGAGTCAGCCACCAGTAACTCAACCCATCTTCAAATGCCAAATGATCGATTAGGCGCTTACCATTGATTTGCCCTTCTCCAAGTCCATGAATCCAAGCCAAGTATTTTTTCCGTAAGCGCTCACTGTGAGTCTCAACATAATTAAGGAGCGAAAGGAGAGAATCGCTTTCTGCATACCCATTCCAAGAATAAACTAATCCGGAGTTGTTGAGAGGCACAGCGTCGGCATCCCACAGCGTGAAAAAAATGTGCGAATCCTTTTCAGTCAATGTTGGCCCTCAATCAAAAAACCAGTCCCCGCATAAGCATCGACCACGCCTGCAGACGACTGGTAACGAACCTCAATGACCCCGCCAGCGGCTTTGACAAGGGCTAAGCCCGCAGCCACATCCCATATTTTGATGCTCCGCTCATAATAAGCATCCGCGAGTCCAGCAGCCACAAAAGCCAGCGACATGGCGGCTGAACCAAACAACCGGACCTTTTTGAAACTGCTAATTTGTCCAATAAAAGCTTGTAATGACTCGCTCGAAAAATCCATCGCCACCGGAAATCCTGTGCACAATATTGATTGGTTGACTGGCCGTTGTGGTTTCACTGTGATGGCCACAGCATTCAACCAGGCACCGACACCCACAAGGCCTGTATAAATATCCCCGTGGAGGAAATCAAAAACTACACCCAACACGGGGATCTCTTTTTCCCATAGGCTGATAGACACACAACAAATTGGCAAGCCGTTGAGATAATTCACAGTGCCGTCCAGCGGATCCACAATCCACTTTAATGGCGAGTCTATCTTGGCCGGCAGTAACCCAGCTTCTTCCGACAGAATCGAAAATCCCGTCTTTTGTAATACATCAATAATGATTTTCTCAGCTTCGTGATCGGCTTTTATTTTAACATCATGCACGGCTTCTGAGGTTATGGTGATGAGATTGTCGCGAGACTTCCTAAGAAAGTCGCCAGCTAGCTTCGCGGCCTTTTCGGCAAGCTGAAGCCAATCTTTAGGCTGTTCAGTTGTTTTATCCATGAGATGTCATGGCTTGTAAAAAATTTTCTACCGCTTCAGTTTCCATGCCCAGACGACATTCTGTCGTGTAAGAGCCAACGTGCGGGGTCAAAATGACTTGAGGCAGACTTTCCAGCTCGCCGCGATAGGGCTCTTGAATGAAAGTGTCTAACCAGGCACCAGCAACTTTTCCATTCTTGATTCCAGCAACCAAGGCCGTCTCAGAAATAACGCCACCCCGAGCGACATTGAGCAAAAAAACCCCCGGCTTCATTTGTGCGATTTCCGCTTCACCAAGCAGGCAGGCCTCGCCGCTGTTATGCAAGGTGATGATATCGGCTAGAGGCAAGGCCGCTTGCAGCGATAACAGTCGCTCATCTGTCAGAGAGTCAGCTTGAACATTGGGATCAACGACGATCAATTTAACTCCAAATGGTCTCAGCAATTGAGCCACCCGCCAACCGATGCGCCCATACCCAAGCACGAGCACAGTTTTTCCCTGCAACTGTGTGCCGATTTTTTTCTCCCATTTGCCCTGATGAAGAGCCGCGCTCATTTGTGGGATCATGCGAAGCAGACCTAACAGCGCCCCCACTGTCAATTCAGCCACAGCCTCTGTCGGGCCATTCGGAGTTGAACAAACCTTGATACCCAATTCCTGACAGGACTTAAGATCGACATTGGAAAGCCCTGAGCCCACACGCGATATCACTTTTAGCTTCGTCCCCTGTAAAACCTCGCGGTCCAAGGGTTCTAGCCCGGCAATGATGCCACAAACATCATCACTCAGTAGCGCCTTGAGCTCCTCCCGAGTCAGCTTCCGCTTATAAGGATTATCGATGATACGGTAGCCAGCGCGCACGAGCTTCTCCAGCGGCGATCGATCGATTTCCGCAAAGGAGGATGGCCCAATTAAGACACTTGGTATGGTCATAGGCAATTACTTTAGTTTGCACTGAAACCAGTGAGCGAGAACGTGATTCATGATGAGATGCGCATCTTCAACAGGACCGTACTCACCCTTGACCGTCGGGACATGAACCTGCACATCACAAAGCGCTTTGAGTTTGCCACCATCAAAGCCCAAAAAACCAATCGTTCGGCCACCCTGAGCTTTAACCCACTCCACAGCATTCACGATGTTGGCTGAATTGCCACTAGCCGAAATGACCAAAAGTCTATCGCCTGGCTTGTAATGAATTTTTAACTGCCCTGTAAAAAGATTTTCATAGCCAACATCGTTGGCAATCGCTGTCATCACAGAACAGTTATCCGTTAAAGCAAAGAGTTTGAATGGCTTCTTCACGCCAGTTTTTTTGAGAATATCAAAACCGATATCATTGGCCATGGTGGTGGCAGTCGCCGCCGAGCCGCCATTACCAGCAACAAAAATGGTGTTCCCCTCAGCCCTCGCCGCTTCCAACTCGGCTTCAAGGGCATTAATCGAAGCAGGGGAAATGCCATCAAGCACTGTCTTGAGATAGGCAAAATAGCCTTTTGCAAACTCACCAATACTTCCTTTTCCCGTATACAGGGCATCAATATTATGACTCATGGGTTGCTCCTCTTTTTTAAGTTTTCAATACTAAGTTATTTTTCGGATTTTCAATACCATAGGTTTCACGCCAAATGGGATCAGCATAGTAAATACTGAAAACCAGTTGCATGCTACGCAAAGCATCTTCAGACGTGCCGCTGGGCACAGACTTGTCATTCATAATACAATCAGCAAATGATTTGATTTCCTCATCCCACGAAGGATCTTTGTTATAGCGGGTAATATGTTCTTTGGGATCCCCATTGTCGCTGTCAGGATCGGCTCGCACGACAGTCAAGGTCTCGGCACCATAGCTCTTCGTTCCAGATAAAATGCCCCCAAGAATGAGACTCCCACGCTGCAAATTGATATCGAGATGAAAACGATGCCGCCACTGGGTAGCGGAAGAATTAAGCATGCCAACCACGCCGTCGGCCGTTCGCATCAAGGCATAGGCGTTGTCTTCCACATTGTAACCCCAGTGACTATTGGAAACAAAACTATGGACCTCGCTAAAATCACCACCAAAAAGACGCATGAGATCGACCATATGAATGCCCTGATCGAGTAGCACGCCCCCACCAGAAATTTCGCGTTTCGTGCGCCAATCCGGCTGATTGAACGTAATCAGCTTGGACTTGCCATACATCCCACGCATATTGATGACACGGCCCAGTTCGCCCGAATTCAGAATTTTCAGAGCGTCCTGCACGGACTCATGATAACGATGATTGAAGCCATACATGAGTTTGAGCTTCGGGTGTTGCTGTTCATGCGATATGACCCGCAAAATATCATCGACGTTGCGACCTGGTGGCTTTTCGCAAAAAACATGACGACCAGATTCCAAACCAGCAATGGTGACCTCCGCCGCGATGTCGTTGGTCATGCAGACAATGAGAATATCTAGTTTTTCCTCAAGTAACCGCTGATAATTCTGATAATAGCGAACCCCATCTTTGAGCGTCCCCTCACCCTCGAAGGAGCGATCGCACACGGCGACAACTTTCATGCCGGGGTGACGATCAACACAGTCCTTACGGCGTTTACCCACCACACCAAAACCGGCGATCCCAACACGCATCATAATTTTATCTTTACTCATTGGGTGACTCATCTAATTGACGAATGACTCTGGCTGGACTTCCCGCGGCTAAAGAATTTGGAGGGATCTCCCCTGACACAACACTTCTCGCGCCAATGACTGAGTTGTCGCCAATATTGCTTCCAGGCAAAATGAGACATCCCGTCCCTATCCAACAATTGGCCCCTATGAAAACATCCTGATCTAAATCGGTACCAGGATACTGATTTCTTTCTTCCGGTGGCCACAATTTATGAAATGGTGAATCCATAATCACACAATTAGGTGCCAGCATGGTATTTTTACCTATAAATATAGCGCGGCTTCTAGATACGATTGAAGCCCCATTTAACCCAACTCCAAACCCCAAATGAATTGATGAGGTCGCCGAATGAGTCTGAAGCCTGCATGGTGCATACAAATTCCCGGAGGAGCACCTACGCTGATCACTGATGAGTGTAAATCCATTTTCCAGTCGAACTTTGCTCTCAGGGTGCAATTTTATAATCGGCCGCCCCAAAAACAAGCCTTTACCGATCATCGCCCCCCTCAGTTTTGCTTCTAGACGCCAAATTGGGCTCAAAATAGGCAGAAAAAAGCTGTCCCGAATATTATCCCAAAGAAAAAAAATCAAAGGCGTAGGTCTTTTCCACAATATTTGGAGGGCCTTACCCAATTTGTTTTTGAAAGACACGCTCATCACGGCTTTCGCCCTATCACCCAAACATGCGAACTCATTTTTTGCTCGACTAGAAACTTCTGAAATGCCGTTGCCTTGTCTTCAGCATCCAATAACCGACTCAAAAATGGCTGATTCCGTAAAAGTTCCGGATCCCGCTTGGCGGCATTGCGGACGATATCCACATCTAATTGCCCAGGAGTCGTAACGGCCACGTCAACCAACCCCGCCCGTTCAAATAACTGATGAAACCCTTCGACTGAGAGAAAGTTGATATGATGAGGCGGCGAGATCTGGCTGGATTTATCCCCTAAAACTTGTAAATCAAAACCATCAATACCGAGTGTACTGACAAAAACTAAGCCACCCGGACGAGCCATTTTTTTTAAGGTTAAAACAAAATTTAACGGCTCATACACATGCTCTAAAACTTCAAAACAAACGACCAAATCAGCCGAATTGTCGTGCCCAACCACATGCTCTGCAATGGTTTCGACAACCTCCAAGCCTTTTTGCCGACACTCACGAGCTAGCGAATCCGAAGGCTCCACTGCCAAGGCTTGCACTTTTGGAAACTGCTTCCGCCATTCATCAAGAAAAATGCCGTAGCCAGCCCCGACATCGATGAGCCTCTCAATAGACTTCCCACGTTCCTGACAAAGCCCTGCCAAACGATCCACGCGAGGACGAAAGATTTTCTCACGCCGAATTTCAGCAACTGAAGGAAAAAAAACTTCGGCCCAATACTTTGATGACTCTGATTGGCGGTAAAATTCTTCAAAGGCGGCAATAGAGGGACGTGGACTTTGAAACAAAGTTCCGCAGTCTTGGCAAAGTGTATAGGCAAACCCATTCTTGTCGAATTGATGCTTGGATTGTCCTTCGCCACAAGCAACGCAAGGAACTGTCAATCGATCACTCTTATCAAAACACGTTTTGGCATCTTGAGCGCTCAATTCTAGATAGCGATTCAGTAAAGCTTCAGGTCTAATTTCTTGCTCTTTCATAAAGTCAGATATTTTGCCAAAGAGGGATCATCTATCATTTGTTTTTCTGCATCCTTGAGTTCTTCAGGCGTATCAACCCCAATGGTAATGGCTTCAGTCAAAACCATGCGAATTTTACCACCCGTCTCAAGCACGCGATTCATGTCGACAGATTCAATCTGTTCAAGCCAGGTTTCCGCCATGCCATTGAAGCGGAGCAGCACATCACGGCGAAAAGCAATGATACCGGTTTGCATGTACATCGGCACATCTTGCACACCTTTCCACGGTGAAGGAATGGCCTCGCGAGAAAAATAAAGAGCATCGTTCTGCTGATTCACAACAACTTTAACATTATTTTTATCGATGAATTGTTCATAGGTCCGCAGACGCGACATAATATTAACAATTTCTACGGCTGGATCGCTAAAGTGAGCCAGTGTTTCGGCAATCGTTTCTGGTAAAATCAAAGGTTCATCGCCCTGAACCATCACCACGACATCGGCGCGTTCACCGGTTTGGGCTTCAATTATCTCCATCGCTTCAGCTGTCCGTGTGGTGGCCCGTGTGTGCGTGGTGGCTGTCATGATGGCTTTCCCACCAATGCTGTGCACATAAGTGGCTATTTCGTCATCGCAAGTGGCCACATAAGCCGCAGTGAGACCAGGAGCCAAACGCGTCCTGTGATAACAGTGCCCCACCATGGGCATGCCATGAATAAGGGCCATAGGCTTATTCGGATAACGCGTGGCGCCCAAACGGGCAGGAATGATTCCAATTGCCTTCATTTTTTCATTTCTTTCATTATTGCTATACCCTGCCGCACACTGACATCGAGCATACGGATATCAACGCTGTAAGCAATGAACGTGTAGCCGTCTCGAATCGTTTGTTCAAGCCTTTGTAAGTCAGGCTCAACGATATGTAAACCCGCCGGACACCCCAACCGCAAACCTGTCTCCAGAATGTGTTTCATGGCATTGATAAATTCAGGATTTTCAAACTGCCCGGAGATCCCCATCGAACAAGACAAATCATAAGGACCAATGATAAACCCATCGACACCTGGGACACTCAAAATGGCTTCCAGTTGCTGCATAGCGTCCTTGTGCTCGATCTGTACAATCACAACGGGCCCATCACTTTGCCACTTAAGATAATCCTGAAAACCAACACCGTAGCCCTGGGCGCGAGCCAAACCAACACCGCGAGTGCCAGCCGGTGCGTAACGCGTGGCGGCCACGGCGCGCAAAGCATCAGCTGGAGAATTCACCATAGGGACAACAATCCCATGCGCGCCAGCGTCCATCACACGCTTGATTTGGTTTGGGTCATTCGAAGTCAATCGCACCAAGGGCGCCACGCCGCAAAGATCGATGATGCGAATTAAGTCACCAGCCACTTCAATGCTGATCACACTGTGTTCTAAATCGACAACCAACCAGTCAAAACCAGCTTTTGCCATGATTTCTGCAATGCCAGGATGTCCTAAGGTGATCCAGGACCCGAGGGTTAAAGCTTTCGAATTAATTTTATTTTTTAACATTGGGGTCAGCAATCACACTTTTAATAAATGTTGTCCACTCTCTTAGCCAGTCACTGTCTAAATCTGTGGCCTGTCGCCGAAACTCCTCTCGAGCACTAAGAACTGCTTCACTATTCCACCATTGAAAGGGATCACTCCAAACAGAATTAATATGCGCTGCAGCAGCTAATGGATCTTCAAAAACTATGTTCGCTGACCGAAGAATTTCTAATAATGGCAATGCAACAGGATTGAGTTCATTGAGATACGCAGGATAAAATAATATTGTTGGCGCACCTGAAGCCATTGCTTCTGAAAAAGTCGTTTCCGGATAAGTGCAAATAACCAACTTGGAAACATCAAAAACGCAATCAAGATTCTTTTCAGAGTGAATACATTCAGGGCCAAAAATATCAGAATAACGTTGCCATGTATTCCATCCAACATTCAGATAATATGGCTTGATTCGAAAAGCTTGTTGCACAATTTCATTTAATTTTTCATAAAGTTGGGAAACCAAGTCAATCGACACCAAACATTGAGCTGCCATAGGATAAAAATTAGCTCGTATAACCCATCTCATTTGTTCGCTTCCTATAACAGAGCAATACTGACGGGAATGAGATTCAACATTTTTGGCAGAAGTCTGAGTAAAACGATTTATCAATTTTCCTGGGGGAAGCCTTTTATGCTTGGCATGATGAGGCAGGAACCATGTGCATTTGACATCAGAAATATCTTCTTCAAAATCAAATAAAGCCTTGTATGGTGCCAAAGAACCGCCATGTTCCACGATTACCAGCTTAACTCCTTTACGCGTTTGCTCTGCCATCCATGTTTTTGCAACTACATCACCCCAATGACTATTAGCAGTCACAATCGCTTTGGTCTTGATAGGTAAATTATTAACTTGGTCACATAATGCTTGATAGCCTTCAACCAAACAAAAAGGCATATCACAAACTATGGATTGTACTAAAAATTTCTCAAACGAAGATTTAGGCTCAAATTCACTACAAAGTGAGGAACGACTTGTTTGGTTAACACTCAATTGTGAAAAATCACAGAACGGCTCGCCCAATTTAAATTCTTTTGCAAATACTCTTGGTACCTGACCTATCGCTAGATTGAGCTGAACTAGCGATATAAACTTGAAATAGGAATTTAAAAAAACAACATCATATCTAGTAAATAGTTTTCCAAGAAATCGATCAGCATTTAATGCCAATTTTTGAAGTATCCCCTGATATTGAATCGACTTTTCCCTTGATGGCACCTTATTACCAACCAAACCATTTTGTCTTCTTATGAAACAATGATCCCCATATTGATTTTCAATTATGCGCTGGCACAGTGATTGATTCCACTCATCCAACATAACTTCCTCTATGTATTCCATATAGGAGAAAGTTGGCTTTGCAACCGCTGGCTCTACAGGTAAAATAACTTCAATATTTTCAAATTGTTCAAAGGCAAGACGCAAACACTCCCAACGATCAAAAACAACAGCGACATAAGACATTAACCATGGATCCAAGAGGATTTGCCAATATCGAACAGAATATTCAACATGATGAAGGCGATTCAATGATGATGAAAAACAGTGCAGGAGTGAGTGGTGGAGGGATTGTAAGTCATCATAGTCTCGTCTTAATTTGTTACGATCATCCCAGTGGAATGGAACCACCTCATGATTTCGTTGTCCCCAAACATGACGTCTTTCGTATAATCGGCACCATTCACCAAGAAACAAGATATTTTCAGATAAACCCCATGTTTTTTCAATAGCTGTTGTGGCCAAAAGAATAAAATCGTTCATGGTTATACAGTCGATTTGGATCTCAGCCTATCAATAATTAATTGTCCAAAACTCAATAGGGGGAAATCACAAAATTTTGGAGCAACGATTTGAAGTCCGTATGGCAGATTTTGTTCTTTTGACTTGAAAACTGGAACACCTAAAACGGGATAGCCAAAGAACGACCATATCAAACAAGTATCATCTACCTCCCTCTCTCCGAGCTTCGGAGCAGGTGTTGCAGTGGATGAGGTGACCAAAAAATCGTATTTTTCAAACACAGGATCAAATTTTGACCGATACATCGGCTGCTTGGAAAGTGCATCCGAGAAATCCCTGGCAGATATTTTATTTCCGATATCTATCATCTCTGACATCAGTGGACTCATGGCTGTGCCGTGCGAATACTCCTCTTGAAAATAGTAAGACAAGGATTTATTGTATATTGTCGCATGCAATGGATGAATCTCATTGATAAACTCAATCTTTTCAACTTTTTCAAAAGTCACATCCTGACCACAAACACTTTCAATCAATTGATCAAAATCGGCTCTAATTTCAGAATCGTATTTTGAATAGCCCTTAAACTGATCTGTTATGATTCCAACTCGCAAAGTTTTTTTCTGCGCATACTTTTCCTTATACTCAGAATATCTTTTTGAATTTGAATAATTCCAATCCTTTTGGTACGTCGCACCAAAAGTCTTTCTCAGTCCATAAATACTGGAACCTAGAAGCCCAATAGTATCAAGCGTGTCAGCCGTTTTTAAAACCCCTGTTCTGTCGTATGCACCAAAAGAGGGTTTAAATCCAAAAACACCACAAAAACTGGCAGGACGAATAATAGAACCCGCTGTTTGTGTACCAAGAGCGATTGGGAGCGCCCCACAAGCAACTGCGACAGCTGAGCCTGCAGAAGACGTACCCGTAATATGACCAGCATCATGTGGGTTCAGAGTCTTCCCAGCAGGAATATAATGTACTGCAAACTCGGCTGTTGTCGTTTTAGAAAAGACAACACCACCTCGATCGACGATCTCATCAACTATTCTAGCATTATTTCCAGCCTTGAATCCTGCCCATATTTCACTACCCATCGTTGTTGGCAAAACCTTAGTGTTAAAAACATCTTTGACGCCGAATGGAATAGCAAAAAGTTCTCGGCTGCGAATGGACGCGAAGTTTTTCAACTGTTCATACACATAATCTTTGCTAAAACTTTGTGAGAAAAAATACTTGGCATTAAGCCGCTCATAGTTATCAATAAGTTTTGCGTAATAAGATGAAAGATCTGCGAGCGACGTGCAATCTTTGACTGCTTTTTCGATGCTTTCAAAATCCGACTCTCGTGATTGAGGTAATTGAATCATACTTTGTTCAGCCTCTCCGCATTTTCACTTTTTGAACGGGCATCGACACAAGCCTTTTCAAACTCATTTTCGGTAAGTCCAGTTAACTTCAGATAAAAATCCAAAGCATGAGGCCGCTGCGTGTCATATTGTTTCGCCAGTTCCACGCCTTCTTCTCGAGTTAATATTCCGCGACGAATGTCTTCAGCGGCATGCATCGTTGCTCGCCCGACTCCTCGTTTAATAAAATTTGAGTAATCATGGACACCAGCCATGACGCACTCCACACTCTTATACCCCTTATAAGTATTTTCTACAGGTGCATCCATCCACTCAAAATTGCGTTTGACAAACTCTACCTGCCGTTCCTCATCCCAGAAAAAATAATCCCCCAAATGAATGTACTTGACCTTACTCTTGCTCAAAACTTCCGTAGGCGGATAAATCCATGCTGACAAATCAGCTTGAGACGTTTTTTCATCAGCCATGTCTTCGGCTTTAACCTTCGCTGAAACATCCAAATTGTACAATAGCGAGACTTCCGATTGGGAGTCGTAGCTGCCTCGTCCATCGTTTTCGGCAATAGACTCACCCCAGATCATCAAACTCACATCCCAGGCCAACGCCGATTGAACCGTAAAACTACCCGCGCCAATATGACAATGCCAACAGGCATCACCGATAGCATCGATAGACTTGCGCGCCATTTTATTAATAACCGAACGGTTCATATGAAAAATAATGTGATCCAGATCAAATTTTTGCAGGCAATTCTCAAGATTATATCGCCCTGCTAAAGTGTACCAATTTTGGCCATGCGTAACGGCCAAAGGGGTAACCTCCAAAACTTTGGTGAGAATATAAGCTTGATAAGCGCTGTCTTTCCCGCCACTCATCGGCAACATGCAATCGTAATAATTGTCAGAGCGAAAGGAATTGATCATGGCATCAAAACTCAGCCTTCTCTTCTCCCAATTCATGTGCATCTTCATTTCTGAAGATCGACAAGGGACGCAGATGCCAGCCCCATCAAAGCTCATGCCTTCCATAGTTTCAGGGTGACAGCAGCGAGCACAGTATTTCAGTTTCTTTTCATAAAGACCTCTGCCAAACTCACTTTGGCTGATCAAATCTGTCCATTTTGTTTGAGGATACTCTTTATTTTGTGGAACTTCTTTGTAGGAAGGATCGAAACCAACCCAGAACAGATCTTTTTCCAGTTCACTGATCTGATTGTCATCATATTGAAAACTATTAACCTGTGAATGAACGGATTCAAAAGATCTTGCCGTGATCAGCTCATAATCTTGAATTTTTGACAGAACATCTTCAAATTTGAAAAAAATACAGAACTGCTTTCTTACATTAACTGCTGGTGAAAACTTTTGAGTCAATTCATCCAAAAATGTACGAATCTCTACTACAACATCTTTGACCTTGGAAACTCCATTTTGCATGGTCAAATAGTTAACATCCAAAACAGCTTTGGTAATGTCATAACGCGCCATCACCTGCAAAACAAAAAGAACCTGTGAAACCTCTCTAAATTTTCCAATTTCAAACTCGGAACCTTTGCTCACAAGATCTTTGGAGCTTGGCCTCATAGAAAACATGAGGTGATCCAAATTATGAGCTTCGATGAAGCCCTTCATAAAATTCTTTTCTTGCAGATTAAAAAAGCGATGATTGAAGGTAGCTGCTAAAATTTTTTGCCCTTGGAATTTTTCAGCGATCAGGGGGAAATGTTCCCGTAAAGCGAGTGATGAATTCAACGACAAGATGACATCATATTTAAAAGAATTTTGAAATTGACCCATTTTGCTTTTCCTTTGTTATTTCAATTGCTCTGTGGTGAAATAATACACCTAAATTCGGCGTGAAAATCACATTTTTTACACCAGCAATGTTATCTGCTTAATCTCGTTTAAAGAAAATTTAAAGGCTTTTTTATTGGTGGCCTTTCACAATTGGTTAACTGACTTTTGCCAAAAAATGGTGTGAAAGACGGGTAAAAAAGGAAGCTCCCAACTTTGACACTTGTTTTTGATCTACAGGCATTTCAGCCAATGTTTGCGGGGGAAGAGTTCATTGCAAGCATTGTCCCTACTTAATTATAAATTCAGATCGCAAAATTCCATATTCCAGCATATCGACTCTAGATCCATCCAAAAATAAGTGTGCGCGCCGCGTTCCTTCGAGTGATAGGCCCAGGGCCAGAGCCAGCTTTTTCATACCTTCATTCGTGGCTGCAGTGCCACAATGGATTCGTTCCAAATTCAGTTTATTGAACCCGTGTTCAAGCAACTTTTTTCCAGCTAATAGGGCAACATCTTTGCCCCAGTGACGTTTATCACCCAAAAGAATGGCAAATTCAGCCGTACGATTAACGAAATGTATTTCTTGTAAACTGACATTGCCGATATGCCCGTCTTTCACATGACAAATAGCCAAAATCACGCGATCTTCTTTGTTTAGATCATTCAGATAGTCTTTGAAGTAAGCTTTGTTCTTAAAAAACTTTCCGTGTGAATTGAAGCGGCACACTTCCTGATCGAGAAACCACCCCAAATATGCCCCCTCCAAGTCTTCCTCAACAAGTTGCCGAACAAAATAATCAGGATTTAATGAGTATATCATTTTAAACTCTCTATCTGCCCCCACACTTTGTGAAAAGCCTTAACAATCAAGTCAACATCCTCTTCCGACAGTTCATTCATGCACATCTCATAGCCAAGATAGTTCATGTCATGAAGTTTTTCCGCGACAGGACAAATACCTTTTTGATAATTCACATCGCGACGACAAATATCAGAGCTCCAAGGAAATCCCTTAGACCCATAAGCCATTTTTTGTTGATACATCGGCAGCAAATGAACATTCACATAACCAGCGGCTAACCCTGTGATTCCTTCAGCCTCCAAAGCCTCAAACAGTCGCAAGCGTGAAACACCCAGCTTCTCTACGTCCAATACCATCGGAAACATGTAGTAAGCATGCGTACAATCTGGCTTAACTATAGGCGTTCGCAGATTAGCTAGGCCATTTAATCCTTTTGACAAGCGTTCTGCCGCCCGTTGTCTTCCAGCGACCAAATTGTTGAGTTTTTTAAGTTGTTCAATACCGATGGCACATTCAATTTCACCAAGACGAAAATTATAGCCGATCATGTTAGCAAGATTTGTAACACCCTTGCCTTTCACCACAGCCTCGGCATGATTGCGAATGAGTTGTAAACGTTCAGCAATAGTATCGTCATTGGTGACTAAAATTCCACCCTCACCCGTATGAATGTGTTTGTGGTAATTGAGACTATATCCACCAACGTGGGCCAACGTCCCTGTCAACTTCCCTTTATAGTAAGTCCCGGGAGCCTGCGCTGTGTCAGTGATAAGCTTGAGTCCATGGCGATTGCAGATAGCCATAAGAGCATCGATATCAGCTGAGTGACCAAATATATCAGTCACCATGATGGCCTTGGTGTAGGGCGTGATATTAGCTTCAACGGATTTGGGATCTAAACAAAATGTTTCGGATTCAATGTCGGCAAAAACGGGAATAGCATTCCAGTGGAGAATGGCCGTTGCACTGGCACACATGGTCCAGGGACTGACAATCACTTCATCACCTGGCTCAATGCCAACAGCACCAACGGCTGCTATCAAACCTGAGGTCCAAGAGTTAACTGAAATAGCATGCTTGACGCCAAAATATTGTTCGCACAGACGCTCAAACTCCTGCACTTTTGGGCCACCAAAAAAATCTGGATCCCAGCACCCGAGAAACTGAGACAGCACTCCACTTTCGACCACAGCTTTAGCCGCCTCAACCTCTTCCTTCCCGATTGGATTATAGCGCTTGAAGGTTTTGGTAATAACTTTTGGACCGCCAAAAATGGCTAATTTTTCTTTTGTATGGGTCATGATTATTTTTCTTCGAGAATTTTCTTCATTTTCTCTAAGGTTTCAAGGGCATCAACGCCAGTACAAAGCTGAGCCTCTCGCCCCTCTAGTCCATTTGCCAACTGCTCTGCAACATGCCACAATCGGCGATCCATACCTGAATAAATCGTCTCATTCTCGGTAGCAAGCACTGTATAGCCCTTAAAATAGGGATCAGCTTTGACTTTTTGCCATTGAATCAATTGCCCTTCTTGTTCGTACCTCAAGCGTCCGCTAGGTGACAGTAATTCCACAGTATAATGTGAAAATGACTCCTCCCATGCCGCCAAAAACACTATCTCTCCATGTTCAAATGTCATTTGAAGGTCAGGTTCAGGATCCGTCTGGGCCCAAAGACGCCCACGATTGATAACCATTGAATTTTGAATGGGACCCAACCAATACGCCATCAAATTGAGAAAATGAGAACCATTGTGAAAAAATCCCTTAGAATACCAAACAACACCTTTTATCGGCCCGTTAATCTCACCGGACAAAAGACGCCGTTTAATCTCAATAACGCCTGGATCTGAACGGCGCATGTAATTGACGTAAAGTCTGATATTTTTGTCCGCACAGGCCTGAACCATGCTTCGTGCTTCTGGCAAGTTTTCAGACAAAGGCTTTTCACACAGAATCATTTTAGGCTGTGCCTGACTAAGGACGCGTTGCAAAACCTGATTGTGAAACTGAGTGGGGACAGCAATGACCACTAAATCAGGTTGGCCCTTTTCAAGAGCCCTCTCTATTTCGTGATAAGCCGGGCAGACATAAACTTGGGTAAATGTTTGTCGACGCATTTCATCAGAGTCGACACCACCAACCAAGTCGAACTTAGGGTGCTGACTAAAAGCTCTTGCATGAGAGTACACATGCTTCACAGCGTCCAAGTGCAAATCGTATTCCATGCCAATTTGCCCCAGACCAATGATCAATGTCCTTATGCCCATTTGGTCTAATCCTCTTTTCGAAACTTTTTCCAACGACGTTCAACGGCACTGTTTTTTTCAGCTAGCTCAGGATGAGCATCAGCGAATTCAATGGCCTGCGCCAGGCTGAAGCCAGGATTGCTTGGGTAATAATACTCAAACACAGCGGAAACTAGTTCAAAATCTTCATCTGTATCAACTTCCAAATGCAGATCAGGGCGGCAAAGCCAACTAGGCGCCTCAAGATTTTTAATACGGTATAGATCTGGCTGCTGATAAATATGCAAACCAACATGCTCCCGCAAATGGCTCGATTTGGCACGCTTTTCTGCATCAAGCAAAATTCTAGCGGGATAAATTGATACTTCTGCACCTGGCGGATAGGTTGTTTTGAGTGCATTCGTGACATAATCGTAGTCATGCTGATGCTTCAAATAATAACCAATGATCGAGTCGACCAAAAGGGCATCTGGCATTGGATTATCGCCCTGAAATTCAACATGAACATCAACTTGATAGTCTACCAAAGCGCCAACGACTCTCCCCAAAACATCATCCTCACTGCCACGAAAACACGGACAACCTAGTTGCCTAGCCAAGGCCTCGATCGCATCATTCTCCGGATGATCAGAGGTCGCCACGATAACCCTATCTATCAATCGACTCTGACGAATGCGTTCAATTTGCATTTGCAACATAGGCTTACCTAGAATTGGTTTGAGCACTTTTCCGGGAAGTCGACTTGAGCCAAGTCGAGCTTGAATAGTGGCATCTATCTTCATTTTATTTTGTCTCCTAAGGCCAATTGAACAACACGTTCTACAGCATCGGCGCGAGCAAAAAATGGCTGTTTGATAACATCTGACACTTCATTTTTTTCTATCACTGTTTTTAACCAAACGACTAATTCTTCACAAAAATTAAGCTTGTTTATCAAGCCCAATCGAACAGCCGTACAACGTTCAGCATCAACCAGCCCGGGTTGAAACGAAATCACATGACACCCCAATAAGCGAGCTTCCAGCAAAGCCATTGAGCGCATGCCAATAATAATATCGCTGTGAAAGCAAAGTTCTAAAGTCGGTTCTCCACGAGCAAGACGATACTCAACATTGTTTGGCACTGACTTTGGACTTTCGTCTCCAAGTGCTGATGGATGTGGCTTTTCAAGAAAAAGGAAATGCTGAGGAAGCTCAGATAGGGCTTTAAGAATTAAAGCTCTGACTTGAGTTTCTGTATATCCAATGTAGGGTCCCATCAATCCCGATTCTCCCGGTTGGCAACCATAATCGAGTGCATGTGTTTCAGATAAAAAAACAACCGCTAGGCGATCATGATTCTTTTCTAGCACACTTGGGAGTTTAGGAGGGATCGCCCGCCAGGAGTCCCCTATTTCCCAGAGTGCGGATAAAGATGGACTGCCAGTCGCATGACACAATTCGATAGGCAAGCCATCAGCCACAGCTTCGCGAACGGCCTGTGTATCAGGAAGAGCAATAGCAGAGGGAAAACAGTCCCGTTTTCCCTCTGTGGAAAATCGATAACTGTAGTTATACCATTCGTCCATAACAGCAACGCCCGAAACCCCAGCTTGACTAGCTATATTCAAAAACTCACGATCGGGACTAGGATGACGGGTCGTTCCACAAATAACAGCGATTGGTTGCAAGGCAGAAAAAGTAATGGCAAAGTTTTTTTGTATGTCTTCAACAAGTAAAATTAGATGACGAGGAAATCCTGGCGGAAAAAGAGGAAGCAAAGAAGCGCGAGTGATAAAATTTGATTCAAAACCCTGCCGTGTCACTTCTGAAACAAGAGGAACTAGATTTCGCACACCACCTGCATCAGTCGCACAAAATAAAATGTGACTCATAGAATGATCACTTCGTGGATATCAGATTTTCCCACTGCAAGACATCATCAAACTGCAGAGCACAATTCACCTCTCGCCCCAACACTTCATCCCAATAGAGAGGACTCACACCAGTACCAGGTCGCTTGTACGTGAGATCCTCTGCACTCAATTTATGACCAGCAGGCAAATTTCTAGTCAAAACAATGCTGCGTCTCGCATTGAGACGAGAAATAGATTCAGTTGCAATGGGCATTTTATGATCAGTTGGTCCGAGTAAGGTGTGTACACGATCCACCATTTTGATAAAACGCCCAAGGTCATGGACATCCATCGCATGATAGTGATCATTCCCAGGCAAAGTTTTATCATGGGTGAAATGCTTTTCAATGATGACAGCCCCCAGTAAGTGCGCCGATACGAGCGGAGTCATCGCTTCATCTGGAAGGGTGTGGTCAGAATAACCAACGAGATAATTTGGATAAGCACGTTGAAGCCCTGTAATCATTCTTAAATGAGCATTAGCATTATCAGTGGGGTAGTTGAGAATACAATGCAAGAGGGCCAGATTTTGACACCCAGAACGACTGAGTTCATTTATAGCAATATCAATTTCACCCAAAGTCGATGCCCCTGTGGAAAGCACGACCGGCTTTCCTTTACTGGCAATTTTACGCAAAAAAGGAATATTGGTTAGATCCGCAGAGGCTATTTTAAAAAATGGCATCAAAGGATCAAGAAACTCTATGGCTGCATCATCAAAAGGAGTAGATAGAAAATCAATCCCCACTTGACGACAGTGATTAGCTAAAGCTCGATAATCATCCGGCCCAAAACCATCATATTTTTTAAACAATTGATGCTGACTTTTGGTAGCTTCCTTATTGGTATCCCAATAGGCTGGCGAATGTTTTGAAGCCAAAGTATCCGCCTTATAACTTTGGAATTTGGCGGCATCTGCCCCACCTTCCTTGGCAAGTTCAATGAGGCGTTTTGCTTGTTTAAGTGATCCTTCGTGATTAACACCAATTTCGGCAATAACATACGGCCGACTTTGTGGCGTGAGCTTGCTTTTGCCAAGTATAAGCGAAATCATTATATCACCGAGCCCCTTCACCATGTTTTTTGATAAGATTGTTCATGTGATGTTCCCCTGCCTGTAGATTGTTTGTGATATTGGTTTCATGACGGCGGTAACGATAGAGGGGTAATTCCAAACGGTGAATGCAATACTTCTGCAAAAAACGAAAACGCAAATCTCGCTCTTCATGAAGTAAAAAACTTTCGTCATAGAGCCCAATGTCTATCAATTGCTCGGTGCGGAACATAACACCACAGCCAATGGGTTCATCTACACAGTTTTTGCGTGCCAACACTTCTTCTCGATCATCGACCAATAAATAGTCGCAACCAATGGCATCCATATGGTGATTATTTTCCAGAAAAAGATGTAACAAATTCAAAAACTCAGAATTAACATAGTCATCTGAATCGACACGCACAACATATGCCGCATGAGAAGCACGAATGCCGCGGTTAAGTGATGCGGGCAAACCAAGATTGGTCTCATTCTTCAACAAAGTGATCGCATCATGAAATAGCTCCAAAGCATAAGGCGTGCGATCCCGACTGCCATCATCAATAACAATGATCTCAAAATTGTCCCGGGGAAAATTCTGCGACAAAAGGGAACGCAAACACCGGCCAATGTATTTTTCTTGGTTAAACACTGGAACAAGGACAGAAATAGTTGGCACTTTGTTTATCTTCATTTTCTAAGTATCGGTTACAGAACTTCCTTAAGCGCTGCCCGTATAGTTTGCGGCAAAGTCTCGCCCATTTTCACGAACACTGGCAAAGACACAGCCTTTTCCAACAATTGCTTTGAACGCGGGAAAGCCAGTGATAAATCACCACCATGGGCCTGAACTAATTGTGGCATATGAGTCCAGGTTCCAGCAAAATGCCAGGTCGTCGCTTCTGGCAAAATTTTCGTCGACACACCACTCGTCAGCAAAGCTTTACGGCAACACAACGCAGTCTCTCGATCGGCTACGGTGAATACCAAGGCATCGGCCGTTTCTAAAGCCGATGCTGGAACGGCTCGTGGTGTAATACCGGGCAAGTCTTTAATAGCCGCCCAAATTTTGTCGCGGTTTGCCCGCTGCGCGGCAACCACTTGAGGCAGCTTTTTGAGTTGAGCTAATCCAACGGCCCCCTGCAATTCCATCATGCGAAAATTAAAACCACTACCCGAACGCGTATCTTCCCAGCGAGGCACCTTAGGATTATTTTCGTGTCCATGGTCATGCCAGGCTGCCGCACGTTGATAGTGTTCCGTTTGATTGAAAACGATCATCCCCCCTTCGCCAGTCGTCATCGTTTTGGCAAAATCAAAACTAAAAGTCCCCATCTGCCCCCATGTTCCCAGAGGCTTACCCGATAAACTACCACCACAGCCCCAAGCTGTGTCTTCAATCAAAACCAAATTATTTTTTAGACAAATTGCCTGAATGGCCTCTAAATGCGCGGGGGTCCCCAGCATATGCACCACAATGACAGCCCGCGTACGCTTGCTAATTCGCTTGATGAGATCGTCAGGATCTAGATTGAAAGTCGAATCGATTTCAGCGCAAACGGGTGTCGCTCCCGCCTCAATAATGGCTTCAACTGTGGCAACAAAAGTAAAACTTTGTGTGATGACTTCATCGCCCGGACCAATGCCCAAAGCCGCCAGAGCCACGCGCAACGCCGCCGTACCAGAACTGACAGCTAAAGCATGTGGTGCATTCATCGCTTTTGCAAATGCCGCTTCGAATTCACGAACTTTATAGCAGTCACCGCGCAAGGCATCAAAGCCATGACGAAACAAGACGCCACCCCGCGCAAATACGTCGTTAACTTCGGCTTGCTCTTCAGCACCAATGACTTCAAATCCCGGCATAAAAATCCCACTTCATGATATTTTACATTTTTTTAAACAACGCCACCACTTTGTCATAGGTGAGCACATCACGATACTGACTCCCCAAAGCGTTTGTCAGTGGCTTCTGATGAATGACCGTTGCTTCGTAGAGTGATTTATATTGATCATCACTCAAGTTCCGGCAAACCCCTTCTGGAATAATCACCTGCTGACGATCCACCATCCCCCAAAATTCGTCACAAGCGGCTGGATAAAACTCTGACATGGCACGCATGACAATACAATTTGCCACACAATGATGTAACTTGAGCACGACACTCAGTCCAGCAGAGAATGGATGAACCAAGCCAACGTAACTTGTTGCAATGGCGCACCCACCTAAATAAGAAGCGACCATCATGCGTTCGCGAGACTTCGAATCCATCATGTCATCATTTTGAAAAACCTGTTTACACAGATTGAGGGTTTCACGAGAATAGGCATCACCGACCGCGTTTCGATAACTACCTGCTAAAGCTTCCACGCAGTGAATATACGCATCCATGCCTGTATAAAAATATTGATTCCGCGGGACTGTAGCCGTCAGTTCAGGATCAAGAATAAGCTGATCAAAAACTGTGTGATCGCTGTTCATTCCGAGTTTAAGCCCACTCTTGAGATTGGTCATCACACAGGTACGAGTCGCTTCTGAACCCGTACCTGAAATAGTGGGAATACCTATCTTGTGAATAGCAGGAACCTTGACTAAATCCCAACCCTGGTATTGTTCAGCCAACCCCCCATTTGTGAGCAGATTAGCCACAGCCTTAGCCGTATCAAGAGTGATCCCTCCTCCTAATCCAACAATCGTCGCCGGCTTGGAAAAATCAGTTTCAATGAGTCGAGCGACCCGCTCATCAATACCCAGTGTAGTCGGCTCATCTATTGTTGAAACAAATTCGATACAATCCTGAGCTTCAGCTCCTAATCGAGCCATCATATCCGGTTTTTTTTCAAAAAAACCATCGACGATGAAAACGACCTTAGCTTCTGCTCCAACTGAAAGAGCTCGATCCCGACAGCTCTTAACATTTTTGACAAGATCATCGAGAGCACCCGCACCAAAATTAAAACTGCCAACATTTTTGACAACCCTGATGCCCGTATCAAGAATAGAACTGCTCATAATGACACTCCTAAAACGTTAATACTAAAATTTCATACGGCTGTTTTCGTGACACTTTGCAAACCAGCACCGCTAGCAAGAAAATGCTCGTATGGCCCCTGCTCAATAATTCGACCATCCCTCAATTGAACAATCAGGTCACAATACTGGAGAGTCGATACACGATGGGCGATAATCAAAATCGTCAAATCACGATTAAGTTTTTCGATAGCACCCATCACGGCCATTTCTGTATTAGTATCCAACGCACTGGTAGCCTCATCAAAGACCAGAACAGTTGCCTGCTTATAAAGTGCCCTCGCTATTCCAATACGTTGCCGCTGCCCACCACTGAGACGAATCCCTCGTTCTCCGACAAAAGTATCATAGCCTTCAGGACTGCTTTCAATAAAATCGGAGATTTGAGCTTGATAAGCCGCCTGCTTCATTCTCACTCTGTCAATTTCTTCAAAA